>SMVB01434647.1_pt1 | contig 11163 bp, 7 predicted proteins | sample 2456461 | NCBI WGS metagenome assembly SMVB01 (sample SAMN11095934, study PRJNA526329) | marine sediment metagenome | biome: Marine sediment; feature: Surficial sediment; material: Deep marine sediment; isolation source: Hadal surficial sediment | place: Pacific Ocean | collected 2014-05 | depth 0-1...
CAGGTACAAACCCTGCCTTAGTTTCAATAGTGATATCATCAACAACCAGGATGTTGAAACCATCATCGGGTTCTCCATCCCAAGTTGACCATACCGCAGTATTTTGAAGTCCCATATCACCAAGTGTATAGAATTCAAAATCGTCTTCGATAATAATTTGAGCATTGACTGAAAGTGTTAAAGCACAAGCAGCTAAAGTCAATAAGTAAAATCTTTTCATAATGTTTAAATTTTTTAGTTGTTCTTAATTATTAGGATGCAATATACAAATATTTTGCAAAAAACAATCTTCTTGACTATTTTTTTAATGTTAAAGAAAATCGATTAATCCCTTTACGTTGTTACGAAATTCGTAAATTCGTACCGTAAATCTTTCAAAGTTTATCAATGCAACATCCAACGCCCTATAAGCCAAAGCATAAAGTTAGAATTGTAACTGCAGCTTCGTTGTTCGATGGTCATGACGCAGCGATCAACATCATGAGGCGCATTATTCAAGCTACCGGGGTTGAGGTTATTCACTTAGGACACGACCGAAGCGTGGAAGAGGTTGTAAATACCGCTATACAGGAAGATGCCAATGCAATCGCCATGACGTCCTATCAGGGTGGACATAACGAGTACTTCAAATATATGTACGATCTGCTTCAGGAAAGAGATGCAGGACATATCAAGATCTTCGGTGGTGGTGGTGGCGTAATATTACCTTCAGAAATTAAAGAGTTGATGGATTATGGTATTACCCGCATCTATTCACCGGATGACGGACGTGAGATGGGCTTACAGGGAATGATCAACGATTTGGTGCAGCAAAGTGACTTTCCGATAGGAGATAAGCTGAATGGTGAAGAAAAAAGACTTTCGGATAAAATACCCGGAGCTATTGCCCGTGTTATCTCTTCCGCCGAAAATTTCCCGGAAATAGCAAAAGATGTTTTGGCCGAGATCCATAAAAAAAACGAAACCAAAAGTACTCCGGTACTGGGGATCACAGGTACGGGAGGTTCGGGGAAATCATCTTTAGTAGACGAATTAGTACGACGATTTCTAGTCGACTTTCCTGAGAAAACCATAGGTCTTATTTCGGTAGATCCTTCAAAAAGGAAAACCGGAGGAGCGTTACTAGGGGATCGTATTCGTATGAATGCCATCGATTCGCCACGAGTGTATATGCGCAGTCTGGCAACACGCCAAAGCAATTTAGCACTTTCCAAATACGTAGCCGAAGCCATTGAAGTGTTAAAAGCTGCGGAATATGACCTGATAATCTTAGAAACCTCCGGAATTGGACAAAGTGATACCGAGATCCTCGACCATAGCGATGTTTCATTATACGTGATGACCCCGGAATTTGGAGCTGCCACTCAACTTGAAAAGATCGATATGTTGGATTTTGCCGATCTGGTGGCTATCAATAAATTCGATAAAAGAGGTTCTCTCGATGCCTTACGGGATGTAAAAAAGCAATACATGCGGAATCATAATTTATGGGACACTCCTCAGGAGGAACTGCCTGTTTATGGTACCATCGCTTCCCAATTCAATGATCCCGGCATGAATAAACTGTACAAGGCAGTCATGGGTGAATTGGTTGAAAAAACCAAATGTGATCTAAAAAGCACTTTTGAAATCAGTGACGAGATGAGTGAAAAGATCTTTGTGATCCCGCCTGCACGAATACGATATCTTTCAGAAATTTCAGAGAATAATAGAGCATATGATGAAAAAGCAGATCTGCAAATAGAGGTTGCACAAAGGCTCTACGGAATTTTTAAGACCATAAGCTCTGTCGCTAATATCAATTCGAAAGGAAGTGAGAGATCCCTGATCACGAAAAATGGATTGGATACTGATGCGATCCTTCGCTATGCTCAGAATGACGACGATAAAGAATTCTTAAGATTATTAATTAAAGAATTTGACCGGGTAAAAATGGATTTCGACCCTTATAATTGGGAAATAATTACAGGTTGGACCAACAAAATAAAGCGATATAAAGACCCCATTTATTCGTTCAAGGTAAGAGGCAAAGAGATAAAAATAGAAACACATACCGAATCCTTGTCCCATTCGCTAATTCCTAAAGTTGTTTTGCCAAAATATCAGGCCTGGGGAGATATTTTGAAGTGGAATTTACAGGAAAACGTACCGGGAGAATTTCCATATACTTCAGGCTTATATCCTTTCAAAAGAATGGGGGAGGACCCTGCACGGATGTTTGCCGGTGAAGGTGGGCCGGAACGCACCAACCGTCGTTTTCACTACGTGAGTTTAGGGTTACCGGCAAAACGGTTATCAACGGCATTTGATAGTGTGACACTTTATGGAAATGATCCGGGTATTCGACCCGATATCTACGGAAAGATAGGTAACGCCGGCGTATCTATATGTTGTTTGGACGACGCGAAAAAATTGTATTCCGGATTTGATCTTACCCACCAACTTACCTCGGTGAGTATGACCATTAATGGACCGGCTCCTATGTTGCTCGGCTTTTTCATGAATGCTGCTATCGATCAAAATTGTGAGAAGTATATAAAGGAACAGGGACTTGAAAAAGAAGTGGAACAAAAGATCGCCAAAATATATAAAGGTAAAACCCGACCACATTACCAGGGTGATCTACCCGAAGGAAATGATGGATTGGGGTTAATGCTGCTGGGAGTGACAGGAGATCGAGTGCTCGATAAAGAAACTTATGATAAGATTAAATCCGATACCTTGAAGCAAGTACGAGGTACGGTTCAAGCCGATATATTAAAAGAGGACCAGGCACAAAACACTTGTATTTTTTCTACTGAATTTGCCCTGCGATTGATGGGTGACGTACAGGAATATTTTATTGAAAATAAGGTGCGTAATTTTTATTCGGTTTCTATCAGCGGTTATCACATCGCTGAAGCAGGAGCAAATCCGATCACACAACTGGCCTTTACCTTGTCAAACGGATTTACTTATTTAGAGTATTACCTAAGCCGTGAAATGGATATCAACGAGTTTGCACTAAATTTATCCTTCTTCTTTAGCAATGGTATTGATGCAGAATACTCGGTTATTGGACGTGTAGCCCGAAAGATATGGGCGAAAGCTTTGAAACATAAATACGGGGCAAATCCTAGAGCTCAAATGTTGAAGTATCATATTCAAACTTCGGGTCGTTCTTTACACGCTCAGGAAATTGACTTCAATGATATTCGTACGACACTACAAGCCTTGTATGCGATCTATGATAATTGCAATTCCCTACATACCAATGCCTATGATGAGGCGATCACAACTCCTACTGAGGAAAGCGTACGCAGAGCGATGGCCATACAATTGATTATCAACAAAGAACTTGGGTTGGCGAAAAACGAAAACCCGATGCAAGGATCATTCATAATTGAAGAACTTACAGATCTGGTGGAAGCAGCTGTACTTGATGAATTTGACCGGATCACTGAACGAGGCGGCGTGTTAGGTGCTATGGAAACTATGTACCAGCGAAGTAAAATTCAGGAAGAGAGTTTGTACTACGAGACATTGAAACACAATAGTGAATTACCAATTATTGGGGTGAATACATTTTTGAGCAGCAAAGGATCTCCCACTGTTCTACCTGCGGAAGTTATACGAGCTACGGAAGAAGAAAAGAAATATCAAATTTCAGTGGTTGAAAATTTGATTGAACATAATAAAGTAATAGCTCCCAAATTATTAAAAGACCTACAGCAGCGATCTGTAAACAATCAAAATATCTTTGAAGCCTTGATGGAAGTTTGTAAATATTGTTCGCTGGGACAGATCACAAATTCATTGTTTGAAGTAGGAGGGCAGTACAGGAGAAATATGTAAGCAGCAAACCAATTTTGTGAAACAAAATTGTGTGAGTCGCTTATCCCGAGCTAGACGAGGGATCTCACGAATGTCATGGGCTTTGTTTGGATGAGATCCACTTTTCGAAGCGAACAAGTGTTTGAATCGCACACTCTGAGCATAGTCGAAGGGTCTATGATTCTACAAAATGTTCAGATATAATTCAGATGAGATATTACGGTGAGTAAAATTTATAGTGTCATCATCCAGGTACGTTGTAGTTTTCTGAATTTTTTTAATTCATTACGCAGTACAGGAAGAAAATCACGACCATTGCTATGGGTTCGCTCTAAGCGTTCACAATTTTTGAACAAGCGATTTGTTAACCGGGTTACAGAGTCGGCATATTTATACTTGCCTTCAGAGAATGGCTGGCTTTCAGCCTTCAATATTTCCGGGGCCAGGGAAACAGATTGCTGAACGATATCCCCGGTAAAATAAACACTCGGATTTTCACTTCCATTTTTTTGTAAATAATTTAGATCGTCCACAAAATAATGTGAAATACTTCTGGAAATAGTAAATATTTCCATAGCCTTTTGATACAAAAGGGATTGGGGCAGGTGCTTGGGAACATTGGGTAACATAACTCGGTATTGTTTTTTCTAGCAATTGTTTCAAATTTACCAACAAAAAATCATAAAAAACTTTCGATTTTAAAGTAAAACAATACATTTGGTTTAATAATGTGTTAATTTGCGTTAAAATTATTATAAAAATGAATATTGATGCTCTCAACTGGAAAATATTGAAATGTCTGCAGCTCAAAGCGCGGCAATCCAATGCCGAAATAGGTAGACAAGTTGGTATAAGTTCACCGGCTGTTTCAGAACGAATTAGAAAGATGGAAGACGCCGGGATCATCAATGGATATTTTACCGATGTTTCCCCGTTTGAATGTGGATATCAATTAAAGGCCATTATTACTTTACGTGCCTTTATGGGAAAATTGAAACCTTTCTTGTCCAAGGTGAAAACCTATGATGAGGTACTAAACTGTTATCGAATTACAGGTAATGAGAACATAGTGATGGAAGTTGTTTTAAGAAATCAAAAACACCTGGAGATCTTCATCGATCAGTTGATAAGTTATGGGGAGACAAAGACACAAATAATCCTTTCACATGTAGTTGAGAATAATGAGATACGCCCTATCTAGTCCTTCGGAATGATTAAATGCGGTACAGTATTCAGGTCCCAATCTATTACCAAACCACCGGCAAGGGATCGTGCGATCTCCTTGCCGTACAAATGTTCACACAAATAGAGTGCTGCTTCGAAACTCCTGGCGCCCCCGGCTGAAGTAAGGTATTTTCCGTCGTGCACAAAGAACACATCTTTTCGAACGTCCAATGACGGAAACATTTTCCGCATGGCATCAATATCACCCGGGAAAGTAGTTGATACACTACCCTCCAATAAACCGGCTTTCGCCAGAACGAAGGCTCCGTCGCAGTGAGATGTGATAAATTGAGCTTGTTTATCTACTCGTCTTACAAAATCGAGCATGACTTCGTTTTCAAGATCTGTGTCGAGATGATGCTCTGCACTGGGTACTACCAGGATGTCAATTGTTGGAATGTCATCTTTGAGATAATTGAAATCCGGCAGGATACGCATGCCTTCAAAAGTTACGATAGCATCATCGGTATCGGCCACGGTAAAAACATTCATCGCTTTAATATTTTCTCTGAAAACAGTATGTTGAAAAATATCAAAAGGCGCGGTCAATTCGGTATTATAAACTCCGTCCATAATTAGGAATCCTACATTATATCGTGTAGAATCCAATTTCGGAAGCACTTTATGTTTCACCGGGGAAGGGCTTTCATTTACTTTAGAGGAAGTTGTTTTTTCTGAAGGGTTTCCACAGGCGATAATCCCGAAGAGGGTAGCTATAAGAAAGTATTTCATGTTATAAGTTATAAGTTAAAAGTTCACAGTTTTCAGTTGCCGATTGTCGGTTTTTAGTTGGTGATTGATGGTTGTCAGTTGGTGAGTTGGTTAGTGTTGGAATTTTATTTCAATCTATACCCTATACCCAATATCCATTACCAACACTATAAAACCTTCACCACCAATATTCCAAAGAAAACAGCGCTAAAAGCCATCATAAAACTACCGAAGGTATATAAGGCGAATAACCCGTAGTCTCCGTTCTTCAGAAAGAGATGATTCTCATAAACAAAGGCCGAAAATGTGGTGAAGCCTCCACAAAATCCGGTGGCGATCAACAACATCGTATTTTGGGAAATACTGTCGTTCTTTGCTGCTATCCCGAGTATAATTGCTACCGATAAACTCCCGATAATATTCACCGCAAAAGTACCGTATGGAAATCCTGTAGTCGCGCTGTTCAGGTATTTGCCTAATCCATAACGCAGGGTACTACCCAACCCGCCACCTAAAAATACTAAGAGTAATGGCTTCATTTGCGACTATTTATTTCCGCTGTAATTGGGATCGTTACTTCTCAGATCCTTATAAACCGGCACATAAATTTCGGTAAGCCACTCAGCTGGATTGGGAACACTATCCGGATCGTTGCTATAAACCTCAAACATCTTTTTACTAGGATCGGCTACGAGGTTATTTTGTGCTACATATTCCTGCGCCTTTTGATAAGCTTCTGCCAGGTTTGTGTAATTACCCATCAAGACGGTTTTTACCGCGGTAAGCGGTTCCATATAACCACAAAGCACGTCTCCTTGGATAACAATGATCCGTTCATTTACAGGTATCGCTGTGGAGAATATAACGGTGCCGTTTGCTTCATCCCATTCGTTATATATGGTGAAAGGCATACCAGCCATTGTGATCCTATATTGTTGTATAAAACCGGAAACTTTATCCATCATTGGTCCCATTTTACTACCGATCTCACCTAGTTTTGTCGCTGCCGTAGTGTACATATAATAACCTCCGCCGTGCTCCTTAATTCCTTCCACGGTTATGGTATATTTTTTCATATCCTCTTCTACTGCCTTCGCAATTCCTTCGAGACCATCAGCATGCATTTTTTTCATATCGGCGTCGAAATCCATGTCACTAAACGCATAGTAGGCCTTGTCCATAAAGGTATGTTCTCCTTTGATCCCCCATGTCACTTTGGTTCCTCCATCTACTTCTTCGAAGTTCCAATATACTTTCGGGTTTCGTTCTCCTCCCGGAGTGATTAAGGTAAGATCTTGCAGTATTTCTTTATTGAGAGTAACACTTGTGGTTTTCACAGAACCATCTATCATACCGGTCCACGAATAGGAGGCTCCTTCACCCATGGTTTGCTCAGGGAAGGAAAATATCATTGTTGAGTCTTCTTTTTTCCATGGGCCCCATTCTTCCCAGGACCTGAGATCATTTATTTTATTAAAGATCACTGAGTTGGGCGCGTTGATTATTTTAGATTCTTTTAGATCGTACTTTCCGTCTTTGGTGCCAAAATACACCGCTCCGCCGATAAGAACGATCAGGATCAAAAAGAGAAGATATTTCAAGAGCTTCATGCCGTGGTTATTTTTGATATTTCCTCGCTAAGATAATTAATTTTAAAAAGCTGAATCGGGCGAAGTGAGGGCATCCAATATTTTGTTACATTTGTCAAAAATAAATTATCGATACTGAAACCGAAAGTTTGAAATATTAAATTGATTTTAAATACGAATTATTAGTTTATCGACGGTTTCAACTTACCATTAAAAATAACTAAATACATAAAAATGAAACATAAACTTTTGTTGATAGCAGCTTTAGTAAGTCTGTTGTTCTTTTCATGTGGGGAAGGACAGAAAAATGAAAAAATTGACGATACGGTTGCCGTAAAAAACCTAGAAACTTCCGATTTTAATTATAATGTAGATCAGTTTGCGGATCTCAGAATATTACGTTACCAGATCCCCAGTTGGGAGGGCCTGACTTTAAAAGAACAGAAGTTGGTTTATTATCTTACCCAGGCCGGTTTGGCAGGGCGTGACATTATGTGGGATCAAAACTATCGTCACAACCTAAAAATAAGAAAAGCCCTCGAAACTATCTATACTTCATACGATGGTGATAAATCATCGGATGACTGGAAAAACTTTGAAGTTTACTTAAAGCGGGTATGGTTCTCAAACGGAATTCACCATCATTATTCCAATGACAAAATTAAGCCTGAATTTTCTCCGGAATATTTAAAAGGTTTGATAGCCGCTACCGGTGCAACACTTGAAGGTGAGGCCTTCGATGTGATCTTTGATGATACCGATGCCAAAAAAGTAAATCAGGGGAAAGGTGTTGATAATGTTGCCCTTTCGGCCGTAAACTTTTACGGACCTGATGTGACGAATGCAGATGTTGAAGGATTCTATCGAAATATGAAGTCACCATCACCTGACAAGCCATTATCCTACGGACTAAATTCCCAACTTGTAAAAGAAGATGGGGTATTAAAAGAGCGTGTATATAGATCGGGAGGATTATATGGAGCCGCAATCGATAAGATCGTAGAATGGCTTGAAAAAGCACAAGGCGTTGCCGAAAACAAAGAACAGGGAGATGCCATGGGATTACTAATTCAGTATTACAACACAGGAGACTTGCAGATCTGGGACGATTATAACGTAGCCTGGACTTCTGCAACCGAGGGTAATATTGATTATATAAATAGTTTCATCGAAGTGTACAACGATCCGTTAGGATATAGAGGTTCATATGAAACTATAGTCCAGATCAAGGATTTTGATATGTCAGAGAAAATGTCGGTTTTATCTGAAAATGCTCAATGGTTTGAGGATAATTCTCCTCTGATGGAAGCACACAAGAAGAAAAATGTAGTTGGTGTGTCCTACAAAGTGGTCAATGTAGCCGGTGAAGCCGGGGATGCCTCGCCAAGTACTCCAATTGGGGTGAACCTGCCTAACGCCAACTGGATTCGTGCATCCGTCGGAAGTAAGTCTGTTTCTCTTGGAAATATTATCAACGCCTATAATAACTCCGGAAATTCGGATCGATTAAAAGAGTTTGTGAACGATGAGGAAGAGTTGGCCTTGGAAGAAAAGTACGGACAAATGGGTGATAAGTTGCACACTGCTTTACATGAGGTTATCGGACACGCTTCCGGACAATTGAACCCGGGTGTTGGTGAAACCAAAGAAACACTCAAAAACTATGCGTCTACCTTGGAAGAAGGCCGTGCAGACTTGGTAGGACTATATTATTTGTATCACCCAAAATTACAGGAACTCGGTCTTGTAGATGATTGGAAAAAAGTGGGTATGGCGGCCTTCGATGGATATATTCGCAATGGGTTGATGACACAATTAATTCGTCTGAATTTAGGAGACGATGTAGAAGAATCACATATGAGAAATCGCCAATGGGTTTCTGCCTGGGCTTTTGAAAAAGGAGCAGCAGATAATGTAATCGAAAAAATTACACGTGACGGCAAAACCTACTTCAACATTAATGATTATGAAAAGTTGCACGAATTGTTTGGAGAACTATTACGGGAAACACAGCGTATTAAATCCGAAGGGGATTACGCGGCAGTTGAGGCCCTGGTTGAAGGCTATGGTGTAAAGGTGGATCAGGAGTTACATGCTGAAGTTCTGGAGCGGAACAAGCGATTTACATCGGCGCCCTACAGCGGATTCGTAAACCCTGTGATCGTGCCAAAGGTGAATGATGATGGTGAGATCGTGAGCTTTAGTATAGAACAACCGGAGACATTTGAAGAACAAATGCTCTACTATTCTAAGAATTACAACCATTTACCTGTTGAGAATTAACTATTGATCTAATAGACCAATATTATTAAGGCTCCCGATTTTTCGGGAGCTTATTTTTTTTCACTACATTACATATTCTTCCATATTCGAGCTTCCTACTATTTTAAATTAAGATCATATGAAGTTTGTTTTGACGTTATCATACTTCCTTTATTTTTCTTTATTGAATTCACAAATTTATTTTGAAGAAAAGGCTGCGCAATTGGGATTGGATGTGGCCTATGGCAATGGATTTTTAGGGGGAGGTATTTCATTTTACGATTTCGATAATGACGGACTTGACGATATAAGTTTAGGCTCTGCAACGGGGACAGATTATTACTTTTTTAAAAACATGGGGGGCTATTTTCAACCGATCTCATTTGCCGGTATTTATGGAGGGAATTTGCAAACAAAACAGGTAGTCTGGGTAGATTTTAACAACGACGGATATTTAGATTTTTTTGCCGCGAGTGATGAAGGACTTACCAAACTATTTAAGAATAATCAGAATGGTGTATTCACTGATGTGACTGCTTCCTGTGGTTTTCCTACAGAATTGTATGATACTTTTGGCGGGGCCTGGGGAGATTATAATAACGATGGTTTTTTGGATGTGTTTTTGACTATACGGGATGCTTCGCAGGTATATCCAAATTTATTATACCGGAATAATGGCGATGGTACTTTCACCGATGTTACGGTAATGGCAGGATTGGAAACGGATGGATATATGACGTTTTGCGCTGTTTTTTTTGACTACAATAACGATGGTTATCAGGATATTTACATGGCCAACGATAAATTTGTTACGGAGAATATTCTGTACAGGAACAACGGCGATGGTACTTTTGAAAATGTAAGTGAGGTTGCTGGCGTGAATCTTATAATGGGGGCTATGTCTACAACTATTGATGATTATAATAATGACGGATGGTTGGATATCTATGTTACGAATGATGACCAGGTGATTCCCAATACCACTACTGGCAATGCATTACTTCTAAATAACGGAGACGGAACTTTTACCAATGTAGCGGTTTCTTCAGGCACTACTTTTAATAGTGTAGGTTGGGGGGCGGTATTCTTGGACGCCGATAATGATGGCGATCATGATCTGTATGTTAGTGGGAGTAATACAGACCCTAACGGTCCTTTAACGGCGGCTTTTTATGAGAATTCAGGAGATGGGACATTTTCAATCCCTAAAGATGCCGGTTTCGAAAATGATACAGGGATCAGCTTTTCCAATGCCATCGGTGATGTTGATAATGATGGTTACCCTGAAATTGTAGTGCTTAATAATGGGGGTGGCAATATATTCTTATGGAAAAACAGTTCTGTCGATGATCAAAATTGGCTAAAAGTTAATCTTCAGGGCACGATTAGTAATAAAATGGGCATTGGTTCCTGGATCGAAGTAAGTGCCGGAGGGCAAATACAATATCATTATACACTATGCGGTGAAGGATATCTGGGCCAAAATAGCGGAAGTGAATTTTTTGGTTTGGGAACTAATCAGACCATAGATTATGTAAAAGTCAAATGGTTGAGTGGTACCGTA
>SMVB01146300.1_pt1 | contig 11162 bp, 12 predicted proteins | sample 2456461 | NCBI WGS metagenome assembly SMVB01 (sample SAMN11095934, study PRJNA526329) | marine sediment metagenome | biome: Marine sediment; feature: Surficial sediment; material: Deep marine sediment; isolation source: Hadal surficial sediment | place: Pacific Ocean | collected 2014-05 | depth...
AGCCATATCGATTCGGACCGGATCGTGCCCCGAGGTGGGCGTCCCTCGCCATTCTCACATCGGAGATCTGCTCAGTGGGTTGGGTTCGCCGGAACGCTGTCCGGCTCCTTCCCGACGGTGAAGCGAAGCTCACCCACATCCTTGACGTTCCAGCACAACGTGGTGCCTTGGCTCACGGTGAGGCGGAGTGGACCGCCGAGATCGCCGGTGAGTACCTCGCCGTCGAGGGCAAAGGCCAACCACCCGCCATCGCGCAGCTCGTCGAGCGGGATCGACGCCGAGTACGAACCGTCCCGGCTCACCACCGAACAATGGGTCGCGGCAGGATCGATGACGAGGCGCTCGAGGATCGATGCCACCGCAACGGCTGCGGCGGTACCAGCCGGCGCCAGCCCGCCGCTATCACCCGCACCTTCGGCGATCGCTTCGATCTCAGCCCATTCGAGGCTGCCCCGGCCCAGACCGGTGGCCCGAAGCGCGCTCACCGCCGCGGCCCCCCTTGCATCTCCCCGAACCCGTCGCAGCACTCGGCCCCGGAGTCCGGGTACGTCGACTCGCCGACCCGGGTGGCGCCCACCGCCTCGTTTTCTGTGGCGCTGTTCATGGACTCCGATACGGTACCGGCCTCAGGACCGTGCCGAGATCGTAGGCTTTGGGCCGCATGACCGATTCTGTGGAGCCCGAGTTCCTGTATCAGTTCCACCCCGGTGATCGACCCGAGCTCGCTACTGATCCATCGTCGTGGACCGAAGCCGACGAGGGTATCGCCACCGCCCACTACGAGCGCCTCCGCGAGGCAACAGAGACGGGCCGCGTGATTCTCGCCGGGCGGAGCCAGGACGGCGTCGGGCCCGCCATCGTCATCTTCCGCGCCAAATCAGAACACGATGCCAGGCGGTTCACGGAGGAGGACCCCTTCGTGGCCAGCGGGCTCTTCCGTGCCAGCCTGCATCCATTCCGCGCCGCGCTGGTCGAGCAGCGGACCGAAGGCTGAGTAAACGAGAAGTTGGACATCGCCCTCGGCCACGTAGTCAAGGAATGCAGCAGCACCGGCGACGAAGCGGCGCGCCTCGTCAAGGGGTCGACCACCGGTACGCTCGCCTGGTGGATCCGTCAGTCGTCCCCGAGCGTGTCGAGGTGTCCGAGGGCGCCGAGGTCGTCATCAATTGGGAGGACGGCACCGTTTCCACGTATTCCGCTTCACAGCTGCGGGCGGCGTGCCAGTGCGCCGAGTGCAGGGAACCCTTCGGGCAGAAAAAGATAGAGGAGGTTCTCGCCGGTCCGGAGCCGGTCACGATCACCGCGACCAAGCTGGTCGGCGGCTATGCGGTGAACTTCGTCTTTTCCCCGGATGGGCACAGCACCGGCATCTTTTCCTTCCCGGCGCTGTACGCGCTCGGCCATCCTCCATCGGAACCCTGACCCGGTGAAGGCCTCGGCATTCGTGGCGACCAGCCTCGACGGGTATATCGCTCGTAGCGACGGTGCGATCGACTGGCTGGGTCCGAGCGGCGACGAAGGCAATGAGGACTACGGCTTCGCCGCCTTCATGGACTCGGTTGACATGCTGGTGATGGGCCGCAACACCTATGACACCGTGATGGCGATGGGAGAGTGGCCATATGGCGCTACGCCGGTCATCGTGCTCACCCACCGACCGATCGAGATTCCGGCGGAGCTCGCCCACCTGGTCGAGGCGCGTGAACAGCCGCCGATCGACCTCGCCCAGGAGCTGGCCGGCCGCGGGGTCGACCACCTGTATGTGGACGGCGGTGCCACCATCCAGTCATTCCTGAGCGCCGGATTGGTGCAGCGGCTGATCATCACCACCCTGCCGGTGCTCCTCGGTAACGGCATCCCGCTGTTCGGCGCCGTCGACGCCGACGTCCACCTCCGCCACGTCAACACGGTGTCGTTCACCAACGGTCTTGTGCAGACCACCTACGACGTCGTTGGTTGAGCCGCTCCCGCCGCGGCCCCGCTGTCGACGAAGCCGTGGCACCGTATAGTGAAACGGGAAGTTGTGTTCCTGCGCAGCTTCGCATCCTCGGCCATGGAGGGAGCGAGCAATGTCAAGGATGGTGCGTGCCGCCATCGTCCAGACGGACTGGACCGGCGACAAAGAGTCGATGATCGACGCCCACGAGAAATATGCCAGGGAAGCAGCCGCCGAAGGCACCCAGGTGATGTGCTTTCAAGAGCTTTTCTACGGGCCGTACTTTTGTCAGGTACAGGACGTCGAATACTACGAATACGCCGAAGCCGTCCCCGATGGTCCGACGACGCAGCGCTTCATGGCGCTCGCCAAGGAATTGAACATGGTGCTGGTTCTCCCCATCTACGAGCGAGAGCAGGCCGGGCTCCTGTACAACACGGCCGCGGTGATCGACGCCGACGGCACCTACCTCGGGAAGTACCGCAAGAGCCACATCCCGCACGTCAAGGGATTCTGGGAAAAGTTCTACTTCCGTCCGGGGAACCTCGGGTATCCGGTCTTCGACACCGCGGTGGGCAAGGTCGGGGTATACATCTGCTACGACCGGCACTTTCCAGAAGGCTGGCGCGCTCTGGGGCTCAACGGGGCCGAGATCGTGTTCAATCCGTCGGCGACGTCCCGGGGCCTTTCCATGTACCTGTGGGAGTTGGAGCAGACCTCGGCGGCGGTGGCCAACATGTACTACGTGGGAGCGATCAACCGGGTCGGTGTCGAACCGCTCGGTGACAACGACTTTTACGGGTCGTCGTACTTCGCCGATCCACGTGGCCAATTCATCGAAGGGAAGGCGTCGGATCAGAAGGCCGAGTTGGTGATCCGGGATCTCGACCTGGACCTCATCGACGAGGTCAGGAACGGCTGGGCCTTCTATCGGGATCGGCGGCCTGACACCTACGGGCCATTGACGGAGGCGTAACGTGAGCATCCACGAGGAGCTTCTTGCACGCACCAGGGCGACACTGCCGGCATGGCTGGCGATCTATTACGACGAGCCGATCGCCATCGACCGGGGCGAGGGGAGGCACGTCTGGGACCTGGAGGGAAACAAGTATCTCGACTTCTTCGGCGGGATCCTGACCACCATGACCGGCCACAACGTGCCCGAGGTGACCGCGGCCATCCAAGAGCAGGCGGGCAAGGTGCTGCACACCTCGACGCTCTATCTGAGTCAACCGATGGTCGAGCTAGCGGAGCAGATCGCAGATCTCTCCGGGATTTCCGATGCCAAGGTCTTCTTCACCCCTTCGGGCACCGCGGCGAACGACGCCGCCATCATGTTGGCGACGGCTCATCGGGGCTCCAACCAAGTGCTGGCACTGCGCAATAGCTACCACGGCCGATCATTCACCGCCGTTGCGGTGACCGCCAATCGATCATGGTCGCCGACCAGCTACACCGGGCTCAACGTCAGTTTCGTTCATGGTGGTTACCGGCTGCGCAGCCCCTTCGGCCATCTCGACGACGAAGCGTTCACGGCAGCCTGCGTCGACGACCTGCGCCAGGTGATCGACATGATGACGTCGGGAGACGTGGCCTGCTTCATCGCCGAGCCGATCCAGGGCGTCGGTGGCTTCGCCCTGCCGCCTGACGGGTTCTTCGGTGCCTTCAAGGAAGTCTTGGATGAGCATGGCATCTTGTTCATAAGCGACGAGGTGCAGACCGGATGGGGGCGCACCGGGGAGCACTTCTGGGGATACCAGGCACACGGCATCACCCCCGACATCATGACCTTCGCCAAGGGGGTTGGGAACGGCCTGGCCCTGGGCGGCGTGGTCGCTACCGCTGAGATCATGGATGCATTCGAGGCCAACTCGATCTCCACGTTCGGCGGCAACCCGTTGGCGACCGTAGGGGCGCTGGCCAACCTCAAGTACCTGCTCGACCACGACCTCCAGGGCAACGCCCTCAAGCAAGGCGCTCGCATCCGCGAGATCCTGGAGCCGGTCGCCGAGCAGACCGAGTGGATAGCCGAACTGCGCGGCAAGGGGCTGATGCTGGCCATCGAGACTGTTGAGCCGGGTGGCTTGGAGCCCGATCCGGGGCGGGCTGGAGCCTTGATGGAGGGCACAAAGGCGCGTGGCTTGCTTGTCGGAAAAGGTGGCCTATACGGGAACGTGCTGCGGATGGCTCCGCCGCTGAGCCTCACCGACGACGAAGCCGAGGAGGGAGCTGTCATCATCGCCGACGCGATACGGGATCTGAGCTGAGCCGAGAGAGGGAGAGCAGCCGATGAGCACCCTGATCAAGGGTGGTACGGTCATCACCGCCATCGACACCACCGATGCCGATGTGCACGTCGAAGGGTCGATTGTGACCGGCATCGCGGCACCAGGGTCGCACGACTGGGAGGCAGCCGCCGACACCGTCATCGACGCCACCGGCAAGTACGTGGTACCGGGAAGCCTCGATGTGCACACCCACATGGAGCTGCCGTTCGGTGGAACCGTCGCTTCCGACAACTTTGAATCGGGGAGTCGCGCCGCCGCCTGGGGTGGTACGACCACCATGGTCGACTTCGCCGTTCAGGTGAAGGGCGAGTCGATGATGGAGGGTTTCGAGAACTGGATGGCCAAAGCCAGCGGGAACTGTGCGATCGACTACGGGTTCCACATGATCGCCGGCGACATCAACCAGGACACCCTCGCCGAGATGGACAAGCTCATGGAGGCCGGCGTGACCAGCTTCAAGCTGTTCATGGCCTACCCCGGGGTGCTGTACTCCGACGACGGCGAGATCCTCAGAGCGATGCAGAAGGCCGCAGATATCGGTGCGATGATCATGATGCATGCCGAAAACGGCATCGCCATCGACGTGCTGCGCGAGCAGGCCATCGAGCGTGGCGAGACCGACCCCGTGTACCACGGGCTGACCCGTCCTTCGATCACCGAGGGGGAGGCCACCCACCGCGCCATCGCCCTCGCCGAGCTCGTCGGTGTCCCCCTGTACATCGTGCACATGTCGGCCAAGGAGGCGCTTGCCGAGGTGACGATGGCCCGCGACCGTGGGCTGCCCGTGTATGGCGAGACCTGTCCCCAATATCTGTTCCTCAGCGCGGAGGAGCACCTGGCCGCACCCGGATTCGAAGGGGCCAAGTACGTCTGCTCTACACCGATCCGGCCGCGTGCCGAAGGACATCAGGACGCGTTGTGGAACGGCTTGATAACCAACGACCTTCAGGTCGTTTCCACCGACCACTGCCCGTTCTGTATGGAGGACCACCCGACCCTCGGGACCCAGAAACAGCTCGGCGTCGGCGACTTCACCAAGATCCCCAACGGGCTTCCCGGTGTCGAGGATCGTTTCCAACTCATGTACCACGGCGGGGTCGCCCAGGGAAGGTTCAACGTCAACCGGTGGATCGAAGTGTGCTGCACCGCGCCGGCCAAACTGTTCGGCCTCTACCCGAAGAAGGGCACGATTGCAGTGGGGTCCGACGCCGACATCGTGATCTTCGACCCGGACGCTCGATGGACCAAGTCGGTAGATGAGCACCACATGGACGTGGATTACTCATGCTACGAGGGCATGGAGGTGCAGGGCAGGGTCGAGACGGTCATGCTGCGAGGCGATGTCATCATCGATGGCGACGAGTACCTGGGGACGAAGGGAGACGGCCGGTACCTCCCGCGGGCGGCCGCCGGGCCCCGCCCATAACGAACATAGGAGACAGCCATGAAACAGATCAGCCATTTGATCAACGGCGAGATGGTGGCAGGAAAATCTGGGCGAACCGGCCCGGTATACAACCCGGCCACCGGTGAGCAGACCGGGGAGGTCGCCCTGGCCTCGATCGAAGAGGTCGACGTTGCGGTCGCAGCCGCCGCGCACGCGTTCCCTGCTTGGAGCACGTCGTCCCTCGCCACTCGCACCAGGGTGATGTTCGCGTTCCGTGATCTGGTCGACAAGCATCGCGACGACATCGCGGCCGCGCTCACCGCCGAGCACGGCAAAGTTCTATCCGACTCGATGGGGGAGGTGAGCCGGGGCCTGGAGAACATCGAGTACGCCTGCGGCATCCCCCGGCATTTGATGGGCAGGTTCAGCCAGCAGGTGTCGACGGGAGTCGACGTCTACAGCGTGCGCCAGCCCCTCGGGGTCGTGGCCGGGATCACGCCGTTCAACTTCCCCGCCATGGTGCCATTATGGATGTACCCCAACGCGATTGCCTGCGGGAACACCTTCATACTCAAGCCATCGGAGAAGGACCCCTCGGTGACGCTGCTCATCGGTGAGTTGTTCGTCGAGGCCGGTCTCCCCGACGGCGTGTTCAACATCCTCCAGGGCGACAAGGTTGCGGTGGACCGCCTCCTGGAGCATCCCGACGTTCGAGCGGTCAGCTTTGTCGGTTCGACCCCGGTGGCCCGATACGTCTACGAAACGGCCACCCAAAACGGAAAACGCGCCCAGGGCCTTGGTGGTGCCAAGAACCACATGGTGGTGCTGCCGGACGCCGACATCGACCTGGCGGCCGACGCTGCGGTGTCGGCAGGGTACGGGTCGGCGGGGGAGCGCTGCATGGCGATCTCGGTCGTCGTTGCGGTTGGGACGGCGGCAGATCCGCTGGTCGCTGCCATCCAGGCCCGGATCCCCGCGGTCAAGGTCGGGGACGGGACGATGCCAGGGACGGAGATGGGCCCGCTCATCACCCGGGAGCACCGGGACCGGGTTGCCTCGTATGTGGAGGGTGCCCGAGACGAGGGAGCCACGGTCGTCGTCGACGGAAGGGACCAGAAATTCGACGGCGACGGTTTCTACCTCGCCCCGTCGCTGATCGACCATGTGAAGCCGGGGATGCGGGCCTATGACGACGAGATCTTCGGTCCGGTGCTCGGCGTTACCCGCGTCGACAGCTACGACGACGCCATCAAGCTCATCTCAGACAGCGAGTGGGGGAACGGGACGGCGATCTTCACCCGCGACGGCGGTGCCGCCAGACGGTTCCAGGTGGAGGCGCAGGCCGGGATGGTCGGGATCAACGTTCCGATCCCGGTGCCGGTTGCCTACTACTCGTTCGGGGGCTGGGGGAACTCTCTGTTCGGCCAGTCCCACGCCTACGGGCCCGAGGGGATCGATTTCTATACCAAGGCCAAGGTCATCACGAGTCGGTGGCCCGACCCGGCGACGAGCACGGTCGATCTCGGCTTCCCAGAGAACGTGTAGCGATCGGTGACGATCGGCGCCTCTTCAGACCCCGGCACAAGCGCCGCCGTCGCCGACGAGGTGCGTCGTTACGAACGACGGGTCGCCATACGGATGGCGGTCCGCCGTGTGGCCGTGTTCGTCTCCTTTCTGGTCGTTCTCGCCTTCGCCTACACCGGGTACAAGGCTTTTGGTGGCGCCATCGACGACGCCCAGACAGAGTGGCCGGTCGTCGGATCGTTTCTCCCTCGTTCCGACGATCTGACCATGCCACCCCTTCTCGATATCGCTGCCGAAGTGAGTGTTCCGCCGCAACGCAACAATGCCAAGCCGTTGGGCGTGTTCGTTCTCGAGGCCGCGCTATTCACCTTGCGTGAGGCGGCGCTCGGCTTCTTTCTCGGTGTGATCCTCGGTATCGGGATCGCCGTCCTGCTGGTGAGGTCGAAGTGGCTCGAGCGCGGGGTCTCTCCTTATATCGTCGCCTCGCAGACCATCCCGCTGGTGGCGATAGCACCCATCGTCATCATTTGGGGGAGAACCAGCCTGGACTGGTTGCCATTCACATGGGAGGACTGGATGTCGGTGGCGCTCATCGCTACCTATCTGACCTTTTTTCCCGTTGCGGTCAACGGTCTGAGAGGCCTGCATTCGCCGGCTCCAGAGGATGTGGAGTTGATGGCGTCCTACGCGGCGACACCCAACCAAACGCTGGTGAGGCTCCGCCTGCCGGCATCGACGCCGTATCTGTTCGTCGCTTTCAAGCTTGCGGCGACGGTGGCCGTTGTCGGCGCCATCGTTGGCGAGATCTCGGCGGGCGTCAGAGGCGGTCTCGGGAGGCTCATCCTTGACTTCGCTGGTCGATACACCACGGGGCCGGAACGGCTGTACGTCTCGGTGGCCGGCGCCGCCGCCCTCGGTATTCTCGCCTTCGGGCTGGTGACGCTCTCGCAGCGTTTCGTCAGGGCGGCCAGGGTTCGGGAATCGGTGTCGACGTGACCGCCACGCGTGTGGCTCCTGCCGTCGAAATGGTCTTGGTTAGCAAGGTGTTCAACCGGGGTAAGCCCAATGAGGTGCTCGCCCTCGACGACATCAGTCTTTCCGTTGGCCAGCGCGAGTTCATCACCTTGATTGGGCCCTCCGGCTGCGGCAAGAGCACTCTGCTGCGCCTGATGGCAGGCCTGCTCGATCCGACCGTAGGGGAGGTCACGGTGAACGGGAAGACCGCGAATCAGGCACGGGCCGATCGCGAATACGGCATCGCTTTCCAGACGGCCGGGCTATTCGACTGGCGATCGGTGCAGCAGAACATCGAGCTGCCGCTGCAGCTCATGGGTTGGTCGAAGAGGGAAAGGAGACAGCGAGCGCGCGAAATGTTGACGCTGGTGAAGCTGGAGGAGTTCGGTGGTCACTACCCCAGGGAGCTGTCCGGCGGCATGCAGCAGCGGGTGGCGATCGCTCGCGCCCTGTCGTTCGAGCCGTCGATTCTGTTCATGGACGAGCCGTTCGGTGCCCTCGACGAGATGACCAGAGAGCACATGCAGACCGAGCTGCTGCGGATCTGGGACGAGACCCACACCACGGTGGTATTCGTCACCCATTCCATCCCGGAGGCGGTGTTCCTGTCGGAGCGGGTGGTGGTGATGTCGCCGCGGCCGGGGCGCCTTTTTGCCGAGCTTCCGGTCGACCTGGGCGCACGCGACTTCGACACCCGCGAGTCGCCGGAGTTTTTCGAGCGAGTGACCGCGGTGCGCGAAGCGTTGCGCCGGCCGGACGGCGTCGAATGAGATTTTGGGAACGGCTCGGCAGGATCTCACCACCTCTGGTAGTCGGGCTCGGCGGACTGTTGCTGTGGGAGTTGGTGCTTCGGGTGGTGCAGCCGGGCGGCTTCGTACTCCCCCCGCCGAGCGAGATCCTGTCCAGTGCGGTTGAGAATCGCGAGGTGATCTGGACCGCGGTGTTGAGCACAGGGTGGATCGTGATCACAGGTTTGATCAGCGGTGTCGTCATCGGAGTCCTCCTGTCGGTGGCGGTCTCCTGGTACCGCCTGGCCGACGAAGCCATCACCCCACTCGCTGTCGCTATCAGCGCCATTCCCATCATCGCCCTCGCTCCGATATTCAACGCCTGGTTCGGGTTACTGTCACCGCGGTCGAACCAACTGGTCGTAATGCTGCTGGTCTTCTTCCCGGTGTTCATCAACACAACTCGGGGACTCACCGATATCCCCCTGGATCAGATCGACCTGATGCGGTCGTACGGGGCCAGCCGGTGGGAGATCACCAAGGAAGTGCGGGTCCCCAACGCGATGCCGTTCTTCTTCAGCGCCTTGAGGATCGCGGCTTCGCTGGCGGTGATCGCCGCGATCGTTGCCGAGTATTTCGGCGGTCGCCAGGATGCCTTGGGACCTTTGATCATCCAGAATGCCGGTCTCGCCCGATACACAGACGCCTGGGCCGCGGTGCTCGCCGGGAGCGCGATCGGGATCGGCCTTTACGCCATCGTCAGGGCCTTGGAGCGGTTTGCAATGCCTTGGCGGGCAGCAGTAAACCAAGGGATCGAGGGGTGACGCTAGACGTCGGGGCAAGACAACCGAGGAGGAAATGGCTATGAAAAGATGGACGAGAAGCAGTTCGCGCCTTGCGTTGGTGCTTGGCGCGCTGGCGATGGTCGCCGCGGCCTGCGGCAGCACGGATGACACCACGACGACCACGGCCGCTGCCGCACCGGATGACACCACAACCACCACAGCCGCTGCCACCACGACGGCACCACCCGAGGCGATGATCGACGTCACGCTGCAGTTGCAGTGGTTTACCCAATCGCAGTTTGCCGGCTATTACGCGGCGGTTGATCAGGGCTTCTACGAAGAGGTGGGGCTCAACGTCGAGATCCTCGAGGGAGGGGTCGACATCGTTCCCGCTGTCGTGCTGGACTCGGGAGCGGCGGACTTTGCGATTTCCTGGGTGCCGCGCGGTCTCGTGCCGCGTGAGGAAGGCCTCGACATCACCAACATCGCACAGCCGTTCCAGCGGTCGGCCACTCTCCAGGTGTCGTTCAAGGACGCCGGCATCACCGGCGTCGAAGACTTGGCCGGACGCACGGTTGGAAACTGGGGGTTTGGTAACGAGTTCGAGCTGCTGGCCGGGCTCCGCTCTGCTGGGCTCGACCCGGAAACCGACGTCGAGCTGGTGCAGCAGCAGTTCGACATGCTGGCACTGATCAGCGGCGACATCGATGCGGCACAGGCGATGATCTACAACGAGTACGCACAGGTGCTGGAGACGGTCAACCCTGATACCGGAGAGTTGTATCAGCCGGAAGACCTCGACGTCATCAACTGGAACGATGTGGGTACCGCCATGCTCCAGGACGCCATCTGGGCGGATGAAGGCCGGCTCGCCAGCGACCCCGTCTATCGCGAAACCGCAGTGAAGTTCGTCGAGGCTTCACTACGCGGTTGGATCTACTGCAGGGACAACCCGGGCTCATGCGTTGACATCGTGCTCGCTGCCGGCCCGACCCTCGGTGAGTCGCATCAGACCTGGCAACTCAACGAGATCAACGCGCTGATCTGGCCGTCGCCGCTGGGCGTGGGGATCATGGATCAGGCGTTGTGGGATCAGACGATCGAGATTGCAACCTCTGAGGCGATCCTTGATGCACCACCGACCGCGGGCGCGTTCATCACCGACATCGCCCAGGAGGCCGTCGACAACCTGAAGAGCGCGGGCCTCGATGTGGTCGGCAACGACTGGCAGCGGGTCGACGTCGTGCTCGTCGCGGGCGGCGACTAGGCCCTCGCCACCCGACGTGCCGGGGACGACTCGCTTCCCCGGCACCCGTGGCCCGGCGCGAACCCAGGGTTGTAGACCCCGTATGCGCCGGTGTGAGCCCGCGGAATGAGCGGGATCCCGAACCCAGGGTTGTAGACCCCGTATGCGCCGGTGTGAGCCCGCGGAATGAGCGGGATCCCGAACCCAGGGTTGTAGACCCCGTATGCGCCGGTGTGAGCCCGCGGAATGAGCGG
>SMVB01086474.1_pt1 | contig 11161 bp, 11 predicted proteins | sample 2456461 | NCBI WGS metagenome assembly SMVB01 (sample SAMN11095934, study PRJNA526329) | marine sediment metagenome | biome: Marine sediment; feature: Surficial sediment; material: Deep marine sediment; isolation source: Hadal surficial sediment | place: Pacific Ocean | collected 2014-05 | depth...
ATGAAGAAGGGAGTGGAGGTCTTCGCTCCCCTCGAGGCCATTTGAGATGACGTCCGACACAGATGGTCGCCGCGTCTTCGTCGTCTTCAATCCGGCCTCGGACCGGGGTCGTGCCGTGCGGAGGATCGACCGGTTCCTCTCGCTACTCGAGAAGTACACGCCGGGGTTCGTACACGCTGGCACATCACACCCCGGCGAAGAAAGTCTTCTCACGGACCAGGCGATTACCGAGGGGTTCGACCTCATCGTAGCTGTAGGCGGTGACGGGACGTGGAGTAACGTCGCCGACCGGATCGTGGCTTCGGGCAAGGAGAACGTGGTGCTGGGCATTCTTGCTTCCGGCACGGGAAACGATTTCGGCCGCAATTTCGGGGTATCGATGCGTGACCCCGACCACGCCGTCCAGACACTGGCGAACGGAGTCGTCCGCCGCATCGACGTGGGCAGGGTCATCACGAGTGCGACGCCCCTTAGGGCAGAGCAAGGACCAGCCGAGCCATCGAAGGGTCGGCACTTCCTGAATCTGGTCGGATTCGGATTCGACGTCGCTGTCATCGAAGACACAGCCGGCGCGCGATTCCTGCGGGGAGAATTACTCTACCAGATGACTGCTTTGAAGAATCTCTTTTCCTACTCCGGTGTCCCGCTGGTACTCGAGGGTGATGGACATACGGTGGACGGTGATCAGTTGATGCTCACCATCTCGAACGCCCCTTTTTTCGGTGGCGGCTACCTGATCGCTCCCGGGGCAGAACTCGACAACGGATTGTTGGACGCGTGTGCCATCGGCAACACGTCGGCCTTCAGGCGGTGGCGCTTGTTCAACGCGGCGCCCAAAGGGCGGCACGTGCTCTCGCCCCATGTCCAGATGCGCCAGAGCGCCCGCTTCTCGGTGCGTTTTTCCGCGCCACCCAAGTACGAAGTGGACGGGGAGCTCTGGCAGGCCGAGGGTACCGAGGTGATCGTCGAAGCGGTTCCTCGCGCACTCCAGGTGATGGTTCCGGCCTGACCTCTCGGAAGGTTCCGGTCTGTCGTCTCGCCCCGCCTACCCTACGCCGAAGCGCCCTCCGCGGTAAGTTTGCCCGCGACGAGCACCCAGCGCTCGTCGGCCAGGAGCTCGGCGTCATGCTCGTCGTGACTCACGAGAACGATGGGCGTCCCGCTATCACGGGCGAATGCGCGTACCATGGCGGCTATCTCCGAACGAAGCGGCCGGTCGAGCGCCGAAAACGGCTCGTCGAGAAGTAACACGCGTGGGCCCGCAAGAAGGGCCCGGCCCAGAGCCACCCTCTGGCGCTCCCCTCCGGAGAGGAACCGAGGACGCCGGTCGATCAGATCGGAGAGAAACAATGATTCGGCCATCTTCTCGACCTGGGTCGGGTCCGCGCCAGCGTAGGCGAGATTTTCTCTGAGTGAGAGGTGAGGAAAAAGCAGGGCCTCCTGGGGCACCCACCCGACCCTCCGCTCCCATGCGGGCATGTCGATCCCGGCGTCGGAGTCGAGCCAAACCTCGTCGCCCAAGCTCACACGGCCCTCCGCGCGAGGTTCGAGGCCGGCCAAAACCCGCAGCAGGGTGCTTTTCCCCGACCCTGATGGACCCAGGATCGCGACGTGGTCGCTCTCGGGCCGCCAGTCGACGTCGAGGTCGATGGCATCGAGGGGGACCCGTACCTGCACGTGTAGCCCCCACCTCCCCACGTCCGGCGCGGGGCCGTCGGTGCCCCGGGTGGTGCCCTTACCGGCCATGGTGGTCCTCCATTCTGCGGCGCTGCCACCTCGACAGCCTCTCGAACCCGAGGAGGGCCAGGAGTGAAAGCATTACGCTTGCGATCACCAGGGTCCAAGTGGCGCCTTGGCCAGAGGGCGACTCGAGCAAGGAGTAGACGGCCAGGGCGATGGTGCGGGTTTCGCCCTCCATGTTTCCGGCGAGCACCACGGTCGCGCCGAACTCCCCCAGCGCTCGTGCGAACGCGAGCACGGCCCCCGCCGCGATGCCGGGGAGAGCCAACGGCAAAGAAATGCGCCGGAAGGTCGGTGCCTTCGGCACGCCGAGCGTCCAGGAGACTTCCTCAAAACGCTGATCCACCGTATCGAACACGGCCCGGATCGCCATGACGTACAGAGGAAACCCTACGACCAGCGCCGCCAACGTCGCCCCCAGGAGGGTGAACGGAATCGCCAGGCCCAGCGAAGCAAGCAATCCGCCCAGGGCAGACTCCCGGCCCAGCACGCTCAGGAGCAGGAAGCCGGTAACCACGGGAGGGACCACCAAGGGCGCCATGACGATCATCGAAACGAAGCTCTTCCCCGGGAAGTCACGGCGGGCCAATACCCACCCCAGGGCAACGGCCGGAACCAGCCCCAAGAGAACCGCGGCGAACGCGACGATCAGCGACAGTCGGACCGCCGACCAAGGATCCAACCCAGACGCCGCGTCCAACGCGGGCGGAGGGACTTGGGCTCCCGTCGCACCATCGCCGTCTGGTCCGAAACCCGATGCCGAAAACAAAGCCGCTGCCTCCGGGCCACTCATGAAGCCGAGGAACGCATCGGCAGCTTCGCGGCGTTCGGTCCGGGTGGTTACGGCTCCCGAGTACGTCGGCGTAGGGTAGTCTCCCCCCTCGAACGCGAACGCTATACTCACGCGGTCCTCCGCCAGTGCGTCGGTCCGGTAGACGATGCCGCCGTCCGCCTCGCCCCTGGCCACCCACTCGAGTGTGGCTCGCACGGTGCCCCCGCGGATGACAAGCGGCTCGAGCGTCCCCCAGGCCCCCGCGCTCTCGAGCGCCGCCCTCGCGTATCGGCCCGCCGGAACATTCTCTCCGGCCAGGGCGATCCGAGCGAGGTCGGAGCGGGCTATCGAACCGGGGTCTTCGGGCGGATTCGACGCACCCCTAGGCACCACGAACACGAGCTGGTTCGCCGTCACCGGCCTGATCGACGTGCCGTCTACACCACCTCGCTCCTCGAGCCACCGCATCCATACGTCATCGGCCGATATGAAGACATCCGCCGGGGCACCACGGAGGATCTGCGGCGCCAGACGGGAAGTCGCGTCGAAGCTGAAGCGCACGGAGACCCCCGCTTCCGCCTGCCAGGCTCGGGCCACGAGGGGCAGGACGTCCTGAAGGCTCGAGGCGGCGAAAACCACCAGTGCCTCGGGCGTTTGCTCGGGTGCTCGTCCCGGCCAAAGCTCGGCCTGGGCGGTGGGGACCGCAGGGCTGGCCTTCGGCGTCCCCTCGGCGCTGGGTGGCTGCCCCATGAACAACTGGACAGCAGCCACCCAGAGGAGCCATTCTTTAGAAAGGAGGAGTGGCAAGCGACAACCCGCTCGTAGATCCCCGGCGAGGCCCGTCCAACCAGCCCGCCCAAGGGGAGTATTGGTCCCTGGCAGTGGCCCAGGTTAGTTGGAGGCCCGAATGCCGGCAAGGAGGTCGGCGGGGCATGCATACACGAGAATGCGAGCAACGGAAAGCAGCTTGAGGCAGATCCAACCCAGTTCAGCATGACACCGGTATTCATTTTCATCGCGTTGGCCTTGATCCTGGTCGGCGGATGGGCCTTGATTCGCACGTCCGGGAAACCCGGAGCGATCTCCGCACCCAGGGGCGGAGACCAGGCCATCCTGGACCAATCGCCGGTGGGCGCGCTCCTCCTCGATCCCGCACTCAGCATCGCTTGGGCCAACGACACGTTTTGTGATCTCTTCGGCCTGACCCGAAGCAAGTTGATGGGACGCGGATTTGCGGACGTCATTCAGCAGGAGATGAGGGAGTTGGTCGAGGAGCCTGATGTGGTCGAGGCCGGCCTGCTGGAAGCTTATACGTCCGCTGGGAAGACCTCTCCTTTCGACTTTTTCGTCCGGGCGCGGGACGGTCGGGATCGACGCTGCATCGAGCACAGCTGTGAGGTGATCCAGAAGAAGCCGCTCGTAGGCGGACGAGTCGCCTATTTCGTCGATGTCACACCCAGAGAGAACCTCGCTGTCACTCAACACGCCCGCGACGTCAAAGTCGAGGAATTCGACCAGATCCTGGTCAACCTGGCTCGTAGGAGCGGCGGACCGGAGACGGATGAAGTGACGGTGCTGCGCGACATTGCGGCGCTGGCGGCCGGCGCGTTGAAGCCCGACCGGTGGGAGCTTTGGTTCCTCGCCGAGGACCGGGCCCAGTGGACGCTCGGCCATCTGAACTACACGAAATCGAGAGATACGATTTCGACGCCCAAGATCTCATCCCGGCAAATAGGCCCGTATCTAAGGACACTCGACCAGGCCCGGGTGGTGGTCACCTCGGACGTCAAAAGTGACCCTGATGCCCATACTCTTCTGGGCCAAGGGAAGGTCGAGCCTGAGGTCGCGAGTCGCTTGGATGTGCCCGTCCGGGACCGCGGGAAAGTGGTCGCCGTGTTCGTCATGGTCCACCATACACCTCGCCCCTGGACGGCTAGCGATACGCGCTTCGTCGCGGCGATCGGAGACCGCATGTCGCTCATCGTCGAGGCGGGCAGAGCGAGACGTATGTTGGGTGCCACGAAGCCCCCGGAGACTGCGGCGCTTCCAGCTGCGGCGTCCAGTGAGGTGGATGGTTTTATCCATCTCGATGAGAAGCTCCGCTTCACGTTCCTCAATCCGATGGTCCTGCAGTGGCTCGGCGACCGGAGCGTAGACGGCAGCGCCCTCGTAGGCCGCGGCCTCGAAGAATCGATGAAGGGCGTCGAGGACAGGTCGATTGTGGCCGAAGTCCGTAAGGCGATGCGCGGAGGGGGGCCGGCTCGGCTCCGCCGCCAGCTGGAACGCGACGGACCTTGGCTGGACCTGTTTATCAGGCCCTCGGCAACGGGTGTGTCCGTCACGATCCAAGACAGAGCCCGAGGGAAGGAACGAGAAGCCGAGCGTTCGCTGCTCGATTCCGAGACCCGTTTCCGCTCCGTGGTCGAATCGCTGCGCGAGGGTTTGATCATCACCGACCTGGACGACCGTATCGAGTACGTGAACCCCCGCATCACCGACCTCACGGGGCACCGTCCTGAGGATCTGGACGGCAAGCAGGCCCAGGAGCTGCTGTTCGACACCAAGAATTGGAAGGGACAAGAAAAGCGGATGATAGCTCGACGAGAGAAGAAGCGTACTCGATACAAGGCGCCGCTCATGGACAAGGACGGCAATGTTCTTCCGGTCGAAGTGATCTCGACGCCCCTGCGGAACTCGGAGGGTGCCGTCACCGGGGTGGTCGACGCGATCACCGCCGTGGGCGACCATGCTGGACAGCGGTCCGAGCAAGCGGGCGCAGCCGGCAAAATATCCTGAGCGTCGCCGAAGCGGTAATCGACGCCCGCGCCTACGAACTGGACTCCTTCGGGCACGTCAACCACGCCGTACATCTCAACTATTTCGAGCAGGCTCGCTTCGAGGCGCTAGCGCGCTGCGGGTTTGGCTACGACGAACTCGCGCGGCGAGGGTGGGCAATCCATGTTGTGCGTGTAGAGGTGGACTACCTGAGTGAGGTTCTTCTTGGAGACCACTTGCGGATCAGAACCTGGACTGAGGGGTTCCGACGCACGAGCATGGTCTTCCTTCAGGAGGCCCGTCGGGACCCCCGAGAGGGAGAGACCGATTCGACGCCTGTGGCACGAGCTCGCGTCGTGGCAGTGTGGATCGGCGGGAACGGCCGTCCGATGCGTGTTCCCGAGGAGGTCCGGAGCGGGTTCGAAAACCTGGAGGCACCCGGACTCTGAGGGTTGGACTCAGATGGTGGACTTCGACCTAACGTGGACATAGTCGGATGATGAGACAACAGTATGATCGCGAGCACCTGAAGAACCTACTTCTGGAGCGCTCCGTGCGCCTCGGCGACTTTACGCTCTCGAGCGGAGCCAAGTCGTCGTATTACATCGACGCCCGGCGAACGACCATGACGGCCGAGGGGCAGAGGCTCACCGGAAAGATCGCGTACAATCTAATCGAATCGGCAGGCTGGGACGTGTCGCATATAGGAGGGCTGACCCTTGGCGCTGACCCCGTTACGTACGCGATCGCACACCATAGCACCGGGCGCGCTCACGTGCTCGATGGTTTTACTGTGCGCAAGGAACCTAAGGGTCATGGAACCGGACAACAGATCGAGGGGGGCCTTCCCACCGACGCCCGTGTGGTTGTCGTCGAGGATGCGGTGACGAGTGGTGCGAGCGCGATTCAGGCAATCAAAGTGATTCGGAAGCACGGAGCGTCTGTCGCTGGTGTCATCTGCCTGGTGGATCGGGAAGAGGGTGGGCGTGCAAAGCTGGACGAGCTCGGGTTGCCTCTCCTGGCAGTGTTCACGGGACCGGAGCTTCTCGCGGCCGCGCAGGAATCGGCGGCGAGAAGCTAGCTGAATCCGGTCAACGTCGACTCAGTCGAGTAACCGGAGCGGCATCACCAGGCATAGGTAGTCCTCTGCCTCTTCGCCCTCAGCCGGCACAGGCTCGATGGTGGCAGCCCGCTCCGGCGCTTTCAAGGTAATCTTGATCTCGTCCGTAGACATGTACTTCAGCACTTCGAGTAGATAGGCCGCATTGAATCCGATCTCGATTCCTTCGCCTTCATAGGTCAACTCCAACTCGTCCTCTCCCTCGCCGAGATCTGGTGTGAGCACCGTCAAGTGAACACGATCCGCCTCGAAAGCCATGCGGATTCGGTGTGTTTGGTCGCTCGCAACCACCGCCATACGGCGAACGGCGGAGGCAAACGCTTTCTTGTCGACGATCGCAAACTTGTCGTTGTCCTTTGGAATCACTTGTTCGTAATTGGGATAGGTCCCTTCTATCAGCCTCGTGTACACCTCCGTGCCGTTCGCCCTAAAGCCGAGATGGTTGCCGCTCTTGGCGACCTCCAGTTCTTCCTCACCTTCGAAGAGCCGCTGAACTTGCTGAAGCGCCATCGGGGGGACGATAAAATCTGCACTTGGAGCATTGGACGACCCAGAAACGACACCTTTCCTCGCCAGGCGATGCCCGTTGGTTGCAACCATCCGCATGTGTCCATCCCTCAACTCCCAGAGTACACCATTGAGAATTGGCCGGCTCTCTTCAGAGGAAACAGCAAACGCAGTGTTCTTGATCAGACCATGCAGGTCCGCACCTTTTACACTCCATCCCTTCTCGAAGTCGACCTCCGGTAACGTTGGAAATGAGTCGCTTGGAAGGCCATTGAGCTTAAAGTGACTCTTTCCACACCTCAGTTCGATCTGATCGCCCCGAGTACTCAATTCTACAGGCTGATCCGCTAATTCTCTCACAATTTCCTGAAGCTTCTTTCCAGGGGCAGTAATACTCCCTTGCTCTTTCACCTCCGCAGGAACCCACACACGAACCGAGACATCCAGATCAGTACCACTCATCCACATCCCATCCTCTCCGGCCTCGAAAAGGATATTCGAAAGAACAGGAAGAGTTGTCTTGGTCGGGATGCTGGCAGAAACGGAAGCAAGTCCCTTATGCAGATTCTGTCGAGTGATCAAGCAGTTCATCGATCCTCCACGACGTTGGTGTACGCCCGGTTATGAACAGTGTCTAGATAGAAAAAGACTAACCTATATAAAAAACTTAGTAGTAGTAGAGAGGGTGATAGTGTTCAAAACTAGGCTTTCATCAATGGATGACAGTGGAATACGTGATTCCTCCCATTGTGGAAAACCGGGTATAACCGTGTCTCTCTTCAGCGGTGTCGAAAAGTTGTAGAAGGTCCACTGATTTTCCACACGGCTATCCACACTCAGAATTCTCTTTCAATCTCAGTTCGCACTCCTTCGACCGATCGGCGGAACTCGTCGTCGGTCCTCATCTTGTCATCAACTTTGCGAATCGAGTGGATAACCGTGGAGTGATCCCGGTCCCCGAACAGCCGGCCGATATGAGCAAGAGGATAGTCCAAGAGATCTCTGATCAGGTACATGGCGACCTGGCGAGGGACCGTCAAGTCCTTGGTCCTCCGCTTTGAGCTGAGAGCTTCTTCACGGACCTGCCAGCGTTCCGCTACCAATTTCCGAATGTGTTCAGGCGTCAACACGGAGCCGGCGTTTTCCGAGGCAGACACGAAACTCCCATGAAGCGCCTTGCGCGCCAGATCTACGGATATTTCCTGATGGGTGATGGAGGAATAGGCCAACAATTTGAGGATCGCGCCCTCGAGCTCCCGTACGGAGGAGGTACAGGATTGTGCGATGAAGTCCATGACGTCGTGAGGGACCATGAGCCCGTCGTCGTCGGCCTTCTTACGAAGGATCGCGACCCGGGTCTCGAAGTCGGGCGCCTTGATGTCTGCGACCAATCCCCACTCGAACCTCGATATGAGCCTTTCCTCGAGCCCGGGAATCTCCTTGGGCGGGCGATCGCTGGTAAGGACGATCTGCTTCCGCGCATCATAGAGGGCGTTGAACGTATGGAAGAACTCCTCCTGGGTACGCTCCTTGCCCTTGAGGAACTGGATATCGTCGACGAGCAGAAGGTCCATCTGCCGGTACCGTCTGCGGAAGTCGACGGTGGTTCCCTGCTGGATGGCCGTGACCAGGTCGTTCGTGAACTGTTCGCTGGGGACGTAGGCGACCCGCATGGCGGGGTCGGCCTGAAGCACCGCGTTCCCGATGGCGTGCATGAGGTGAGTTTTTCCGAGGCCCACACCACCGTAAAGGAAAAGCGGGTTGTACATGAGCGCAGGTTTGTCGGCGACGGCGTGGCACGCGGCGGTAGCGAGTTGGTTGTTGTTACCTACGACGAAGCGCTCGAACACGTAACGCTGGTTCAGGGTCGGGGGAGGGCCCGCGCGGTTCGCCGCGCCCGCCTGCGCGGCCGTTCCGAGTGCTTGCGGCGTGACTTCGACGGTGGGGATCGGCGGAGCAGCGGCCGGGTCGGCGCAACGGAACGTAAGGGTCAGGGGGCGACCCAGGATCTGCTGAATCACGTCTACCAGGAGCGGTCCGTACCGATCGCTGATCCATTCGACATGGAATTGGCTCGGCACCTCGACAAGAATCTCCGAGTCGGTGACCCCGACCGCGACGGTGCCGGCGAGCCACGTACGGTATGTCTGTCCCTGAAGCCTGTCGCGGGTCACGTCGAGGACCCGGGACCAGAGCTCGTCGGCCGTGAACTCCATGCGCTCCTAAGGTGGTCGTTGACGCTCGCAGGCGTAGTCGGAAAACGGGGGCTCAGCACCCTAGATTCGGATTGTGGAAAAGTCAATTTTCGCGCGGGGCGCGGGGGGTCACCATTAGAGTCGCTGACCTTGACCCGTGCTCGCCCACTCGGATATGTTATCGTGCTGTATCTCTGCGCGGCCCGTTCGACGTGGCCGTGGGACGACGACCCAGAAGGCTGCTGAAGCGGTAGAAGGCACCAAGACGTTATGAAGCCCACATATAGGCCACGGAATCGGAAGCGGGTGAACAAACACGGCTTCCGGGAGCGCATGAAAACTCGGGGTGGGAGAAAAACCCTAGCGAGGCGGCGAGCCCGGGGACGCGCGCGCCTCGTGGTGAAGATCGGTTCGAAATAATCGAATGGTAGCAGCCCATCCGGCTGCGGGGACGGGCCAGGGAGGAGGAGGATTCCGTTTGCCTCGCTCGGGGCGGATCCGTAAGGCGCGAGACATTCGATCCCTTCTCAGGGACGGATCGAGGAAGAAGACGCCCAGCTTGGACGTCTTCTTTTTGTCTTCCTCCGGGTCAGCCAGCCGTTGGGGCATGATCGTCCCCAAACACCGGCATTCAATCGTGGAGCGGAACCGTGTCAAACGACGTCTGCGCGAGATCGGCCGAACTCGCGTGTTGCCCCGGCTCAAGGAGCAGGGAATGGCGTTGGACGTGTTGGTGAGGGCCCGCCGGGAAGCTTATGGGGTCGGGTTTCGTACCCTGAGGGATGAGCTTCAGTTGATAACCGAGGAACTGTGTTCAGATCAATGACCGAGGAACTGTGTTCTAGATCGGCGACGGGGGGGCCCGTGTTCAAACGTGGGCTGATCGGAGCGATTCGGTTTTACCAACGGGCCTTGTCTCCGCTCACTGGGCCCTCCTGCCGCTTCATACCCACGTGCTCCGAGTTCGCGGTTGGCGCCATTGACCGTTACGGGGCGCTTTCGGGCGGGTGGCTCGCGTTCAAGCGACTCCTGCGTTGCCATCCGTTCGGCGGACAAGGTTATGACCCGGTTCCAGGGGTTGGGGCTGGCGAAGTGACACGAGGGGAGTCGTATTTAGCGACCCCGGGTCCCCGAGACGTGCATTCATGTGAGGGCAAGAGGTAGATGCGGCAAGAAGCACGGTTCCTGCTGGCGATCACGCTGATGATCGTCGTTCTCGTGGGAACGAACATGCTATTCCCGCCCGTTCCCACCGAAGAGGTGAGCGGCCCGGAGGGTGTTGCGCCCGGACAGCTCGATGGTACCGGGGTCGCTGGTGTGCCGGGCATACCTCCGGGCGACCCCGTGGGCGGCACCGACACCGGGGGGGGAGCGGCAGTATCCGGTGACGCGGCCGATCCGTTTGGGCGCCAGCCGGTGACCGAGCCGTCTCCGTTTTTCCCGCCCGAGGAGCTCACCGACAGCCCCGCAGCAAATACGGTCGTGGTCGAAGGACCCCTCTACCGGTACGCCTTCAGTACGGCAGGGGCCCGCATGACTTCGGCGCAGTTGCTCGGTTTTGAGTCGTTCGACGAAGGGGCAGAAGGACAGCCGGTGGAGCTGCTCGTCCCCGAAAGCGGCGGTGCGTTGGCCATGCAACTCAGGCTCGGCGAGCGACCGTTCGATCTCGGCGCGGAGTTGTTCGAGGTCGATCCGCCGAACGGGCTGCGACTCAACGAGGGTGGTGGGTCCCGGACGATGACCTTCCGGTATCGGCACCCATCCGGTCGTCTCACCGTCCAGAGCGCCTACACGTTCGATCCGTCGTCGTACGTCATACAGGTGCGGGTCGAGGTTGTGGGTGCGGATGGGGCCCTGTTGGTCACGGGGATGGGGTCAGGGCTCGCCTATAACGAAAGCGATCGCGGGGAAGAGTCGGGGGTGATGGCGTACGTGACGAACCACCTTCGTGATGGGATCGACGACGAGAGGCTCAGCCGGGTGGACTCGGAGCGCATCCAGGAAGGGCCTCTCCTTTGGGCAGTGCTCAAGAGCAAGTACTTCATCTTTGCG
>SMVB01362066.1_pt1 | contig 11160 bp, 6 predicted proteins | sample 2456461 | NCBI WGS metagenome assembly SMVB01 (sample SAMN11095934, study PRJNA526329) | marine sediment metagenome | biome: Marine sediment; feature: Surficial sediment; material: Deep marine sediment; isolation source: Hadal surficial sediment | place: Pacific Ocean | collected 2014-05 | depth 0-1...
GAGGCCCTGGCAGCGCGTGTCGTCACGCAGATGGAGCAGGTGCTGCCGCTGCGGGTTCCGTTGCTGGTGGACGTGGCAATCGGCCAGAACTGGCGGGAGGCCCATTGAGTCCGCCCGTAAGTGCCTGAAATACGGGCTTCCCTGTGGGGTGGGGGGACTTTTGGGGGGACTTTGGCTCGGGACAGAGCCGGGCGAAGAGGTCCGCGAAGTTCTCCCCTCGGCTTCGGTCCCACGTCTCGGCCGGCGCAGCCTCCAGCACGTCGATGTCGTCGTAATGCAGCTGGGCTACGGCGGAGGACTCGTGGCCAATGGCCAGCTCCACCTGCTTGGCGGAGACGCCCCACTGCTTGAGCAGGGTGGAGGCGGTGGAACGCAGGTTTTGAAGCATCCGTTTGCCGATGCCGGCGCGGGTGTACGCCCGACGGAGGAGCGCCTGCCTCAGCTCGGAGTAGCCGGTCTCGAAGACCTGCGCGTCGGGACTGGGGTTGAACCGCGCCCGCCGAACGTCGGCAAGGGCCTCGGCCAGTCGCCAGGAGAGCGGCACCTTGCGAGCCAAGCCGGCCTTGAGGGTTCCTGTTCCAGGCCGCTCGACCCATCTCGCGAGCGGTCGGAAAAATCAGGGCGGCGACTGGGTCGCGAAGCTTGTGCCTCCGCTCCCCGCGGACGCGCTTGGACGGCGAGAGGTTTCCACGGCGGCCTCAACCGAGGCTGGTCTGGCGGTTGCTCCCGACGACTCGGGCCAGCTCGCTTGTCGCGTGGGTCTGCTGTGCAGGCGTGCATCCGCATCCGGTGGAGTTGTCATTTCGGCTCTGATCGGGTCTCGACTTCCCGCTTGTTCGGCTGATCTGCTGCGTGCGCTCATTCGGCTCGCCTCCCGCCTTCGTGCATCACGTGCTGCGGAATCTCGATCTCGAAGCGTTCGATCGCACCGGCGTTCCACCGCACCGCGCGCTCCGTCGAAAATAGCTCGCGGCTTCCGCTGGGATCGAAGATCTTGAGATAGATGTCGGGGTGCTTCTCCGCGAGATCGCTGAAGAACTCGTCGGTGAAGCGGATCTCGAATCGCCCGTCGGCGTCTGACCGGGCATCCCCGAGGTAGTCGTCGAACACCAGGTCCTTGTCGAAGGCGCGGACGATCAGATTCTCCAGGGGCCGACGGCTTCCGATCTCCGAGATCGCGCCGAGGATCACGAAGCGTCCGCTGCGTTTCGCGTGCTCTTCGGCCGTGGTGAGCGCTGCGGTCGCGAGCTCCTGGGGCTCGGTGGACGCCGCTGGCTGCTGCTCCGCGATCGTGGGCGCGCCCGTCACCCGGTACACCATGACGGGCTCTGGGACGTTTTTGAGCGCCTGCGGACCCACCTCCTCGACATCGAAGCCCTCCCCGAGCCGCTCGCGGGTCGATTCGGTGATGGCGATCTCCTCGCCGATCGCTCCGACCCGGGCGGCGATGTTGGTGACCGGGCCCGAGGCCGTGTACGTCCATCGCACCCCGACGCCTCCGCTGATCTTGGTTGCGCCCAGCGAGGCGATACCCGTGTTGACGCCGATGTGCATTCCGACCGGCTCCGCGTTCGGGTCTTCGGCGAGGCGCTCCTCGTTGATCTTCCGCGTGAGCCGTTGGATGCCCACGGCGGCGCTGACGGCCGCGCGGGCATGCCGGTCGGGATCCGCGTCCTGGAAGAGCACCATCAGTCCGTCGCCCGCAGTCTCGTTGACGTCGCCCCCGGCCCGCAGGATCTCGTCGAGGAAGGCGCCGAAGTAGCGCTCGATGATGGCGTTCACCTCGTCCATGGGAAGCCGAGAACTCATGCGCGTGTAGCCCGTCATGTCCGCGAACATCACGGTGAGGTCGGTCTCGCGTTTCTCGAACAGACCCGCCGAGTCCGGCGACTCTTCGAGCAGCGTTTGCACGGTCTGGGGTACGAACTTCGCGAGATTGGCCTTGACGGTCTCGAGCAGCTGAATCTGCTTGAGATTGGCCGCCACTTCGTCGAAGAGCCGCGCGTTCTCGAGGGCGATCGCGCCCTGGTTCATCAGGGTTCTCAGCAACGCGATGTCTTCCCGGGTGAAGAGCTTGCCGGACTTCTTGCGTCCCAGGGAGAGGACGGAGCGCACCTGGCCCTTTAGCACCATGGGGAGCATCAGCTCGGCGGCGAGCGAGTCGAAGGACGCCTTCATCTCAGCCCGGTCTGCCGCGTATTGGGGGGCCAGCTCGATCTCGTGCCGGTATACGCCCGCCCGGTTGTCGACGAGGGCTCGCAGCAGCGCCGGATCGAGATCCACCCGGCGGGACCGGTCGGCAGGCCATTCGATGCCCGCGATGACGCTTGCCTCGAGCTGGTCGCCCTCGACCGCGAGAAGGATGCCGTTTTCGAGGAACATCTCCTCGACGACCGAGCCGACCAGCGTGCGCTGGACCTCAACGGGATCCAGCATCGTCGTCATGGTCTCGCTCACCTCGGTGATCGTCGCGTGGTAGTCGTATTGCTGGCGATAGAAGGCGCGGTCGACCACGCGCTGGATGCGCCCCTGGAGCGGCTGCATGACGAAGACCATCGCGAGGATGAACACCACCGAGAAGAACGGCGAGCTCATGATGTCCGTCGGCCCGACCGTCAGATTGAGGGCGGAGACCGTGGCGCCGTACAGCATGATGACGACGGCCGTGGTGAGGAGGTAGCCGTAGGTCCGACGAACGATCGTGTCGATCTCGAAGAGATCGTGCTGGACGATCGCGTAGCCGATGGCGATCGGGAACGCGAAGAGGAACACGGGCAGCATCGCGAGGGGTACGAGCCGCTCACCGACGATGGTCGTGTAGAAGTTGTCGGCCGTGGGAACGAACGCGCTCAACAGGCTGCCGGTGAGGATCGCGAGAGCCTGGATTCGCGTTGCCTGCGATTGTCCCCGCATCCAAGCCTGCAGCGCCGACCCCATGAAGACAACGACCGAGCCCGTCAACAGCCCCATCCGCAGCGCGCTGAGCGTTCCCGGAGTCCGGTAGTCCCCCGACAGCTCGATCGCCGAGAGCACCACCGCGATTCCGTACGGGAGCGCGAGCAGCGGCCACCGGTCGGCAAAGAAGCGACGCCTCTGCGGGAAGAACGCGGTGAGCTGCAGCATGGCCGCGGAGCCCAGGAAGGTCGCGGGAACGAAGACGCCCTCGAGCCAGGCCGGCGTGTAGCTCGGTCCCAGCCACAGGTAGGGGTACGCGACGCCCATGATCAGTGCGACCAGCAGGAACGACCAGCTCGGGCCGTCCCGGGGCTTCATGAGGAACACGAGGATCCCGGTGGCCACGAAAGTCAGGCCGGCCAGCAGGGCCCCGCCGACGTGATGCAGGGTGGCGAGGATCCCGTACTCCTCCGTCGGGATCTCGAGTACCCGGTCCCCGCGCTCGATCTCGTAAACGTTCACCGCCCCCAACTCGAGGTTCAGCAGGGCGTGCATCTCATGGAAGGTCTCGAAGCTGCTGCCGTTGATCGTTCGGATGCGGTCGCCGACCTCGAGTCCGGCCTCTTCGGCGACGGCGTAGGTCTCGACGACGATGTGGGGATCGCCGGACACGCTGTAGATCCAGCCCCGGAAGGGAGCCGAGAACCACTGCGTCACGTTGACCATGTAGGCGCCGTCGAAGGCGATCGTCGTCAGGCTGAGGAGCCCGAAGGTCCCCCACGCGAGCAGCTGTTTCGGAGATCGTTTTCGAAGTGCCATGGGCCATTGCGGCGTCAAGGGCTTTGATCCTCGAGCTGAACCAGGACGAGATCCCGAGCGTAGATTGCGCTTCTGCTCTAGACGCTGCCAGAATCGGTGTGTGCCGGCCATGGGATCGGCCGGGACGACCGGTTCGGCTGGGGATGGGCGATCAGCGCCCCCAGCGAGAGGCCCACCAGAGCGAGCAGAGTCCAGTCTCCGAGTCTGGCGTACAGAGTGGGGGCGGCCGCTGCCGGGAGATCTGCGATGATGACGCCGGGACTCCCGTTGCTGCGCTGGAGCACGGTTCCGTCGGCCGCGACGACGGCGGAGATCGTGGTGGTCGTGGCCCGCACGAGAGGAAGGCCGTTCTCCGCCGCACGGAACAGGTTCATGGCGAACAGCAGCTCGTGGGAAGCCGGACTGCCTGTGAAGGTCTCGTTCGTCAGGGTCACCAGGAAGTCGATGGCCTGCTTCGCGGTGCGGCGTCCCTCGGATGCGAACAGGCTCTCGAAGCAGATCTGTACGCCGTAGCGAACGCCGGCCGTCTCGAGGGCGCCCGGCTGCGAGCCCGGCGTAGCGTCGCGACGCAGCGGCGTGATCCACGCAGGCCAGTGGATCCACTCCCGCAGCGGTACGTACTCGTCGAACGGCAACAGGCGGACCTTGTCGTAGCGCGCCTCGATCTCCTGCTTCGGTCCGATCAAGAAGGCCGAGTTGGCGACATCGGAGTCGCGCCCGGTCCGAGACAGCTTGTCCCGGCCACTGGCTGCGACCAGCAGATGCACGTCGATCTCCTCGGCCAGGCCGAAGAGCATGCCCAGTGCGCCCGTGTCGTAGGGGAACTCGACCGGCACCGACGACTCAGGCCAGATCACCAGGTCCAGCTCCGCTGCCTGGGCCGCCTCACGGGTGAGCCGCATGTAGCCCTCGAAGAGCGCGTTTCGCTGCCATACGTCGTCGACGGCGGGGTCGTAGACACCCGCCTGAATGATGGCCAGCCGGAAATCGGGCGGCGGCCCAGCCGGCGGATCGGCGCCGTTGCCGAGACCGAGAGCCGCAGCGGCGAGGCACGCGGACAGGGCGAGCGCCGGCACCCGAACGGCAGTCGGGCTCCTCCGTTTCGACACCCGCTGGCTCCAGCGCTCGCACATCTCCGCCACCAGCACGTTGCCCACGATCAGCACGAAGGAGACCCCGTAGACGCCGGCCACGGATGCCGTGCGCACCAGCGGGGCGACCTCGTACTGCGTGTAGCCGAGCAGGCCCCAGGGGATGGAGAGCCAGCCCAGGTTCGCGCGCAGCCACTCGAGCGCGACCCAGAGCACCGGCACCGCCAGCCCAGCGGCTGCGGGTCGGTGGCGGTACGCCAGCGAGACACCCAGGCCGAAGATCGCGTACTTGCTCGCCGCGATCCCGATCAGGATGCAGAAGGCAGCCAGGCTCATGCTCGAGTCGAGCAGCCAGTGGACGCCCAGCCCGTCCGTCAGGACTCCCGAGACGAGCCCCAACAGCGCCGCCTGACGGGCAGGGGAGCGACGCGCGGCGAGCAGCAGCGGAACGACCGCGATCCACGCCAACCACGGAACGCGCCAGATCGAGAAGGCGAGCGGCAGCGCCAGCCCGGTCAGGACCGCCAGGCCGAGAAGTCGGAGAGCAGAGCCCGGCGGCGTCAACGCGGACCTCCGGACGCGAGCCTCCGACCTATTGGATGTCAAATCCAGCGTCGAGGACGACTGCAAAGGAGAGCACGCCATCGACGTCCCCGAGCGGGCCCGCCTGCACGTACTTCTTGAGCTTCGTCAGCTCCAGCACGGTGCCGGGGTCGAGACCGAAGGCGGCGACGATGCGGGGCACCAGCAGCGACACCGCAACGGCCTGGATCTCTGCCGCCTTGCGGATGTCGACCACCAGACCGAGTTCGCACTTCTCCTTGTTGCCTTTTCCGATCGTGCAGATCAGCACTTCGCTGCAGGGGTCGGCGACCGCGGGGTCTTCGCACACGAAGTCCGCGTCGAGGAGTCGATAGTTAATTCCGTCTCCGATGCGGGCCGTCACCCGCATGAATCGTGCTCCCAAGGGGCTCGGCGTTGCGGTCCCGACGTTCGGGATGTCGCGGATCTCGATGAAGACCGGGCCGGCGAAGGCGCCCACTGCATGCTCGTCTCCGGGATTGAGGGACGCCGGGGGAGTCCCGTCGTCACCCGCGCCACCCTGTCCGCCGGCCCCGGCGACTCCGGCTGCGAGCAGCACGGCCAGCGGCAGAATCAGTTCGATGAATCGTCTCATGGTTCTCTCCTCTAGCGCTAGAGCTTTCGCTTTAGCCTTACGTGTCGAGTTGTGCGCGAGCTACGGCGCACTCGCCGGCAGACATTCGAAGGTTTCGTCCCCGTCGAAGATCGTCACGTCGCCACACAGTGTGGGCCCCGTGGTGGTCGCGCCGGCCAGGATCGTGTCCTGGGAGTTGCTGCAGAAGGCGGTGGGGATCGCGAGCCCGGCATTCGGGCCCCCCTTCGCCTTTTCGATCGACGCCTCCATGACGCAATCGCCCATGGTCTGCTGGTGGTAGGAGTCCGGGTCGGGCGCCTGCCGCAGCCCACCGTGCCCGAGCTCGTGGCTGGACGTATTGAGCACGTGCTGGCGCTTCTCGTCGGTGCTTCCGCCGCTGCAGTCGATCCGGTCGATGATCCGCTGGGTGAGGACGTCGAAGGTTCCGAACTCGTTCGGATTGCCGAGGAAGCTGAAGCCCGTGGCCTGCGGAGTCGAGCAGGATCCCGTGAGGCTGCGGTCTTCGTTGAGGATCACGCCCGCCTGCGTGCCGTTCGCGTGGGTCAGCACGAGCCGATTGGTGCCCAGGGTGCCGTTCGGCATCACGTGGATGTTGACGGCCAGCGACCCCTCCGCGAAGGAGAAGACCTCGTCGTCGGAGATTCCCAGCTCGTCGAAGGCGCTATTGACGTCCCGATGTACCTCGGCGAACAGGTCGGCAACCGTGTGATCTGTGCAGTTCGGAACCGCACTCGTGTCGACCGCGCACCCGGGGTAGGCGAACTCGGCGCCGTTGTTCGTCTGCAGGCCCTCGCAATCGATCAGATCCGGGAATCCGTCCTGGTCGCGGTCGAAGTCGTTGGTCAGCCCATCGCAGGCCCCGGAGGGCTCCGGCGGCGGCTTGCCCTTCGAGAATGCCGGACTGGCAACACTCAGGGCCAGTGCAACGCCGGTGAGCAGGATCAAGAAGCGGTCGGTCTTTCGGGTTCTCGGCTGTGTCATGACTCTTCTTCCTCCTGGCTCAGCTGCCGCTCGAGAGCGGGCAGCCACCGACGCTGTTCGCGGACACGGGGATCGTCAGTGCGGCTGCGTTGGCCTCCCCGGGCGGGTCGTCGTCGATGGCGCCCCGCACGGTGATGATCACCTGGTTGGGGCTCAGCGGAAACAGGATGCCCGGGTGGCGCGCGCTGAGCAGTCCTGAGACGCCGCGCCGTGCGAGCAGGTTGGCGTCTCCCCCGCCCAGGTGGATCGCCTGCTCGAGGCTGATGTCCGGGTCGAAGGCATCGGTTCCGAAGATCGTGTCGAAGTCGTCGTCCGGAGACAAGCCGGTCGGCGGCCACTGCTCCAGGGTGTTCTTGAAGAACCCCGGCGAGCAGGCCTCGTCGTTGTCCGGTGCGTTGGGGTCGAGTATGACGGTGATCGTGCCGGCCGGGACCTCACCGTGGAAGACCGCCGTGTCGTCGAATTCCTCCCCGCAATTCGAGGTGCCTGGGTCGCAGTCCTCAGGAATGATATCCGTGACGAAGACGACGTCGCACTCGATTACGCCCTCGCCCTCCAGAGCTGCAGGTGGCAGGAGATTCTTCAGGTTGCAGGAATTGACGATGGGCTCGCCTTGCGGGATCACCTCGATGGATCCCGAGAGCAGGCTGAAGTAGAAGAAAGCCTGCGGGATCAACACTCCGTCGCGCCTGCAGGTGAAGCGGAGGTTGCCCTGGCAGAACGGCGGGACCGTCGGCGTGCCGGTGAGGCCCGCACTCGTGAAGTCGACCAGCGACAGGACCTCGCAGGTGCCGTCGTTGGTCACCGGACATCCGGCCGCCAGGTGCTCCGACGGGCAGAGCTCCGTGGTTTGGTCGGGCCGGCCGTCGCCGTTGCCGTCGGGTGCTTCCGGGTCAGGCGGATTGAAGACGTCCCAGCAGGTGTCGCAGCGGTTGCCGAACCCATCGCCATCGACGTCTTCTTGTCCCGGATTGTAGGTCTTGCTGCCGTCGAGGACAGGAATCGTGACGGGCGGGCAGTTGTCGATGAAGTCCGGGACGCCGTCGAGGTCGAGGTCGGGCAACAGCTCGTCATAGCCGACGTCCGCATTCCCAAAGCGCGGCTCGCCCTCGAAGTCGGCCGGGGGAACGAGCGGGTCCGAGATGGGCAGCCCCACGTCGATGGCCGGCGAGCCGGCCTTCAGGTGGAAGTCGTTCGCTGCTGGATTGACGAAGAAGTCGCCGATCGAGATGCCCGCGCCCAGGGCGACGGTATCGAGATTCCCGCTACCGGCGAACGGCCCTTTGATGTCGCCGTCCACGCCGTACGCGATGTTGTTGAGCAGCGTGACGTCGGCAGCGGGTCCGCCACCGGACGTCTTGATCGTGATGTTGGCCTGCGACCCGCCGCCCGCGCCGTTGAAGACGATCAGGTTGTTCGCGGCGGTTGCGATGGCTCCCTTCTCGAACAGGATGCCGTGCTTGTCGTTGCGAACGATCGTGTTGTTCACGATCTCGTGCGGACCGCCTGCGCCGACGTGGATCGCGGTGCTGCCGTTGTCCCGGCAGAGGACGTTCTCGATCCGGACGTACGCGTTGCCGCTCGCGATGTCGATACAGCCACTGTCCCTTCCGCCGCCGTTGTCGTGGATGTCCCAGTTGACAATGACGATGTGGGAATTGGCGGCAGATCCACCCTGGATAGCGATGGGCTCGTTGGTTCCCGCGATGAGCGCGGCGCCGGGCATGGCCCGCAGTGTGATGTCGTGCGAGTCGCGGAACTCGAAGCCCCGGGCGCTACCGGGTGCGAGGGTCATGCCCGCATTCGCGACAATCTCCAGAGGGCTACCGGCCGCTCCGAGAACACCGAAGATCGAGACCGACTCGAAATACACGCCGGCGCGAATCTCGATCCTGCCGCCCACACCGTTGCAGCCGGCTGCCTTGTAGTGATCGATCGCCGCCTGGATGCTCGTGTGCGTGACGCCATCCACGCCCACGGTCCCAGAACTTTCCACGACAGCGTCGCAGGCATCGGCCGACGCTGCGGACGGTGTCATGCAGATCGAGAGGAGAAGCGCGACCGTCACCAGGATGGATGACGTCATCGGACGCGTCGCGAGTGAGGCTTGGAGCATCATCGTTGTGACCTCGTCGACAGGGTTCTGAGTCGAGTCCGACTTCGGTGTGAGCCGGACTAGCCTCCTCGCCGCTGCCGGAAGTAGCCGCTAATACTGCACCTGTACGGCTGGGTCGTCAATGCGTTTGCATGTCAATCCGCCACCATCCGCGTGTAGAACGATACCGCTACGACTGATTCGGTCGGGGCCTGGGAAGATAGGGATTTCAGGCTGCGTTTCGGACCCACGTCCGAGTAAGCGACGCTGTGTCACAACCGCTCCCAGGCCCCTCGCCAGGATCAGGACGATGCGCATATACGGATTCCTTCGCCAAGCGCTGCGCCGATAGTGAGCGTTCCGTCGAAGAAGAGCACGCGGCAGACTCTACAACGCGGTCGTGAGGTGGTCCACTCGACTCCCTCGTTGTACCCCTGCCCCGAGAGCGCGGATCCGCGATAGCGAGTCGACCTCAGAGCGCCGAAGCATCGAGATCGACGATCTCGTCTGAGGATGAAGCGTCGATGACGTTGCTCAGGGACGTCTGCATCAGCTTTCCAAGCTGGATTCTTTCATCCACTTCCCGAGATCCGTTGCGGTCCTGATCGTGGCATCCCAGGGCACCTGGGTATTCTGTCGTTGGACCCGACAGAATTTTGCGATGTGAAAAAAGCGCCCGCGCCGGCAGATCCGGTAGACATGCGTCGCGATCGAGGGATTGACGAGAACGTGAAAGAGTTCGGCGCCCAATGCCGTTTCGATGAGGTCATAGAAGTGCGCGTCGGGACGGGGTAGATAGCCGCAAGTGGTGATGAACCGTTGACCGCCGACGACCAACTTCAACAGAGAAATCTTGCAGATCTGCACCTTGGGTGATGAGGCTTCGACGTCCGCTTGAATTTCATGCAGCTGCAATTCGGTGCGGAGCCATTCGAGATCTTCCAGCAGATGCGTTTCGAAGTGTGGCTTCGAGTAACCAAGTTCGTCCATCTCGAAGGCCGCCAACGCCGGATCGAATGCATGCGTTTCAGCCAACACATGAGACTTGCCCGTGCACGAAGCTCCACCGAGGATGATCCCGCATATCGTCTTCACGACCGAGTACGGGCGACCTGTTCCCACCTGAACTCCGGGACCCGTTTCATGGAGTTGGCCCTCATTCTGGCCGGAAATCGAGGCTCGACGCGGGAAGACGCGTCATCCGCCAGATGGCCCTGCGCTCTTCGGTGTCGCTGATGTTGGGGTTGGCGAACTCCCAGACGATCTCCCCGGACCGAGTCACCTCGAAGACGTAGCCGGCGTCGGACTCAGTGATGAGTGTGTTGCCGTTGGGAAGACGCTGGTTGCTTCCTCGCTTGGCGGAGAAGAAGTGATCCGCTTCGTACTGCCACACGATCCTCCGGCTCCGGAGTTCGACCTCGAGTACCCGCGACCGTTTGATACCGTTGTCGAACACCAGGATGTTTCCGTTCTCGAGGAGGGTTGGATGGTGCTGAAAGGTAAGGTTGGTGGGCCCCCAGAGCCACAGCACATCCCGGGAGCGTCCGTCCAAGATGAAAATGGCGTTGATATTGCGAACGGAGATGAGGAGGTTTCCCGCAGCGAACAACGGATTCAAGTGTTGCAGACGCCCGTCCATGACCTCGACATGGTTGGCGTGAAGAACGTCGAGGGCGCCGCCGTCCTCCGCTCCGTCCCACGTGGGACGGACGCTGGGGAGGAGAAAGGCGAACTGGGATTCCTGCAACACGTCGAGCAAGGAGATGGCGTCCCTTCGAGCGCCGTCCGGGCCGAGAATCAGCACCTGGTCCTCGAACACGTCGAGTTCGTCATGGATCGCCGTCACGCGAACCGCCCTCCGGAACAAGACGTAGATCTCCCCGTTCGGTCGGACCCAGAGGTCGTGATGGAACCGCCCCTCTAGAGTCCAGAGGAGATTGGAATCCCGGTCCAGCTTGAAGAGCCGCTTGTCGTTCACCAGGACCAGGATCTCGCCCCCGGCCAGGAGCTCGACGTGCTCCCAGGAGTCCTCCCCGTGGCTCCACTCGTGCACGACCTCGCCGTCCCTGTCCAGGATCCGGGCCCCGTGCTCTTTCTTGGAC
>SMVB01370479.1_pt1 | contig 11160 bp, 8 predicted proteins | sample 2456461 | NCBI WGS metagenome assembly SMVB01 (sample SAMN11095934, study PRJNA526329) | marine sediment metagenome | biome: Marine sediment; feature: Surficial sediment; material: Deep marine sediment; isolation source: Hadal surficial sediment | place: Pacific Ocean | collected 2014-05 | depth 0-1...
GGTGCGGCGGGCCTTCGGCCGCGACGGGCGTCCCCGCAGTGCCGTGGGGGCTAGCAGCCCCTCGAGCTCGGGCTCATCCAGTAGCAGCTCGGTTAGCCGCAGCGGCTTTCGCAGGTCCCGCTCATCGGGCGGCAGTTCCTCGAGCGGCGGCGCCTCCGGTGGCAAGGCACGCTCGGGCAGCGTCAAGGCCAGGAAAGCGAAACCGAAGGGCGGGTAACAGCGCCTCGGGTACGTCGCCAGGCACCCCGGGAGCCGCAAACCGGTTACAACGAAGATCAGGAGGGAGGGCCGTCGCGGTCCAGCGAGGGACCCTCCTGATCTTCGATAACCAGGTCGACGCCGCCCTGACGCACCTTCACGCGCAGGGCGATGCCGCCGGCCAGCAGGCGCATGACGTCGTTGCCGGCCACTTCGCGGCGCCAGCCGTCGAGAAGCCGGATCGGCGGCTCGCCCCGAGCGTCGCTGCCCGCTTCGGGAGGTGCGCCGCCGTTCTCGGCCATCAGCCGGATGATCGACTCGAGGTCCTTGCGGTTGGCGAGCAGTTGCGGTGCCAGATCCAGCTCGCGCGCCCGCGTCTTCATGTACGTGTCGGCGAGCGACGCCGCGACGCCGACGTTGGGATCGGTATCCAGACGCGAACGCCGGTGCGGCGCCGGCAACGAATCCTCCGGGGCCTCCAGGCCGGCCTCGACCGCGGCGATGATCGCCGCACCGGATCGCTTGAGCTCACGTGGGTGGAGGCCACGCATGCCCTCGAGCTCGGTGACGCGCCCTGGTGTGCTGCGACCGATTTCGAGCAAAACGCGGTCGGGAACGATATGCTGGCGCGGCCGATCGCGGCGTCTCGCTTCTTGCTCGCGCCAAGCCGCCAACTCGAGCAGCACCGATAGCTCGCGTCGGCGCGTCGCCCGCATGCCCGACAGCCGGCGCCACTGTTGGCGCGGGTCGGGATCGTGCAGCGCCAGGTCACGCGCCAAGCGGAACTCGGCTTCGACCCACGCCAGCCGGCCACGGTCGCGCATTTCCTTCGACAACCGCTCGTAGATCGGCTCCAGGTAGCGAACATCGTCGAGCGCGTACTGCAACTGGTCGTCGCGCAGCGGGCGCCGCGCCCAATCGGTGTAGGCCCGGGATCGCGTGAGTTTCACGCCGCAAACTGATTCGACGAGGCGCATGTAGCTGATCGAGTACCCGAAACCGAGGAACGCGGCGGCGATCTGCGTATCAAACACGTTCTCGGGCAGGTGTCCGAACTGCCGCCGTAGGATGGCGAGGTCCTGGGCCCCGGCGTGGACCAGCAAGATGATCGGACCGGCGAATAGGTCGGCGAGCGGCGAGAGATCGCCACAGGCGAGCGGATCAACGGTAGCCAGCAGTCGCGGTGTGCCGATCTGTATCAGGCACAGGCGCGGGTAGTACGAACGCTCGGTGAGAAACTCGGTGTCGAGGGAGATGACCGGCTCAGCGGCGAGATCCTGCGCAAGCCGGCGCACGCCGCCGGCGTCGGTAATGAATCGCGTTTCATTCAAACGGAATGTTCCCGGGTTTCGAAGCTGACCGCGCCCACAGCTTACCCGTCTTTGTCGCGCCGTCGTATCTCGGCGAGCGCCAGGGCGCGTGGAGCGGCGATCGGCTCGAGCGATCCGGCGGCGGCGCAACGCACGTCGACATCGGCCTCGGGATCGGTGGAGCCCGGCGGCGCCACCCCGCCGCGAAGCTCAGCCCGCAGATCTCAACGCGCTTCTCCGCGCCCGCAGCAGGACGGCGTTGAGATATCCGGGCTAGGATCAGCACGCGAATTTTCAGCACCCTGGAAGACACCCTCCTCCATGAGCGACGACACCCTGTCACCCGGCCAGCGGACGCTGCTAGAGGCTCTCGCGAGGCTTGACGACCTGAAACTCGGAGCCGCAGAACCGGCGGTGACCTTCCGACCTATATCGTGGGCAAGCTCGGCGGTGCCCGGGTTCGACCTCGCGGCCCTCGCCGCGACGGCCCCGGAGCAGATGCCGGCCGCTGCGGGCGCTGATGAACATCCCACCGTGCCGGCATCGCTGCCGCCCGCCTGCCCGCCGGCGGCCGAGATCGTCGCCGCGATTGCTGCCGGCAGCACCACAGCCCGCGAGGCCCTGGCGGCGGCCCAGGCGCGGGTCGAAGCCTGTAACCCGGCGCTCAACGCCATCGTCACGCTGAGCCCCGACCGCGCCGCCGAGGAAGCGCGGACGGTCGACGAGGTGGTCGCCGCCGGCGAGCGTCCACGGCCGCTATCGGGACTCCCGTTGGTACACAAGGACATCATCGCAACCCAAGGCATCCGCACCACCGCGGGCTCGGCGTTGCTGCGCGACTACGTTCCCGACACCGACGCAACCGTGGTCAGCCGCCTGAGCAACGCCGGAACCCTGCTCGTGGGCAAAGCCAACACCCACGAGTTCGCCACCGGCACGACCGGCACCGTGTCGCACTTCGGCGCCGTGAGAAACCCCTGGAACCTGGAGCACATGACCGGCGGCTCGAGCTCGGGCTCGGCAGCGGCACTCGCGGCTGGGATGGTCTGTGTCGCCACCGGCACGGACACCGGCGGGTCGATCCGCATCCCCGCCGCCTGTTGCGGCATCGTCGGCCTCAAGCCGACCTACGGGCGCGTCGGGCGTACCGGCGTCATGCCGCTCGCCTGGGGCCTCGATCACGTCGGGCCGATGGGCCGTAGCGTTGCCGACGTCGCGACACTGCTCACGGCGATGGCCGGACCCGATCCCTTCGACCGCGCCGGCGCCGGCGAGCCGGCAGCCGATTTTTCCGCTGCGCTCGACAAGGGAGTGCAGGGGTTGCGCTTCGTGGTACCGGACGTTCGCTTCCTGGAACTCGCCACCGAGCCCGTTGCCGCGGCGGTGCGCGAGGCCGCCGACACGCTCGAAGAGCTCGGCGCCCGCCGTATCGACGTGCCGATGCCCCGCCAGCTCGACCTCGTGGGCCCGGCGGCGATCGCCGTGTTTCTCGCCGAAGCAGGCGCCGTGCACCGCGATACGCTGGCATCGCACCCCGAGGCGTACGGCCGAGAAACCCGTGCGTTCCTGTCGCTCGCTGAACACGTCAGCGCCCACGCGTACGTGCAGGCCCAGCGCGTCCGCGCCGTGCTCGCCGACGAGCTCGCCCGCGTCTTCCAATCGGTCGATCTACTGGTAACGCCGACGTTGCCGATGACAGCGCCGCGTCTCGACGCCCGTGAGATCGAAGGGGCCGACGGTCCGATGGACGTTCGGGCGGCAATGACCCTGTTTACCCGGCTGTTCAACTTGACCGGCCTGCCGGCGATGAGCCTGCCCTGCGGTTTCGACCACGGCATGCCGATCGGCCTGCAGCTTGTCGGGCGTCCCTTCGACGAGGCGACGCTGCTACGAGCCGCCCGCGCCTACGAGGGCGCCACCGAGTGGCATAGGCTGCGGCCGCCGGCCTTCCCGTAGCAGCGTCCCGAAGAACTCCCGGGCGCGCCGGCGCAAACGTGACCCGCTGAAATATCCGGGCTAAGCTCCAGATTGCCCGGCTCCACCAGCAAGGATCCATGAAGCTATCTGCCGTCGCATTTGCCGTGACCGCCGCCGTCGTCTGGGGCGCCGCCATCTTCGTGATCGGCGGCATCAACGCCCTCGTTCCCGGCTACGGGGAGACGGTGCTGGCGCTGGTGGCATCGATTTACCCGGGGTACGAGGCCAGCGGCAGCCTCGGCGATCTCCTGTTGGGAACCGCGTATGCGTTTGCCGACGGCCTGGCCGGCGGCTTCGTGTTCGCCCTCCTGTACAACACCGCCGTTCGCTTCAGCTCGACATTCGGGGTCCCCACCCTCCCCGACCGACCTGACCGTTCGGATCCCTAGCATGCAGATTTCTGCCAAGCCGGTGACCGTCCTCGCCCTGGTCGCGCTTTCCGGCGCTCTGTCCCACGCCACCGCGTTGTCCGACGCACCACGCTTGCTCCCCAACCTGCTACGCGCGCCGGCGGCCACCACCCCACCGGCCACCGCCCTGCAAGACGACGTCGACGCCTTCATGGAGAAGGTCCTCGAGAAGCGGGAGATCAACTGGGACCAGGTGTACGACTACGTCTTCGGCGAGGTCGAGAAACTGCGCATCAGGGGTGTCGAGATCGCCGCGCTCCAGAGCTTCGATCAGGAGTACACCTGGTACGTGCGCGACGGCTACCTCGTCCGCAGCCCCTGGAAGATCAACGGTGTCGAGGTCGACGACGAGACGCGTGAGAAGGAAGAGCTGGAGTGGATCGAACGCGTCAAGGACGAAGAAGAAGAAACCCGCATCGAGCGCGACAGCTTCTTCAACTTCGAGTTCGAGCCGGGCAACTACCTGTTCGCCGGGCGCGAGATGTTCGAGGGGCGCGAGGTTGTGCGCATCGAGTACTACCCGACGAGCCTCTTCTTCCGTGACGAGGAAGATCGGCAGCGGCGCCGGGACGACGGCGACGATCGGCGGGCTCGACACCGTGACGCGGATGATCGGTCGGGCGGCCGAGACGACGAAGACAACGAGTTCGGCGACTACAAGGAGCCCGCGGTCGGCGCCGGCGTCACCTACGGCGCCCGCTTCACATGGATCGATCTGCTCGGCATCAACGAGCACCTCTCGATCCCGCTCACCTGGGGAGGCGAGAAGCAGGCCCGCGTCGCGTTGACATTCGACCTCGACCGGGCGGCGATCACCCGCATCGACGGCGGCTTCGGCATCCTGCGGCACGAGAACCCCCACTACGAGATCGACGACACCCGCGTCGGCGGCTTGCAGGTCGACGTCGCCTACGGGTTCCAATCGGATTCGGTGCGGGTTCATTTCAGCACCGGCTTTCGCTACTGAGACGGTTAGCCTGGATATCTCAACGCGCGCCATCGCGCTCGCGCAGTAGCTACCCGTTGAGATATGCGGGCTAGCTGCTAGGGTTGCGGTCGTCAGACTTCGCCGGGACCCGGAGCCTCCGCCAGCATGCGCATCCTCCTCGTTTCTCCCTACCACGGCGGCAGCCACGCTTCCTGGGCGCACGGCCTCGAACGCCACAGCCGGCACTTGATCGAGCTGCTGACGTTGCCGGACCGCTTCTGGAAGTGGCGCATGCACGGCGGCGCAGCGACTCTGGCGCGCCGCTTCCTCAAGGATCACCAGCACCCGGACGTGATCCTCGCCACCGACATGCTCGACCTGACGACGTTCCTGGCATTGACCCGCTCGGTCACGGCCGACGTCCCCGCCGTCCTCTACATGCACGAGAACCAGCTCACCTACCCTCTCCCGGCCGAACCCGATACCGGACCGATGCGCCGGCAGGGCGGTGAGCGCGATCACCACTACGCCTTCGTGAACTTTTCTTCGATGCTCGCCGCCGACCGGGTGGCGTTCAACTCGGCGTTTCACCGCGACGCTTGGTTCGAGGCGCTACCGCGGTTCCTGCGCCATTTCCCGGAACACAACGAGCTCTGCTCGGTCGACGAGCTGCGCTCGCGAAGCTGCGTCCTGCCGGTCGGCATCGAGCCCGATGACCCGGGGGCCGAGAGAGATGACCCGGGGGCCGAGACAATTGACGCGGCGGCCGGCGCCGTTGGCCTGGAGGCGGACACCCATCGCGGGGAGGCCGGCCCGGAGGCACCGGATGCACCGGCTCCGCCGCTGATCATCTGGAACCAGCGCTGGGAGTACGACAAGAACCCCGCCCTCCTGCTGCGCGCCCTAGGGGAGGTTGCGGATCGTGGCGTCGGGTTCCGGCTCGCCGTCTGTGGGCAGGCGTTCGGCAAGTCACCGGCCGGATTCGACGGCATCGAGGAGCTATTCGGCGACCGCTTGATCCACCTCGGCTTCGCCGACGACCACAACTACCGGCGGCTCCTGCGCCAGGCCGCCCTCACGGTGTCGACGGCGGACCACGAGTTCTTCGGCATCGCGGTGCTCGAGGCAATGGCCGCCGGCGCCTTTGCGATACTGCCCGAGCGCCTGAGTTACCCGGAGCTCATCTCCGGACCAGAGGTCAGCGCCGAGGCGAGAGAACGCTGCCTCTACCGATCGTACGAGGAGCTGGTCGAGACCATCGTCTGGGCGCTCGAGAACAGGCACACAGCGACGCGCTTTGGCGAACAACTGGCGCGCAACGCCCGCCGCTTCGACTGGCGTCGGGTCGCGCCGGCCTACGATGACCTCTTCGAGTCCGTCTCGGCGACGTGAGACAGCCCGGACTTCACAACGAGAAAAACACCGCGGCTGTGGAAACTTACAGACCGGAATTTCATAACTTGTCGTTTATTCTAGATACTTGTCGTTTTAGAGCGATCTCGAGCAAGCATTCCAAAATAACTTTACGTTTATACCTGATAACTTGACGTATACCGCTATATTCCATAGTCTTCACCTCGTTACATTACGTTTCTGCTCATCAGACGCCACTCTTTCCCACCACGAGGTTCCGTCTTGTCGCCCAGACGTTCGCGCATCCGCCCGGTGATCGACGATCTGCTCGCCGAATGGGGCAGCATCGCCAACCGCAATGTCGTCGCCAAGACCGGATCATCACGCCAGGCGGTCCACGCCCAGCTCCGAGCCATGGTCAAGGCTGGAGAGCTCGTCATCGAGGGCGCCGGACGCGGCGTCCGCTACCGCGGCGTGCACCCGCGGCGACGCTTCCGCTACCGGCTCGCCGGCCTGGTGGAAGACCGGGTCTGGGACCTAGTCAGCGCCGAGGTCCCGGAGCTTGCCGACCTGCCCGACGTCGCCGACCGCGCCCTGCACACTGCGGTCATCGAGCTGGTCGACAACGCCATCTCCCACTCGCGTGGCCGCCACGTCGAGGTTTCGTTCCGCAAGGTGCACGATCGGCTGATCCTCGAGGTCATCGACGACGGCGAGGGAATCTTCGACCACCTGGCGCACGAAAACGAGCTCGCCGACGGAATGGAAGCGTTGCAACAGCTCACCAAGGGCAAGTTGACGTCCATGCCCGCGGAGCACAGCGGCGAGGGAATCTTCCTGCTGTCGCGCATCGCTGATTTCTTCGAGATCGAGAGCGGCGGCCTCTTGTGGATGGTCGACAACGAGCTCGACGACGTCGGCATCGCCTCGACCCAGGTCCGGCCGGGAACGCGGGTTCGGTTCGAGGTCGACGTATCGACCACCACGTCGCTCGAGTCGGTGTTCGCGCAATGGTCGGAGGGCTTCGAGCTCGCCCGGCGGCGGGTCGTGGTCAAACTGTTCGAGACGGGCAACCGCTTCCTGTCGCGCTCCGAGGCCAAGAAGGTCCTCCAAGGACTCGAGCGCTTTCGCAACGTGGTGCTCGACTTCAAGGGAGTCGAGGCGGTCGGCCAGGGCTTCGTCGACGAGATGTTCCGCGTCTGGACGAGCCGCCACCCTGACACGCGGCTGCATCCGGTCAACATGACGCCCCCGATCGCCTTCATCGTCGAGCACGGCCGGCGCGCGGGTGAAGACGCCGGCGGCGACGCCTAGCCTGCACATCTCAACGGGCTAGGTGCTGCGCGAGCGCGATGCGCGCGAGCACTGCGATGCGCTCGGTCGGGCCCGGCTACGCGCAGTCGGGACCCTTGCGCTCGACACCGACCGTGTCCGCCGGCAGGAGAGACGGTGCGAACCCTTCCGGGTCGGCGGCGTGGGCGTCGAGGAACCCGCGCAGGTCTTGGACCACGCGCTCGCGGGTAGCGAGCCCGTAACCGAAGTAGGTGATCGGCCCGATCAGCTTGACGTAGAAGTGGTTTCCCGGGTCGTAGCCGGTCGAGCAGTTGCCCGGCTTGTGGGCCACGGCGAGCAGATCGTCGAACGTCGTCGCGAATTCAGCCAACGCCGGCTCATCGCGAAGGTCCGGAGAGATCTCAGGGAAACGGGCGCACAGCTCATCGACGGTCATGGCCTGATCTTAGCCCGGAACTCTCGACAGGTCACGACCGGGGCGGCCCGCCGAGCGGTGGCGCAGGCCGCTGGAACAGGTGTCCGGAACTGGGACGCGAGGTCGCGGATCCGTACCGCAGAAAGGGTCGTCCCGGCTAGCGGGCATGTCTCAGCGGCCTCAGCTGCAGGCGCGGCGAAGGCTTGAAACATGCGGGGCTAGCGGGCCCTTGTATCGTCGAGAGCCTCGAGGATCGTGATTGGCACGGGTCTTGCTCACCTATCCCGGTGATAAGCACGTTCATCGCAGGAGCACAGGCATGGACAACATCTTTCAGGACATTCGCTACGGCGTTCGCACGCTCACCAAGAATCCCGCCTTCACCATCGTCGCGGCGTTGTCGCTGGCGCTCGGCATCGGTGCCAATACGACGATCTTCACGATCGTCAACGGGCTCCTGTTCACACCGATCCCGGTCGAAGACCCGTCGACGCTCGGCATGGTGTTCATGACCGACGAGGTCACCGTGTCGATCGGCGGACTCGGCGGATTCCTGCCGATGTCGTTTCTCAACTACGAAGACATCCGCGACCAGAACGACGTCTTCGAAAAGATGACCGCGGTTGCCTTCGGCGGTGGAATCCTGACCGGCGACGATGAGCCGCAACAGCTCGTCGGATTCCTCGTAACCCACGAATACTTCGATGTGCTCGGCGTCGAGCCGGCTTTGGGGCGCTTCTTCCGGCCCGAAGAGGACGAGAACCCGGGCACCCACCACGTCGTCGTCCTGAGCCACGGCCTGTGGGAGAGACAGTTTGGAGCCGACGCCGGCATCCTCGGCCGCAAGATCATCATCAACGGCGTTCCGTTCGACGTCGTCGGCGTCGCCCCGGAGGGCTTCTCGGGTACATTCCAGGGGTTTCAGCCGGATTTGATCTGGACGCCGTTTCAGACCTATACGTCGATCCTGCCGGTGAATTTCCGCGACTGGCCCGAGAACCGCCGCGCCGGGCTGCTGACCAGCGTCATCGGCCGCCTGAAGCCGGGCGTCACCCACGCGGCCGCCGATGCGGCGGTGCGGACCATTGCCGATCGGCTCGCGCAGGAATTTCCCGCCGTCAACAGCAACCGCGGCGCCAGGGTCACCGAGTTCACGGCGTTGTTCAACCCGACGTTGCAGAGCACCACCGCGACGATCGGCGGAGCGCTGATGGGGGTCGTGTTGCTGGTATTGCTGATCGCCTGCGCCAACGTCGCCAACCTGCTTCTGGCCCGCGCCGCGACCCGCGAGAAGGAGATCGGCGTGCGGCTCGCCCTCGGCGCCGGGCGCCACCGCCTGGTGCGGCAACTGCTGACCGAGAGCGTCCTGCTGGCCATGCTGGGCGGCGGGCTCGGACTGATCTTCGCCTTCTGGGCGCGCGACTTGATCGCCGATATGGTACCCAACCTGATCGGCGGCGGCCTGCCCGTGAACCTCGACATGACGCTCGACGGCACGGTGCTGGCATTCACTTTCTGTATCGCGCTGGCCACCGCCGTCTTGTTCGGCCTGGCGCCGGCTTTGAAAGCATCGAACCCGGAGCTCGCGCGCACGCTGCACGAGGGCGGCCGCGGCGGTAACTCGGGAGCCCGGCAACAGCTCGTTCGCAGCGGCCTCGTCGTCGCCGAGATCGCTCTCGCGCTGGTCGCGTTGATTTCGGCCGGCCTGTTCATCCGTAGCATGCAAGCCGCGCAGAAGCTCGACCCCGGCTTCGAGACCTACGAGCTCGCCACGATTGGTCTCAACCCGGCCGGCATCGGTTACGACCAGGGTCGGACCGAGCAATTCTTCGACGAGTTCATGGAGACTACGGCCGCATTGGGCCGGGTCGAGTCGGTCGCTATCGCGTCGGCTCCGCCACTCGGCTTCGGCGCCGCACGCACGTTCATCCCGGAGGGTTGGGAGGACACCGCGGGCAAATACACAACGGTCACGACCGTGTCGCCGCGCTACTTCGAGACCGCCGGCATTCCGCTGCTGAGAGGCCGTGACTTCACCGTCTTTGACGATGCGGACTCACGGCCGGTGGCGATCATCGACGAGGCCACCAAGCGGCTGTTCTGGCCCGACGAGGAGGCCATCGGCAAGCGCTTCCACTACATCACCGAGAACACCGATATCGAGGTGATAGGGGTTGTCGCCGACGTCGTCAGCCAGATCGGCCAACCGACCGCGGCGATCTCCTACACGCCGGCAAAACAGCGCTTCCAGGGCTTCATGACGCTGTTCGTGCGTACTGAAGGCGATCCGGAACCTGTGCTCGCCGAGGTGCAGACGTTGATCCGCACCGTCGACCGCAACATGCCGACCACAAACCCGGCGACCATCGAACAGACGCTCGGCAACGCGCTGGCGCAGTCGCGCATCATCGCCGGATTGCTCGGCACGCTGGGCGTGCTCGGCCTGGCTCTGGCGATGATCGGCACCTACGGCTTGATGTCCTACTCGGTCAACCAGCGCTCCCGTGAGATCGGCATCCGCGTCGCCTTGGGCGCGCAGTACAACAACATCATGCGCCTGGTCATTCGCCAGGGTCTGATGCTGGTGAGCATCGGCATCACCGTCGGCCTGGTTCTCTCCTGGGTCGCGACGCGGGCGTTCGCCCCGGTGCTGATCGACGTCAGTACCACCGACGTGGTCACGTTCGTTGGCGTTCCGCTGATGCTGATGGCCGTCGGCCTGGTCGCCAGCTACTTGCCGGCGCGGCGGGTGTTGCGCGTGGACCCGGTAACCGCTTTGCGCAACGAGTAGGATCTGTCGAGCGCACACCGGCAAGGCACGGTCGCCGCAACCAGCGCACAGAGCGGGGGCGGCGGAGCTCGAGGCAACACGTCGATGCTTCACGACGGACCAACAGACGCCGACACCACCGTCATCCTCGCCCACGGCGCCGGCGCCGGCATGGACTCGCCCGCCATGGAGGCGTTCGCCGTGGGGCTGGCCGGCGCCGGCCTTCGCGTGGTCCGCTTCGAGTTTCCCTACATGCAGCGGCGGCGGCAGACGGGTAAGCGCGGCGCACCCGATCGACTGCCGGTGCTGATGGAAAGCTGGCGTCGCGCGGTGGCGACGGCGGGCGGCGGCCGCCTGGTGATCGGCGGCAGGTCGATGGGTGGACGTATCGCCAGCATGATCGCCGACGACATCGGAGTCCACGGCCTCGTTTGCCTCGGATACCCGTTTCACCCGCCGGGAAGGCCCGAGAAGCTGCGTACCGCGCACCTTGCCGCTCTGCAGAC
>SMVB01100722.1_pt1 | contig 11158 bp, 10 predicted proteins | sample 2456461 | NCBI WGS metagenome assembly SMVB01 (sample SAMN11095934, study PRJNA526329) | marine sediment metagenome | biome: Marine sediment; feature: Surficial sediment; material: Deep marine sediment; isolation source: Hadal surficial sediment | place: Pacific Ocean | collected 2014-05 | depth...
GGCGGCGGTGAATGTCTCTATTTCCTGCATCCTCTGAGTCTCCTAAGTACTGTGAGGACTGGCAATACTCCAAGAAACAAGACAGGAAGTCAAACAGCATAGATAATGCACACAAAGGTCCACGTCCTTAAACGTGAGTTAATCCACCTAAGAGTGAGCAAGTTATGTCCGTAGAGAATGCCGATAGCGCAAAAGAGAGCGAGCAAGCATCAGCCGATGAAGTAACCCAGGATGCACAAGTGGTCACAGAGGGGAGCGAAGCAGCGGCCCAAGAGACCAAAGGCGCAGAGGGGGAAGAAAAACCGGAAGATACCGGCGAACTCGAAGTAGTGCTTGAAGGCGAAGAAGAAGAGGCCCCTACACCTCACAAAGTGCCAAGAAGAATAAGAAAGTTATTGGCAACTCAGACAAAGATGCAAGGCGAGGCAGTTCAAGCAGACGAGCAAAGTCAGAAATTGCTGCAAGAAAACGAGGCTTTGAAAGCTCAGATTGCGCAAGCTCAACCGGCTCAACCACCGTCAACTATGCCCATTGCTCCAGTCGAGAGTAACGAAGATATAGATTACGACCCTGAAAAACTGGCGGCGGCTCAGGCTAAGTACGCCCAAGACATGGAATCCTGGTTTTCGGCTCGACAAACTCAGACCGTACAAACCCAGGCGCAAGAAGCGCAACACACAGCAGTTCAAGAACAGGAAAATGCAGCGTTAACGGTCTACTACGATAAGGCCGAGAATCTAAAAATACCTGATTTTGACAAGCACGAGTCGGCGCTTGCTGAAGCTTGGGGAGAAAATGGCGCGGCCGGAGTCAAGGCGATTGCTACAACCATGAGCAACGGTCATCTGATCGTTAATTATCTGGGGAAGAATACCGATAAGGCGATGGAGATAGCAGATCTATCCGTGACAAACCCAAACCTTGCAAAGGAAATGCTATACGAGCTTAACTTCAAGCTGAAGACTAAGCCGAGAAAATCAGAAACCCCAGACCCTGAGCAGACCGTCGAAGGTGGCGGCGCGGGTGCTGGAGACTTGCAATCGCAGGTCGATAAAGCCTTGGAAGCCGGGAATATAGACGAATACCGGAAGCTCAAGAAAGAGGCCAAGGCGCAAAAATACACTCTTAAATTATAGGTATTAACTCATGGGCTTACTAAGCGAAAAAGAAGTCACGGTATTTTTTGATCAAGTGATCGAAGGGTACGAGGCTATGACGACAATGTCAGACAAAGCTGACTTGTTAACTGTCGATATGGCAACACAACAGAATTCATCTGACGTTATCTGGCGTCCAGAATCCATGTACGGGCGAATCGTTAACGGCCTGGACGTTAGCGGTGTAAGTGGCGACGTGATTGAATTGGCGGTCCCTGCTCCACTGGATACCATTGATAACGATAAGTTTGACCTTACTGCACTTGAATTGCGAGACAAGCGATTTATGGAGCGGAGGGCCAAGGCGGCGGCTATGCTGCTTAGCACAAACTTGAACGTAAATGTGGCGAACCTTGTCGCCAATACTGGCACATTAGTGGTTGAGCGAGCCGCTCCACCTTCTTCTTACGAAGATATCGCGGCGTGTGAGACTCGAATGGATGCTTTAGAGATTCCTATCTCTGACAGCCGATCAATGTTTTTAGAAACTCAGACCTATGGCCGTATCTCTGCTGCTTTGGCAAACAAAGATCGTACGCCATTGGTTGAGTCTGCGATCAGAAGTTCAAAGTTCGGTGACTTCGCCAGCTTCGAGACTTTCCGCACGAACTTTCAGCCAGTGCTACCTGCTTCAAGCAATCCTACTGTCACTATTTCAGGCGCTGGTCAGTTTCACGTCCCAACGCCTACAGAGACTAGCCCAGGCGGTGTAGTTGTTCCCCTCGATAACCGTGGGATGAATTTGGACGTTAGTACCAGCGTTGGTATTGCCGTTGGTGATGCGTTCACTATCCCCAACGTTTTCGAAGTGTCAGGTATTTCAAAACTGACTACCAGCAACCTAAGAACATTCCGCGTCACGTCCATTGTTGACAGTACTACTATTGGTATTTACCCTCGAATTGTTCCAGTTGATCAGATCGGATCAGGCCTTACCGCATCAGAGGGCACCTATGCCAACGTTGATATCACTCCTGTTGATACCTCAACTATCGTATGGATCAACTTAAGCGCAACAAAGATCAATTCATTCTGGCGCAACGATTCGGTGGGCATCACCGCTGGTAAAATTGCTTGGGATGCTGACATGTTTGCCGGTGCTACTTTCAAGCGCTCCACTGCATCCAATGGAGTCGAAATTGTAATGGCAATCGAAGGTACAGCAATGTCTGGTGTTGTCGAGATCCGGATTACAGATTTCTATGGGATCGTAAACCTTGACCCTCAGCAGAACGGAATTATGGCGGACTTCACATAATGAATCAGAAAGAAGCAGCAAAGCTATCAAACAAGAAAATCCCTGTTCCCGGGTATCCAAAGTGCGTTGCTCTGGATAAAAACAAAAAGGCTGTTTTGGTCAAAGACGCGGCGGAAGAAAGAAAGTGGCGGGCCGAAAATCCCAAGGAAGCCAAAGAGTTGGACGCGCCTCAAATTGCATACAAAAAGGCAAAGTCGGAAAAGAAAGCCAAGCTGGCGAAGGAAAAAATGGCTAACCTTGCCTCATTTGTCGACAGAACTTAGGGTGAACAATGTCAACAGCAATCGACACGGTAAACGGTGCGTTGATGGAGATAGGGGTTTTTAGTGACGTAAAGCCCCCATCGCCTGAGACCGTTAATCACACGTTTAGATATCTCCTTGATATGATTAACGAGTGGCTAGTCAAAGAAATTACTCTTGGTGATAACTTTGTGCTGCCCGTTGAACCTGCTGACGACATGCTCAACGATGCCAATACAGACAGGGCGTTAAAGACGTCCTTGGCTGTGATGGTCGCTCCCTCTTTGAGACAGCCTATCAGTATAGGCTTGGCGGCCAATGCAGGCAGTGCATACACTGACTTGCTGATCTCAAACGTAAAGCGCAACGAGCAGCCATTCCCGTCGAGTCTCCCCCGTGGAGCTGGCCGAAATACATTTCCACTTAGTCGACGTTTTTTTAATGAGCCAACCAAAAAGGCTCCCAATGTGGTCCCTCCAGACCCTCAGTAGGTGATCCATGACAGCAGTACCACTACCTAAAGGTTTTAACGCTGTCTCAAAATTCCCCAAATTGAGAGAGTCACTGGTGAATCTGTTTTGGACAGAGCAGGGATTGCTTAGGCGTCCAGGAATCGCAAGCGTAAGTGAATCAACTGGCGGGCTATGCAGGGGGTCGGTGACCTTTCAAGAGCAGCTATATAAGGTGTTCGGCAATAACCTAACCAGAGTAGAGAAAGACCGGACTCTAGTTGTGGTGGGAACCATACCGGGGACCGCTCAGGTCGTAATGGAATCCAGTTTCGTTTTTATCTCAATCATCGTGAAAGGTGGCGCAGGATTTACATTCAACAAGACAGCCGGCCTTGTTCAGATCACTGATGCCCAATTCTTAGCGGCCGGGCCAATGATTGACCTCGATGTTATCAAGGGGATTACAGTCTACGTACCACAGGACGGTGGGCCTTTGCAATTTTCAGAGCTCAACCTGCCTGCTGAGATCGCCGGGTTTATCGGTGCTGAAGAATTGCCAGACATCAATACGGGCGTGATCAATCTCAACGGTGACCTGCATGCTTTGGGTGCCGATTCCATTCAGATTTTCAGGAATCCATCAACGGCAACCCCATCACAACCACTATTTTCAGTCGAAGGCGGGACCGCTCAGATAGGCTACATAGCCGGTGCTACTCGATTTAATCGGTCCTTTGTTTTTATCGGCAATGAGCGAGGGGAAACGGCATCGATTAGGATCATGGGCCAAGGTGGCGCGCCAAAGATATCAAACAATGCCATTGATGAACTCTTAACCCAAGAATACACAGAGGACGAACTAAGGACCGCCATAGGATCGTCTTATGAGTGGCTCGGCAATCAGATTGTGCTATTCAGGTTACCGCGCCACACGATCTCATTCGTTGGTGGAAACTGGTTTTTTCACGAGTCTGGCATTAATGGCGCCGATTTATCCAACCCCTGGGCAGTAAATTACATCACGAAGGCCTACGGCAAGTACTTTGTAGGCGACGCGACATTGTCACGCCTAGGAACGCTAGAGGATGTCGTTCAAGAATACAGTGACAAAATGGAATTTAGCTTCGACACCTTCGTCCGCGCTCCAAGAGATAGCTTTTTTACCATCGGTGACATGGAATTGAATTGCCTGACAGGACAGAAAACCCCAGAGGGCACGGTAGGGTTGACGATGTCGGACGATGGCCGTATCTGGCAGAGTGACAATACTCTCTGGCGCGGGCTTGGCCGTGGTGGTAGGTATGGGCGCCAAGTTACCTGGATCACTCCCGGCGGCTTAGGCAGCTATGAGTCATTTGCAGGCATCCGCATCAGATCAACAGCAAACGTTGACTTTCCCGTTGAAGGCCTGGACGTGGCGATATGACATCAACGAGCAAGCCAAGGCATGGCGAGCCTATTGCGATAGTGACGACTGATAGGCTAACTGGCAAACAAACGGTTGCGATTCCTACTCGGCAATTTCAGCAATTTTTGGACGAACTTGAAACCAGCACAACGACGACCACAGAAACGATTATAGAAAAGGTCAACGACAACTCGGGGACAAATATCCTTCTGGCGTTGACGAAAAAGATACAAGACCAGATCGGAAGCGGGGAATTTTTAACATCAGACACTGACAGCCTAACGGTTGATAGTGATGTCTTATACGTCGATATGACAGAGGCTTAGCAAGTGGTACAACAGACTATAAACATAGGCGCAACCGCCAACGACGGGACAGGCGATACGTGGCGCGATGCGTTTGATAAGACGAATGATAACTTTGACGAGCTTTTTGCTTCTGGTCTGGCCGTCAATATGCTCGGCGGCTATATATACGACGGTACAGCTATAACTGATATTGATCCGGGAGCAGGAAAATTCAAACTAAACAGCTTAGATCCTACGTTAGCAACTATTATTTACATATCTAAGACTCAATTTAGCGGTCCAGCGCTGACTAATATATTGCTTCAAAAAAAATCAGGCGATAATTTAATATTGTTGGACAGGGATGTATTCGGAGCTGGTAATATATACACTGTTGCGGGAAGCGCTATAAACGCGACAGGATACGTTAAAATCCCTATCATGCACTTTAGTCAGGCTGATATAAGTCCAATTATAGACGGCAATTATACAGTCATGTCCACCGATGAAAACGGAGGGATTGTAGAAAATGCAGTAAACATAATATTAAACCAGCAATCAGTTGATCGGATAGCGATAACTGAGGTTATAGAGCCTGGCCTTTTAAGTATAGACAACCCCCCATCGGCGGGCTTTACGTTTTCATATACAGAAGGAATAGCGCGTTTTATCGGAGAGGACAGCGCAAGGAATGACGTTACCTTTCCTGGAGAAATAAATGTCGCTATTGATGGCGGACTGACATCCGAAGTTATTGTTTTAACTGTCAACACGCTAGGCCAAGTTGATCAATACGATTCTTTCCTAACTCCGACATTAAGGAGGACAACGGCATTACTAGGATTTGTCTCAAGGGAGACGACGGGCGAGTTAAGAGCGGCTTTCAACCCTGGCCAGATAGAATTCCAGGTTCTCAACAAGTTTTTTGATCTGGTTGGATTCCTTGGCCCATTGACCGGATCGTCTGTTCGAACGCTCAGCAGTGGGGTTTCCGACACAACTTTTCAGATCAATGGCGGAGTGTCGTATTCGCAGGATGCTAGCGGCAACATAAACGACCCGTCAACGATAAACGTCCCCTCGGTGAATCCGATGAACTTTGTTGTTTATCTGTCGACTGGAGACGTGGAAGCGGTGGAGTACACACCAGACACAACAAACACAGAGATTGTGCCAGGAGTTTATGACGGTGGCGGCGGTGTGCTTATACCGATCACAGGCAACGACGCGCAGATAATCAGAATCTGGTTTCAGCCATCAGCCTCACCGCCACAATTCAGACTAATTCACGGGCAAACAGTCTATAACAATATGACTGACGCCTTTAACGATTTAGATAATTATGATCCTATCGTACCTGATACGGTGTTTGGGGCGGCTATAGACTGCGGTGGCTTGATCGTAAAGGCCAACGGCGGAGACTTTACCAACGAGGGTACGGCTGGCGATGTTATCTATTTTAAAGCAAAGCAGGCTGGAGGCGGCGCTGGTGGTAGTGGCATTGCCCAAAACTTTCAACAGGTTTATCTCAATTCAGCGACTCAACCACAAGTATTAATCAATGCTACACAGGGCGCTGTACAATTCCAAGACGGATCGAACGTCATAACCCAGCGCCTTTTTGAGGTACTAAATTTTACTGATGATAAACGCTTTGCTGTAAGCGGGTCAGGTGTTAATACGGCCACTGGGATGGAAACCGGGATAACCGGCATTGAGTCGATGACAGGCCCTATGGTTATCAATGGCACGACCGACGTCGATGTGCCAGGGGGTAACGGCTATGTGGTTAACTATTATGACGATCCGATCAATGGCGTGATAGTCCCAGTGAAGTGGGAGGCGGTCACAATAGCTATCCCAAACCTAGGCGTCGACGCGTTTACTATTATCTACGTTGACAACACTGGGGCCGTACTCACAAGCAATTCATCTCTTACTCCAACTCAGCAAAGAGAGCGCATACAGTTAGGGGAGACGATAAACAACACCACGGTTTCACAGGTTCTATTTGTCATCAATACTGTCAGGGCTGTTAATTCAGTATCCCAGGCATTTTATGACGAAGCTGACTTTAAAGGGCCATCGACAAACGGCGGCACCGTTGCCCAAACCTCTAACACAGGAGCAAATGGCGATCTCTCCTTATCAATAACCGCCTTGAATTTGTCTTTCCCTGGTGTGAGCTGGCACCCATCAAAATCAAACCCAAATCAAATAACATATGCGGCGACTGATCCAACAATTTGGACTGAATTTTTGCAAGACGGTACGGTGGTGGATGCGGCCGTGAGCTTGATAAGCGGCATATTATATGACGATGGTACAAGCACGCCCGCACTGGTCCCGACAGCGGGAGCTGGAAGGCGAACAACAATACAGTATTTATTTAAAGCTCTTAATGGTAGCGTTTTAATCCAGTTGGGTCAGACTGTTTATGATGATTTAACAATAGCCGCTGTTTCGCTGGACGAGGATATAAAATCATTTGTTGTATTCGAAGGGCTTGAATTAGCCAGCCAGCCATTAGCCGCGATCATGATCACTCAGAACGCTGTTGATATAATTGACACCCAAGTGATAATCCAGAACTTTAGCTCTGGCGGTGGCTCAGGCAGTGGAAGCGGTCCGACCACATTTGTCGGCCTGTCCGATACTCCGACGGAAGCGGGAGCAGAAAATACCGCTGTAACTTGGGACGGTTCAGGGAACTTACAAAACACAGGGTTAACTCACCGTGAAAGTGCTACATGCTGGTTTTTACAGGGTGCTAACGTACCTGGAACCGGATCGGTAGCTCTTGGTTTTTTCAATAATAACGCTGACAGTGATACCGTAGGCTCTGTGTTCGTGGGTCAAAATAATGCCAACACATTAGGGGATGGAAATAACAATATAAACATTGTGGGGCGAGGGAACTTAAACTCCGTCATTCCTGATGCAGTGCTAAGTAATGTGTTTATTAACTGCAACACATCTTTAGCCGCGCTAGTGAGCGGGATAAGTATAATAGCTATGGGAGCCTCATGTGGTAATGCATTAACGGCGGGAACCAGGGTATCTCTGATGGGAAGCTCTGCTGGCAGTGCCGTGACATCTGCTACTGATATGTTTATTTATGGCAATCAGTCAGGCCCAGCGGGTGCCGTTACTAACTATGTTGATGTGCACGATATCATGCACATGAACAAGACCTCAAAAACGGTTCTTATTGGAGGCGCATCAAACGAAAAACCTGCTGCTACTCAGTACAGTTTAAAACTCGAATCCATAGCTCAAGTCATGGGCCTTAACATCCTTAACCAAACGGCTGAAGATGCCATTACCCTAAGTCCTGCGGATTTTTGGTATGAATCGACTAGTGATCAAGTCAGGGCAAACCTGACAAGGGGAGTCGTTGATTTAAGCGGTTTCCCAACGGGGTTCATTTATTGGCCTTTTGGTCCACGAAGGGCAAACAGCCAAGTGTTTAGAGTTAATGCCCCTTTCAATGCAAGGGATGATACAGACACCTACGATTTTAGGGTTGCTGTTAACCTTGATGCAAGCCTGTTAGTTGATGGTGTAGGAGGCATAGAAACAAGTCAGTTTCCATCGCAGGCCGACACTCTCTACCATTTAAGGACATTAGGTGACACAACTGGGGTGCTAGATGATGATGTCGATTTGATAGAAGCAGGAACGTCGCCCCCCTTACCTACAGGCTATGATAAGTCCATAACGTTATGGCCTCCTATGTTAACCACTGCTGGTGCAATATTTGTAGTTACCACGTTTTCAGTGATTGGCAATTCGGTAAGATCATATCACCTTGCCAATGAAGGTAATTCACAATTTTTATCAGATGGTCCGGCTACTGTTAATACTTCGGTGGATTTGAGTGGTTTTGTACCTACAGGAGCAAGGCTAATAGTTCACTTGGGAATTAGGTTTTTAAACGGTGTAGGCTCATCCCCTCTTGATAAAGTAAATATCAACATTGACGAGTCGGTGACAGGGGGGCAAAACACTGGATTAGGGCCGGGGTCTGTTATTACAGATAAAGCATCTTATTATCTTGATGTCATGACAAGCTTGTCAGCGACAATAAAATACAACCAGGATGACTTTAATACAGTCGGAACAAACAGAACTGATATGTTTTATAATGGCTTAACGTCCCCAATGAGGTTTTAATAATGGTAGAAATAATTGAAGAAGAAATTATAAAAGCCCCATTACCTTACAGTGTTTTAATTGAGCTTGACCTGGATTTTAATGTAGGGGCAGGTCAAGACGTGCAGCTTCCTAGGCCGGGAGAAATTATTTCCGCTGGGTTCACTGAATTTAATGGATACCAGCCCGACAAGTATCTAGTGATCGAAGAGCCAAGAGGCGAGCACACATTAAGAACGCTGAGAAGCCAAGACAAAGAGACTTTTGATTATTGGGACGGCACAGGCTTTATCACCGTGGATCAGAGCAAAGATGAAATAAAAACAAGAAAGACAAAGGCAAGGAAAGACGCAAGAGAAATAGAGGAAGGGCCTGAAGTTGTTGCTGTCGATACTTCTGATTTTATAAAACTATCGACAGTTTTAGGACTCACTATCGACGTTCCAGAATCGAACTTTAGAAATGAGCAGTTTTCAAACGTGTTTTTGGTGACCAAAATCGATGGAAGGGAGTTTTATATCCCTGCATATACGAGGCGATTATAATGGTTGACATTACATTAGCTAACGGGTTTGTAAACACTTTGGCGAATACCCCCGAAGCGGTCTATGCATCACCGGCAGGGACCAATGGAACAAAGATAAAAGCTTTGACGGTGACAAATCCAACGACGTCAAATAAGACTTTTAAGGTGTTCATCAGCGGGACAAATAGCATAATCCCGCTAAAGCCATTGATCAGAAATAAGACACATACAGGTTATGAGATAATCGGGCACTTGATTCCGAGCGGTGCTACCCTCTCGCTAGAGAGCAGTGAGGCCGGATCAGTGCAGTTAACAGCTACAGGCGAGGTGATATAGTGGGATTATTTTCCGGGGGCGGGGCTTTGGGTAGTATCGGTGGTTTCCTTGGGATCAATACCGAAAAACAAACGACCGCACTACGCGAGGCGACCGAGGCTCAGACAGGATCTATCGACGAAGCCATCGCAGGGCTGACAAGCGCATCGGGCGAGGCGAGAGGGCTGATAGAAGGGGCAACAGGCGAAGCGAGAGGGTTGATTAGCCCGTTTGCTGATCTTGCCGGGGCGAACCTTCCCAGCTTGCAACAGGGCGCTACAGCAGGCGGGTTTGGTCAGAACATATCTGACATCCTGGGCAGTGGCGCGCTTGATCCTCTTATTCAGCAAAGACAAAGAGCGGCAAATTCTGCTCTTGGCGGGGCTGGCTTGACGCGATCTACCGTGGCGGCTGAATCGGCGGCGCAGATACCGGCCGACATTGCCTTTCAGATTGAGAATTTACTCAACCAAAGACGGTCAAATTTGGCAAATATTGGAATTGACGCTACGAGCAACATAGCAAACTTATTAACAGGAGAGGCAGGGAGTGTTGGAAATATATTATTGGGTACTGCGCAAGATGTTGGGAACCTTAAAACCCAGGCGGGGTCCGCGAGATCACAGCAAATATTGGGGAGTCAGCAAATAAAAACTGCCAGGAATCAGAATATAATCGATTTAGGGGCTAAGGTTTTTAGTGCCGTTGGCGGATTCCCATCTTTCGGAGGCGGCGGTGCTGGAGGCGGGACCATACAGCAAGCAGTGCCATCAAAAATATTCCAACAACCGCTACTATCGTAGGTGACAAAATGCCATTACAGGGTATATCCCAACAACTGCTTAACTCACTAGTACCCAACGCTCTCAATACGCTGGCGGCTGGCGAGCAAAGGGATCAAAAAACGCAGATCGGTCGCCAAAATATTGACCTAAATAAATTAAAGCTGGCATCGGGGGAGAACAACGCCAAAGGACGAGAAGCCGCGAGCTTGCTTACATTTAAAACCCCAGAGGAGTTGAGAGCCAACCTTGTTCGCCGGGCGCAGGAAGTAACCCGCAATCCAGAGCCAGGCATTGACGCATCTGACTTGATCGATATGGCTAACAGGCTAGGTCAGCCTAACGGGTTTAGCAAGATCCAGGCAGAGCTTAAATCCGATATCAAGCGAGTCCAAAAAATCAGCTCGCAACTGCTTAAGCAAAGGTTCATCGGCAGGCCTAATCGAGTCTCTGAGGGTGACAAAAACTTTCTTGTTGGCATAGTCCAAGAGCCAGACGGAACGTTCAGGGAAGAGCGGGTTGAAGTTGCTGGCGACTTTATCTCAACATTAGGAGAGACAGGGGCCGAGCAAACCA
>SMVB01129266.1_pt1 | contig 11157 bp, 9 predicted proteins | sample 2456461 | NCBI WGS metagenome assembly SMVB01 (sample SAMN11095934, study PRJNA526329) | marine sediment metagenome | biome: Marine sediment; feature: Surficial sediment; material: Deep marine sediment; isolation source: Hadal surficial sediment | place: Pacific Ocean | collected 2014-05 | depth 0-1...
AGGAGTGTGGCGCTCGACCTCAAGACGGACGAAGGGCGTGAGATCATGTACCGCATGGTCGAGTCGTCGGACGTCTTCCTCTCGAATCTCTCCCCTGCGTTGCTCGAGAGCTGGGGGCTTGGCTACGAGAAGCTTCGCGAGATCAACCCGAGAATCGTCTACGCGATGAATACGGGCTACGGCCCCCATGGATCCACGGATCGAGCTTCCTTCGACATGACCGTTCAGGCTTTGACCGGCATCATGGCGCGTCTCGGTGAGCCCGGTGAGCCTCCGATCTATCTCGGCATGGGTTCGGGCGACGCGTATGGCGGGCTCATGTCCGCCCTCGGAATCCTGATCGCCCTCCATCATCGACGTCGAACGGGAGAGGGGCAGATGCTCGACGCTTCCCTCTACGGAGCCCAGCTCTTTCTGGTGGCCCCCGCTCTCCAGGCCTATCTCGCGACCGGCGATCGTCGACTCGCGCGCCAACGATCACGCCTGGACCCGGCGCAGCCGCTACGAAATGCTTTTCCCGTTGCGGATGGCTGGCTGGTGCTCGCCCTCGACGAGAACGAGGAGTCCTGGTCCCAGCTCTGCAAGACACTCGAGGACGAGACACTCGCTGCCGATCCCCGTTTCGGCGATGCCCCGCTTCGGCGAAGCAACGCGAGAGCACTCGTCACGCGCCTCGACGAGATCCTCGCCGGCCGCAGCGCAGAGCAGTGGCTCGCGCGCTTCGAGACCGCGGGGCTTCCGGCCTCTCGGATTCGAACCTTCGAGGATCTCGCCGCGGACCCCCAAGCCTGGCAGAACCGCTATCTCACCACGCTGCACTGCGACGAGGTCGATCGCGAGGTCGATCTGCGCGGACTCCCGATCGGTTTGAGTGAGACGCCGGGCCGCGTCGAGACGCTCGGCCCCGAACTCGGCGAGCATACCGAGATCCTGTTGACCGAACTCTTCGGCTACACCTGGGACGACATCGAAAGGTTCAAGGCCGCCGGAGCGATTCTCTAGACGAAAGCGAGGTGGTTCGAAAATGAGTTGGAATGAGTGGGTGCGCGTCGAGGGCGAGGGCCTCGATTTCGACGAGATCGTGTACGAAAAGAAGGAGCACAAGGAGCTTCTTGGATGCGTCGCGCGCGTGACGATCGACAAGCCCGAGAAATACAACATCATGACGCTCGCCACCGTCGACGAGATGTTTCGCGCCTTCTACGATGCCAACCACGATCCGGCTGTGGGTGTCATCGTCCTCTGTGGAAGCGGCAAGAATTTCGGGACCGGCGGCGATGTCGAGTGGGAGAAGTGGGGGCTTCGCGAGGCCTTCTACAATCGCTACCCGCATAATCGGCTGATGCGTCTCTCCCGCAAACCGATCCTCGCCGCGGTTCAGGGCTACTGCATCGGAGGCCATAATCACATGGCTTACTGCTGCGACTTCACGATCGCCGCCAGCAACGCCATCTTCGGCCAGGCTGGACCGAAGGTCGGAAGCCCCGCCGATGGCTTCTTCGTGCCCTATCTCACGAAGGTGATCGGTGCGAAACGGGCACGCGAGATGTGGATGCTATGCCGAAAATATCCGGCGCAGCGCGCCTACGAGATGGGACTCGTGAATGAGGTCGTCGAACTCGAGGACCTCGAAGACGCCGTCGACCGATGGTGCGAAGAGATGCTGAGCTTGAGCCCGGGATGTCTCGAGATCCTCAAGGCCTCCTTCGACCAGGAGATGGACGGCTACACCGAGATGGGCGTGATCTCCCACTCGATGTATCCGGACTGGTTCGACTCCGCGGAGTGCGCCGAAGGCCCGGCCTCGTTCTCGGAGCGCCGAACGCCTGAGTTCTGGAAGATCCGACGCGGAATGCCCTGATAGGCAGCGAACGGAGCAGGCGGCGTCGGCGCTCGATCGTCAGTCCTTCGTCCAGTTTTCGGGAACCTGACCCTCGTTGTATTCCGGATTGACGCCCACCGCGGAGACCTGTTCCGGTATGACGGTCACGGTGACGCGCTCGTCCCCGGGGCGGTCGAAGGGATATTCGTCCTTGTCCATGTATTTGCGCGCGATCTGATTGATGAAGGATCGGTCGACGTCATCTTCGAGGGTGGCGCGACCGCGGATCTCGATATATCGCCAGATGTTCTGCGGATCGGGAATCGAGAGCGCGATCCGATCGTCGGCGACCAGATTGTGATACTTGACGCGTCCTTTCGTCGTGCTGAAGCGGACCTGCTTTCCGTCCCAGAGCAGACAGATCGGGTTGTTCGAGATCATTCCGTCCGGGCGGATCGTCGCGACGTGCGGAAAACACTTCGATTCGAGGATGTCGTGATAGGCCTTGGGGATCTCTTTGGTGGTTTTCGTCATAGGGCGCGTCTCCGGGTAGGGGTTTTCGTCAGGAGCATCCAGTGTAAAGCGCCTCAGTGTGAATTTCTCGAAGGCGCCACCCGAATGGAGAAAATCCGGGTCGGACCGCGATCGACTCGATGCTACGCATTGGAATCACTTCCGGGAGCGGCTGACCACGGGCCATCGCGGGACCGTTACGTGACCGTTACGCGGCCATGGCCCGACCACGATGTCGATCGGCTGAGGCCGACCACATGAGAGGAGTCTCGAATGAACGATCTGCCGAAAACCTTGAAATACGAGAAACGGGGAAGCCTCGCGATCATCACCCTGAATCGTCCGGACGCGTTGAATTGCTTCACCCGGGAAATGCTGATCGGGATGGACGCCGCGTTCGAGGATTTTCAGGCGGATGCCGACCTCCGCGTTGCAATTCTGACCGCCGTGGGAGAGAAAGCGTTCTGTGCCGGGATGGATCTCAAGGAGGCGTTGCCCCAGATCACCAGTGGCGACGAGATGGGCTATGAGGACCATACCAAGCGCCCGTTGTCGGATGTCTACAAGCCCATCATCTGCGCGGTCAACGGATTATGTGTCGCGGGCGGGCTCGAATTCATGTTGGGAACGGATCTCCGAATCGCGTCAGAGCACGCGACATTCGGTTTGACCGAGGTCTGCTGGGGGATCATTCCGGCCGGGGGCTCCCACGTCCGGTTGCCGCAGCAGATTCCCTGGGCGATCGCCATGGAGATGCTCGTTACGGGAGAGCGAATCTCAGCGCAGCGCGCATATGAGATCGGTCTCATCAATCGAGTGGTGCCCGCGGATCAGGTGATGACGACCGCCCTGGAGATGGCTGAGCGGATCTGTGCGAATGGTCCGCTGGCGGTGCGAACCGCAAAAGAAATTGCTGTCCGCGCCTTGAAACAAGAGACTGCATTCGTTCTCGAGAAGGCGATCGGCGCGCGGGTATTCAGCTCTGAGGATGCGAAGGAAGGCCCCCGAGCATTCACCGAAAAACGAAAGCCCGTATTTCACGGGCGCTAGCCCGCGAAACCATGGCCTTCTCGGGGGAGCCCGTTCGTCCTCACCGAGCTCAGGAGGCGCTTCGCCAGACCTCGATTCCGCGCGGGGCTTTCCCCGTTCGGATCAGCTCGTTCGCGAGCTCGTCGTGAAGCGCATAGTGGGTACCGAATATGGCGTCGAGTGTGTGAATCCGTCGTGAGTAGAGATGATGCGGATGTTCGTCGGTGAATCCGATCGCGCCGAAGCATTGCAGAGCGCGCTGGGCGATATTGCGCCCGACACGGCCTGCAAAGGCCTTGGAGGTCGTGGAGAGGGCCTCCCCGTCCCCGCTGCTCCATTCCTCGAGCGACGCGTCGCAAAGTGCCGAGAGGGCCGCGATGTCGATCTGTGATTCCGAGAGCAGATGTTGGATCGCCTGGAATCGTGCGATGGGTTGACCGAATTGCTCGCGTTCGTTGGTGTGGGCGACGGCCCGATCGACGAGCGCGAGTGAGGCACCTAGGATTTCGTAGGCACAGGCGAGTCGCGTCAGGGCAAGGCGCCTGCGATCCTCACGCGCATCGACCTCGAGTGGAATGGCCGCTGTGGAGCCATCCGATGCGATCGATACCCATCTCAGGAGCTGCGAGTCGAGTGCGTCGGAGTCCGCTGCCCCTCCTCCGGTGGGATGAAGAGTCCGCTGCCCCTTCTCGTCTTCCACGACGACCCATCGGGTCTTCTCGTCGACGCCGACGGCCAGGACGCGCCCGTCTCGATCACGGCGGGCATCCACCGCGACGGCCAGTTGATTGGCTTCGACCCCCGCAAACTTCGCCCAGCTCGTGCCGCGCACTGCGGACAGCGCTGGACTGATGGTCGGCACCGCGCCTTGTCCCTCGAACCATGCGGCAAAGGCCGCCCGCCCGAAGGCGTCGTCGGGTTCCACGCCATAGCTCCACCAGTCGAGACCCTCCAGCGCTTCACGGGTATTCGCGCTCTTCTGCAGGGCATCGAAAACGCTCTCGCGGACGGTGGCCGAGTCTTCGTCACGGGCTTCCGTTCTCGGAGACTTGCCCTGGGACACCATGAGCTTTGCGATCACGTTGAGTTGTATCTCACGAGATCCACCATAGATGCTCGCCGCACGGGAGTAGAGGTAGGACGCCTGCCAGCTCTGGGCGTTCTCACCAAAGCCAAGATCCAGGTCCGGTGCCAGGACCTGACGCGCGGCGTCGTAGAACTGCTGTTCCGCATCGATCACGAGAACCTTGCTGACCGAGGACTCGGGCCCGGGCTGCTCACCCCTGGCCAGGATCTCCATGACCTCCCGCGAGCGACAGCGCAGCGCCAGCAAGCGCGTCAAGCTCTCGCCGAGTACGCCGGTATTCTCAGCCGCTCGGGGCGCCTGGCAGAGCAATTCCAGTTTCTGCAACAGCTCCGCCTGGCGCAACCAGGCGTAGGCGCCGCGTTCGCCGGCCAGGATATGCATCGCGACCGCCCAGCCCTCCCCCTCTTCGCCGAGGCGATTCTCCTCGTCGACCATGGCGCCGTCGAAAAAGACCTCTGCCAACTCATCGGTTCCGTTGGACTGACGAATGGCGTTGACCTCGACACCCGGCGAGTCGATGGCGATGACGAAGGCAGACAGTCCCCGATGGCGTTCCTCGACCGAGCCCGTGCGTGCCAGAAAGAGACAGTGGGTCGACCATTTGGCCCAACTCGTCCAGATCTTGTGGCCGTCGATTCGATAGCCACCGTCCTGGCGAACCGCGCGTGTGCGCAATGCGGCGAGGTCCGAACCCGCCGTGGGTTCCGAGAATCCCTGACACCAGAGCACGTCCCCGCGCAGGGTCGGTAGAAAGAGATCAGAGATGACCTTGGGCCGTCCGAATTTCTCGAGCGCCGGAGGCAGGATGTCGAGATGTTCGAAATTCTGGCGGGGCGGATATCCGTTGCGTTCCAACAAGTCGCAGATGACCGCGCGGTGCAGCACCGTTCCGCCGAATCCACCGTTTTCCTCGGACCAGCCGTAGCGCGACCAACCGTCGTCGAAGAGCGTTCGCTGGAGCTCGCAGAGGATCGGAACGCGTTCACCGAAGTCGGCGGGCATGCGCTTGAAGCGGGCGTGCTCGTCGCGATGTTCGTCGAGGTAGATCTGGAAGGCCTCACCGAGGGTTTCGAGACTGGGGTTCTTGCCGATCACGTCGATTTCCTTGTCTGGCGTAGCGTCTCGCGAGCCGATCTGGACTCGTCGTCGGACGCATAGATGTCTGTGCGTCGATTCCGGATCCGTCATTCGTTGCGGAGTGACCGGGAGTGGTTTCGACGCGGTCGCGCAGAATATTGGCCTTTCCGAACCGGATGGCAACGAGTAAGTGGCGACGAGATCTCTGCTGATACGGGGTCGCGCCATGCAGCCTCGAAGTCGAGGCACCGCATCGTGCCGGGAGACGAGATTCGCGGTGCGTTCTGGGCGAGCCAAGGGCCGCTAGTATCCGCCTGGTGCCCAGCGTCCCTGATTCTCACCCCGATCCCGCCAAGGAGCCTGCATGGCCAAGACAACCCGATCCCAACCCACACCGCGCGGCAAGATGGCCATTTTTACGGCCGCCGCCGCGCCGACCCTCGAAGAGACGGGCATGATGGACGCGATGACATTTACGGTCGAGGGCGCAGATGAATCCCCCATCTCCGACGCGCAACTGGAGAGGATGCAATCCGGCGCCCAGCTCACCGTCCCGTTTCGGCAGTCGGGGCCGGGTGGCTTCAGTCTCGTGTCGATCGAGTTTGCCCCGGGCTATCTCTTGCCGAAACACAGCCACTCATCGGATTGTCTCTATTACATCATAGAAGGCGGAATCGTGATGGGACGTCGCGAGTTGGGGCCGGGCGACGGGTTCTTTCTGCCCGCCGAGCAGCCCTACGCCTATCACGCGGGCCCGAAGGGCGTGAAACTCCTGGAGTTTCGCCATGACTCGGCCTTCGACATGAAAGTCTACGAGAAGGACATGGAGCGGTTTCGAGAGAAGGCGATGGACTCGATGGACTCCGCCGCCGACGCGGCCTCCCGCGCGACGAGCTGATGGCGCATACACAACCCGTTCCCTTCGAGATCGACATCCCGGAAAGCCGCCTCGCCGATTTGAGGCAACGTCTCGAGAATATTCACTGGGCGCCGGATCTCGACAACGACGATTGGCGCTACGGAACGAACGGCGCCTACCTCCGGGAACTCGTCGAGTACTGGCTCGGAGACTACGACTGGCGGCAACATGAACGCGAGATGAACGCGTACGATCATTTCCGTGTCGAGCTCGACGGAAACCCGATTCACTTCCTTCACGCGAAGGGCAGGGGGCCGTCCCCGCATCCTCTCATCCTGAGTCATGGCTGGCCCTGGACCTTCTGGGATTTCGAGCAGGTGATCGAGCCGCTCACCGACCCAGCCGCCCACGGCGGTGATCCCGCCGATGCCTTCGATGTCGTCGTGCCGTCGCTGCCCGGATTCGGCTTTTCGACGCCACTCGAGAAGACGGGCATGAATTGGTGGCGAACGGCGGATCTCTGGGCTTCGCTCATGCGCGACGTTCTGGGCTACGACCGCTTCTGTGCACACGGCGGGGACTGGGGTTCGCTCGTTACGCTTCAGCTGGGCCATCGTTACCCGGATCGTGTGCACGGCATCCATATCACGGGCATCGCCCCTCTGGACATCTTCTCGGGCGAACGTCCTTGGGCGATCGGCGGACTCGTCGAGTCGGTGGCAGAGGGCGCAGGCGAGCGAGCGGAGATGCTCGCCTGGGAGCGAAAATTCGCGAGCCACGTCGCCGTGCAGCATCTCGATCCGCAGACTCTCGCCTTTGCGATGCACGATTCACCGCTGGGGTTATGCGCCTGGATTCTCGAGCGCCGACGCAGCTGGGGGGATTGCCGGGGAGACGTGGAGAGCCGCTTCAGCAAGGACCAGCTCCTCACGACGATGATGATCTATTGGCTGACGGATAGCTTCGTTTCGTCGGTTCGCTATTACCAGGAGGCCAGCGCCCATCCCTGGCGGCCCGATCACGATCGGATGCCGGTAGTCGAAGCGCCGACCGGTATCACGCTATTCGAGCCCGACAAGCCGCCGGGCGATATGGAATGGTCGCGCGACTATTACAATCGTCAGTTCTACCGCTGCCATCCCAGCGGTGGGCATTTCGCGCCGGCTGAGGAGCCGGGAGCCCTGGTCGAGGATATCCGGGAGATGTTTCGCTCCTCGCGTTAGCCCGGGGCCGGATCGGTTCTGAACGGACGGGCGCGCCGGCTGGCAACCCTGTCTATGCTGCCATCACCAAACGTTCTCGACGGACCGATCCTCTGCGGGCGGATCGAGAATGCTCACGGGAGAATGATTCATGTCAGATTTCGGTGTGAACGGCGTACGCGCCGTGCTGTGCGCGATCCTCAGCCTTGTGATTCTGCAGGGTTGTGACGGCGGCGCGCCCATCGACTATTCCGGGCCCGTTTCGGGTTGGCCCGTCTACGGGGCGGACATCGGCGGCAGCCGGTACTCCCCGCTCACCCAGATCACTCCTTCGAACGTCGCGGATCTCGAGGTGGCGTGGACCTATCACCATGGAGACGTGCTGGATGGTTCGAAGAGCCTGGCGCCCTCGACCTTCCAGAATACGCCGATCCTCTTCGGGGATCTGCTCTACCTGTGCACACCCTTCAATCGGGTCATCGCGCTCGATCCCGAGACCGGCACCGAACGTTGGTCCTTCGATCCAGAGGCGGATCTCGAAGGCCTCTACACTTTGAATTGTCGGGGTGTCAGCTCCTGGACGGACTCCCGCGCACAGGTCGGGGCGCATTGTGCACGCCGCATCTTCACCGGGACCCTGGATGCCCGTCTCATCGCGCTCGACGCGGAGACCGGGACGCTCTGCGAGGATTTCGGAGAGGGCGGGCAGGTCGATCTCAAGGACGGAATTGGGGAGACCCGGCCCGGGGAATACGGCGTGACCTCGCCGCCGCTCATTCTCGGTGATCGACTCGTGACGGGGACGATGGTTCTCGACAATCGGCGAGTCGATGCGCCGAGTGGTGTCGTGCGAAGCTACTCGGCGCGCACGGGCAAGCTGCTCTGGGCCTGGGATTCGCTGCCGCCGGGCGTGGATCCCGTCGTGGAAGTCGATGGCGAGCGGCACTATCGACGCGGCACCTCGAATGCCTGGTCGATCCTGTCGGCCGATCCCGAACTCAACCTGGTCTATGTACCGACGGGCAATACTTCCCCCGACTATTTTGGCGGACACCGTGAGGGCATGGACTATTATTCGAGCGCGATCGTTGCACTCGACGCCGATAGCGGAAATGTGGTCTGGCATTATCAAACCGTGCATCACGATGTCTGGGACTACGACATCGCCGCCCAGCCGGTGCTCTTCGAGTTTCCAACGCCCGAGGGTTCGATTCCGGCCCTCGTCGCGGCCACGAAGATGGGGCATCTCTTTTTCCTGAATCGCGTCACGGGGGAGCCTCTGCTGCCGGTGGTTGAAAGGCCCGTGCCCGGCGGTGCCGCGGAAGGGGACTTTCTCTCGCCAACGCAACCGTTTCCGACCATGCCGCCACCGCTTCATCCGGCGACCCTGGATCCCGAGGACGCGTTCGGATTCACCTTCTGGGATCGCGGCAAGTGTCGGGACAAGATCGCCGGTGCCCGATCGGAGGGGATCTTCACGCCGCCTTCGGAGCAGGGTTCGATCCACTATCCAGGCAATGTCGGTGGCATGAATTGGGGATCGGTCTCGATCGACGCGGAGCGCCAGATGCTCGTCGTAAACACCCAGCGCATTGCGGTCCTCGTGACCCTGATCCGCCGCGCCACCTTCGACGCCATGTTCGGGGAAACCGGTCCGCCCGATTACGGCTACCAACCGCAGGAGGGGGCCCCCTACGCTCTCCTGCTCGATCCCCTGCTCTCGCCCTTCGGTGCCCCCTGCAATCCGCCGCCCTGGGGCACGCTGGTCGGCATCGACCTCGCGACGGGTGAAGTCCGCTGGGAGGTGCCGCTCGGCAGTACACGCGATCTGGCACCCTTCCCGATCTGGCTCTTCCTGGGCGATATCGGTGTCCCGAATATCGGAGGGCCGGTGACGACGGGCAGCGGCCTGACCTTCATCGCTGCGACGACGGACAATTATATTCGCGCCTTCGACAACGCGAACGGCGCGGAACTCTGGCGCGGACGTCTGCCCTTCAGTGGACATGCGACACCGATGACCTTTCGCCTGCGCCCGGATGCCAAACAGCATGTCGTGATCGCGGCGGGGGGGCATATGTTGTTAGGCAAAGAGCCGGGGGACGCATTGATTGCATACGCGCTTCCGGACTGAACGGGGGAGAGCGCGTATATGGCATCATGACGGCGAGGCTCGACGTCATCGCGAGAAACGCCCAGGTCACACGTGTAAAGGGTTTCATCGAGAAGATGAGCAGGCCGAGACCGAGAAAGAGACCGCCGAGCACGAGCGTCGGTGCCTGATGGCGGAGCACGATGCCCCAGCCGAGGGGGCGCACAGGGACGACGAACTCGAGATCTTTGTCGCCGCGACGGATGAGATATGTGTTCGAATTGCCGAGTTCCCAATCCAGAATCGTCAGGTATTCCGCGAAGGTTTCGAACGGTCTTCCGTTGACCGTGAGGATCCGGTCTCCGGCACGCAGCCCGGCCTCCTCTCCGAGGGGTCTCGTTTGGGCCACGATATGTGGACCGAGATCGATAAAGTGGTTGATATACCCGCGGTCCGGTGAGTTAGGCCAGGTGAGGAAATTGGCGAGGTATGCCCCCTGTGCGAAGAGGACGGCCACCACGAGAGCACCGGCTGCGAGGCATTGGAACGGCTTTTCGCGTAAGGCGTTCAATTTGTACTCCCCGCGGCTTCGTTAGCGCATTCCGCAGTCTGACGCGATCGCACGTTCCAGGTCTCGAAGATCCGGCGGAAGATCTCATCGTTCGCCCGGGCGGCGTGCATCCTCTCGCTCCGGAGATATCGGTGTACTACGAGGCTAGGGATTTGTTCGAGGGTCCGCCTCTCGGACTCCGTCGACCTCCGGCGTTGGGGGTGCGCGGCGAGATCGCGGCGATTCATTCGGACCGGATATTACCCGCGATCAGGACACTCGTTACCTTGCGCTGGAACCCCTGCTCACGAGATCCCAATGGCGCTCCACGATATTCGCATCGTCCTGATCGAACCGGCTCACCCGGGCAATATCGGTGCGGTCGCGCGCGCGATGAAGACGATGTCGCTCGCTCATCTCGTTCTGGTGCGACCGAATCGATTCCCCGCCGAGGAGGCCGATCGTCGCGCGATGGGAGCGATCGACATCCTCCAGCGGGCACAGGTGGTCGACGATCTCGACCAGGCGGTCGGCGATTGCAGGCTCGTGATCGGTGGCTCGGCACGTGCACGCACATTTCCGCATTCGGTCCTCGACGCGCGGCAATGCGGTGCGAAGCTCGTCGCAGAGACCGCCGGGGGCCAGCCTGCAGCCGTCCTTTTCGGTCCGGAGCGAACGGGCCTCGAGAATCAGGACCTCGACCGATGCAGCTATCAGGTCCTGATTCCCACAAGTGAGGCGTTTTCCTCTTTGAATCTCGCCTCCGCGGTTCAGTTGGTCTGCTACGAGATCCTCGTCGCCTCTCGTGATCCGGTGACGCGTCGAGCGGAGGAGCCGGCAGAACCCGCGAGTAGCCAGAGGGAGATGGAGCATTTCTACGCTCATCTCGAGCGTGCTCTCGATTCGCGCGGCTTCCTCGACGGCGA
>SMVB01158120.1_pt1 | contig 11157 bp, 10 predicted proteins | sample 2456461 | NCBI WGS metagenome assembly SMVB01 (sample SAMN11095934, study PRJNA526329) | marine sediment metagenome | biome: Marine sediment; feature: Surficial sediment; material: Deep marine sediment; isolation source: Hadal surficial sediment | place: Pacific Ocean | collected 2014-05 | depth...
GCGCCGAAATAATTTGAACAGGCTATGATGGGCGACAGCCGGTCAGGAAATAATTATGACAACTCCAAAATCTCCTACGCTGTTCGATGCGCTGATCCCTATCGCGGCCCTGGTCCTGATGCTGGCCATCTCGGTCTATCTCTTTGGTTCGGATTCGTCATCGGGACCGAATCAAATCGTATTGACCATGGCTGCCGCCGTTGCATCAATCGTCGCAATCAGGAACGGCCACAAATGGTTCGATCTGCAGAGGGCGATAATTGAGGGAATCAGCACCGCGATGATCGCGATATTGATCTTGCTGTCCGTCGGTGCACTGATCGGTACCTGGTTAATGGCCGGTACTGTGCCTTCACTTATTTATTACGGGATGCAGATGCTCAGTCCGCAATGGTTTTTTGCGGCCGCCTGTCTCATCTGCGCTATCGCTGCATTGGCTACAGGCAGCTCCTGGACAGTTGCGGGCACGCTCGGCGTCGCCTTGATCGGCGTCTCGATGGGACTCGGCTTGTCGCCGGCCATCGCCGCGGGCGCCATCGTCTCCGGCGCTTATTTTGGCGACAAGATGTCGCCACTGTCGGATACGACGAATCTCGCACCTGCCGTGGTCGGCACCGATATATTTACGCACATCCGGCATATGGTGTGGACCACAGGACCGTCGTTCACCGTTGCGCTGGTTTTGTTTGCCCTGATTGGCCTGGGAACTGACCCTCAGGCCGATAGTCCGGCTCTGGCGCAGTTGATGCTGACGCTTGACCAGAGCTTTAACATATCGGCTGTTGCCCTGTTGCCGCTCGCCGTCGTTTTCTATATGGCATACAAGAAGATTCCGCCATTACCGACGATACTTTTCGGCGCGCTTCTTGGTGGCGTGCTGGCCGTCATCCTGCAGCCGGAGGGGGTCTTAAGATTCGCGGACTCGCCAGAATTGTCGAGAGGCATGGCGATGACCAAGGGCGTCTGGCTCGCACTTTCCGATGGTTACGTATCGACGACCGGTGTGGCAGAAGTAGATAACCTGCTGACTCGCGGCGGCATGAGCAGCATGCTGGTTACCATATGGCTCATTATGACCGCACTGGCGTTCGGTGCTGTGCTCGAGCACGCGGGAATGTTGCAGCGACTGGTGGACGGAGCACTCAAACGGGCCAAATCCACCGGTTCACTCATTACGACAGTGGTCCTAAGTTGCATCGGCATCAATATCGTTGCCGCTGATCAATACATCGCAATCGTGCTACCCGGAAAGATGTACCGCGCGGAATTTGCACGGCGCAGGCTCGAACCGAAAAACCTGTCGCGTATTATCGAAGACGCCGGCACGCTTACCTCACCGCTCGTTCCCTGGAATACCTGCGGCGCCTACATGGCGGCCACGCTCGGTGTTACGACGCTGGCCTATCTGCCGTTTGCGTTTTTTAATCTGATCAATCCGCTGGTATCGATCATCTACGGGTTCACCGGTTTTACCATCGTGAAAATGGACGAGGCGGATGAGGTTGCTGAGCCCGCCGCCGCGTAATTCATTAATTCAATATCTGAATGGACGTTGCACAGGGAAAAAACACCAATGCGCTGATCAGCGTTGCTGCCGTCATCGTCATCGTATACGGCATGCAGGCAGCGAAGGTTTTACTGGTGCCGTTCCTGCTCGCGGTTTTCCTGGCCCTGATCGCAGTGCGGCCGATGTTGTGGTTGCAGCAGCGACGAGTTCCGTCCGTAGCGGCAGCGTTGCTGATAGTCACCGCGATGATGATGCTGCTCGCCGTGGTTGGCGTAATCATCGGCACCTCGATTGCGGATTTCACGGCGGCGCTGCCTAGCTACCAGGCAGGCCTCGACTCGATCGTGCAAGGCACGATCAAATTTGTTGCCGGATTCCTTGGCGACGACAGGTCGCTGACTGACATTGGTGATCTTATCGATCCGGGTTGGGTGATGGGGCTGGCGGCAAATATTCTCAACGCACTGCAGGATGTGTTGACGAATACTTTCCTGATCCTGTTCACGATGGTGTTCATCCTGCTCGAGGTATCGAGCCTGGGCGTCAAAGTGCAGGCAGCTTTCGGCCGTAGCGCTGAATCCTTCGAGCGCCCGCAACAATTCCTGAATAACCTCGGCCGCTATATGGGCATCAAGACAATCGCCAGTATGGCGACCGGTCTGAGTGCCAGTCTGCTGACCTGGTGGATCGGCCTCGATTTTCCATTGCTGTGGGGGATGCTTGCTTTTCTCTTTAACTATGTACCCACCATAGGTTCTATCATCGCGGCGGTGCCGGCCATATTGATGGCGCTGGTACAACTCGGCATCGGTGAAGCAGGGTCAACCGCAATCGGGTTCCTGGCCATCAACATGCTGTTCGGCAACATTATCGAGCCGCGGCTCATGGGTTACGGTGTGGGCATCTCGCCGCTCATCGTGTTTACAGGACTCGTTCTGTGGGGCTGGATATTTGGCCCGGTTGGCATGCTGCTGTCGGTACCGCTGACCATGACCCTGAAGATGGCGCTGGAAGCGGATGAGCACACGCGCTGGCTGGCGATCCTGATCGGCTCGGAACGCGACGCCGAACACGCATTGGCACTGCAGCATCTGCAGCAAGAAGACTGATTGCCCATCAGTCACGCTCTGAAATGACCGTCCCCTTTATTGTCATGTCCGCGCCGAACGGCGCGCGCCGCGGTAAGGATGATCATCAGTCGCTGCCCATCACCCCGGACGAGATTGCCGCTTGTGCCGAGAGTGTCGCCGACGCGGGCGCATCCATCATACATTTTCACGTCAGAGACGAGCAGGGAGGGCACTCGCTCGATGCCGATCGGTATCGTGCGGCAACCAGGGCTGTACGCGATCGTGTCGGCGATCGTCTGATCATGCAGATCACGACGGAAGCCTGTGGTTTATACACGGCGGAGCAACAGATGGCCGTGGTGCGCGAACTCGAACCGGAGGCGGTGTCGCTCGCACTGCGGGAGCTCTGCCCGAACGCGACCAGCGAAACCGTCGCAGCAGAATTCTTCAGCTGGTTAAAAGCGCAGGATGTCATGGCGCAATACATTCTTTACGGCCCTGAGGACGTGTCACGTTTTGAGGATCTGCGGCGCCGCGGCATCATTCAGGATGACTGGCCATTCGTGTTACTCGTTCTTGGAAGGTACAGCGATTCGCTGACTGGCGATCCTGATCTGCTCGGCCGCTACGCCGAGGGCTTGCAAAAGGACGTTACCTGGATGGTGTGCTGCTTCGGCCAGACTGAAAATATTGCTGTGGCCGAAGCAGCAAGACTTAATGGTCACGCCCGCGTCGGCTTCGAAAACAACCTGATGCTACCGGACGCAACCACGGCGCCCGACAACGCGGCGCTGGTGAAGATTGCTGCGCAGAGCGGCAGCGATGCGGGCCGGCATATTGCCAGCGCCGACGATGTCCGGGATATGCTCGCGTAAGCCGATCGGTAACAAGGGGAACAAGAGAGGGAAACCAGGGGAAACTAGGACACCCATCAAAATTATCATTGGTAACTTGTTGATTATAAGTTGATTAGTACTTATTTACTGTATATAATCACAGTACCCTTCCACTACACAGGGACGTGCCATGTCCGCCACCCACGCTCACGCCGATCGCCATCCGGCCATCGACGAACTCGATCGCGCCATCGTTTCACTCTCCGCCCGCATCAATGCCGCCAGCTACGAACTGCTGGTGCTGGTTCGGCGCTTCGATGAGCGTGCCGGCTGGCTGAAATGGGGTTTCTGCAACTGTGCGGAATGGTTGCACTGGCGCTGCGATTTGAGTTTGAGCGCAGCAAGAGAGAAAGTCCGCGTGGCGCATGCCTTGAAGACCCTGCCCGTTATTGCGGCGGCCTTTTCATCCGGTGAACTGTCGTATTCCAAGGTCAGGGCCCTGACCCGTGTGGCAAGGCAGGATAACGAAGAGGCGCTGCTTGCCTTTGCCCTGCATACCACCGCCGCACGGGTCGAGGAAGGCTGCCGGGAATTACGCTGTGGTACGGCGGATTCCCTTAGCGAGGCTAATCGCGCATATGCAAACCGCTCACTGCGAATCCACCGTGATCCTGCGCGTGGCACCATGACGATCACGGTGGAACTGCCGCTCGAGGCGGGGGAGCTGATCGACAAGGCACTCGATAAAGCCCGCGAGGCCAGCACCTCGCAAGGTCCGGAGTTTGCTGATGAGAGCTGGGCGGCACAGCAGGCCGATGCCTTGGTGACCATGGCCAATGCTTACCTCACCGGGCAGCGCGAAGCATCGACCGGTTCTTCCGGGAACTACCAGGTCACGGTGCACGTGGATCGCTTGGCGCTAAGCGAGGGCCACGGGCGATCGGGTTTGCCGATCGAGTCGGTGAGAAGGCTGTGCTGCGATGGTGAAACGATCATCCTCGTCGAGGACGAGGACGGCAAGCCACTAAACGTCGGCCGCAAGACTCGCACGGTGCCCACGGCGATCAAGCGCGCACTGTGGGCGAGGGACCAGGGCTGCGTATTCCCCGGCTGTAATAATAATCGCTTCGTCGATGCGCATCACATCCAGCACTGGTCGGCCGGCGGTGAGACCAGTCTCGATAACCTGCTGCTGCTGTGCACGCGCCATCATCGGTTAGTGCACGAGGGCGGTTTTGCGATTGCGAAAGACTACCTGGATCGCTGGTATTTCAAGCGACCGGACGGCCAGGCCGTGCCGCACTGCGGATATCGCCTCGAGGACACGCTCGATGATGATATCGATGCCAACGGCACCGCGCTGATCACGAATCCCTCCGCGGAGGGGTGCACCTCCGCGGAGGGATTGACGGTGCTGTTACACAAATTGCCGCCATGGGGCGTGGCTGAGCGAAGTCCTCCCGCGTACCTGAACTAAGGAACATCGACGATTCATCACCATTAGCTGAAATAGTCCGGTTTATTGCCGGGCGTCCACTTGATGCTGCAACCGATGCTCGGTGCCTGGACTTCGGACACAGGATTGCCGCTCAATACGGCGTCCATCGCTGCACGCAGATCCTTGCCATTCACCGGCACATTGTTCGCGGGCCGGCTTGCGTCCAGTTGGCCGCGGTAAACAAGCTTTTTATCGGCATCAAACAGAAAAAAATCGGGGGTGCAGGCCGCACGGTAGGATTTGGCGACACTTTGATCGCCATCGATAAGGTAGGGGAACGTGTATCCCCAGGTGGCGGTTTCCTCTTTCATCTTCTCCGGGCTGTCACCCGGCTGACTATTCGCATCGTTGCTGTTGATCGCAACAATCGCGATGTTGCGCGGCAGGTAATCATTTCCCAGTCGCGCAAGCTCTTCGCGCACGTGTTTAACGTAGGGACAGTGATTGCAGATAAACATGACGAGGTAGGCATTGGCACCCAAGCCAAGGTCATGTTTGCGGCCATCCGGATCCGGTAAGGAAAAATCCGGTGCAATGGCGCCGAGTTCGAGCATTTCAGAGTTTCTTTCGGCCATGATTTTTTCCGGTAAGCGTGCTTACACAACGATACGCTGCCAGTGCCTGCCGCGCCACATCGTTACATACATGAAAGCCGACAAAGCGCGACTACCACCTTGCAGTAACCAGATAGTAAACAGCCCGAAACCGAGCACCGGGCCAAAAAAATAGGCAAGTGGCAGGAACAGCAACCATTGGCTGCCAATGCCAACCAGCATGACGCGCCTGGCGTCGCCGGCGCCCAGCAAGGCGTGCATAAAAACGAAAACCATTGCCTCGACAGGCATCGTCAGCCCGATAAGGCGCATTGGCCAACGGGCGAGTTCGCGGGTCTCAGGGTTGTGGATAAAAACAGAGGAGACGAGATCAGGAATGAGCCACATGGGGATTCCAAGCACGGTCAGCAGCACAGCAGTGACTTTCGCGACATCCCATGCCCATTGATAAGCATCTTCGGGTTCCTTCCGGCCCAGCGCCTGGCCGACCAGCGTCGCGCAGGCGATTCCCATGGCCAGGCCGGGCAGAATCGCAAACAACAGCACTGTTATCAGCACGTTGGCCGCCGCAAGCTCGGGGGTGCCCACTTTGCCGATGATCCAGAACATCGCAACCAGTCCAGCGGAGAAGAACAGTTGCTGCAAGCCGGCCGGCAGCGAAATCCTGACGAGTGAAACTGTTTCCTGGCGTGTGGCCAGACCCTTGAGGAACCCGTCTTTTGCGGCATGCCTGCAACCGAGTACAAAGTAGATTGCCGTGCCGATGGCCATGGAGATTGCACTTGCCATACCTGCACCGGCAACGCCGTAAGCTGGCGCGCCAAAATTTCCGAAGATCAGAACATAGTTAAGGATGATGTTGCAGGTGTGCATCAGGATCAGCGTCGTCATGTAAACGCGTGACATATCCAACGCGTTCCAATAGCCACGAAACGCGAAATTCATGCCCACAAAAACGATTGCGCCAAGGCGCCATTCCAGGTACGGCACACCGTGCTCAATTACCGCTGCGTCCGAATTCAAGTAAGGGAAGAGCGTTGGGACGATCTGCATGAGTATCAGTGAAAATATCGGCGCAATAACGAGGACGAGCAACAGCGCGGTGTTGAGTATGGCTGCGGCGCGGTCGACCCGGCCTTCACCTTTCTTGCGGGCGGCGCTCGACTGCACGCCGGTGGAGATGCCAAGAATCAGGGCCTGGCACATGAAAACAACGAAGCCACCGAGACCGACGGCGGCCAGTGCCGAATCACCGAGGAAGCCGACCATCGCCGTGTCGACGATGTTGAGCAGATTCTGCGATACCATGCCCCCGATGATGGGCAGGGCCAGGCCGAGTATGCGCTGGCGGCGTGCCGGGTCCATGCGTTTCTTATTGTTCCTTCTTTTTAGGGCAGCCGCATTGGCTGGTGATGACTATGACCTGGATTTCGACTATCTCATATGACGACGCCGATGGCGCATTGAAAAAACTCTATAACCGCATCAAGGGACCCGATAACAACGTCGACAACATCATGCTCGCGCACAGTTTGCGGCCGCACTCGATGGAAGGGCACATGTCCTTATATAAGTACGTGCTGCATCATCCGCATAATACCTTGCCGAAATCATACCTTGAGACGGTCGGCGTCTGGGTAAGTATGCTGAATGAGTGTCGATACTGCGTCGAACATCATTTTAGTGGATTGTCCCGTCTCATCAAAGACGACGCACGTGCTACGGTAATCCGCCAGTCGATGGAACAAAGAAACCTGGAGCAGGCGTTTGAGGGCAAGGAGCTGGCAGGCCTTGAATACGCAGAAAAACTGACCACCAACGCCGCCGCCGTTTCAAAAGAAGATATCGAAAGCATGCGCAACGCCGGCCTCGACGACGGCCAGATACTGGAAATCAACCAGGTGAGCGCCTATTTCGCGTACGCCAATCGCATGGTGCTGGGACTCGGCATCAACACCGACAGCGACATCATCGGGCTATCGCCGGGGAATAATTCAGATCCCGACAATTGGTCCCATTCATGAAATGATCGCCCGCCCTGGAGGGCGAAATTCAATTTCAGCCTTGAGCCAGCAAACCACGCGATTTCGAAATCGCCGCCAATACCCGATCCACGTGATCCGCGGTGTTGTACACGTGCGGCGACATACGGAACCCGTTGACAGGCGCAGTAATGATACCCGAGTCGTCAAACACCTGGTTAACAACGCGCGGGGCGTTTTCTCCTGGCGCCTTCAGGATAATCACACTGCTCGTGAACAGCGGATTTGCCGTGGAGACAAACGGTAACTCCAAGTCCAGCAATCCCGCCCGCAATCTGTTCGCAATCATTGCTGATTGTTTCTCGATCCCCGCCGGCGTCATCGCTTCGTGAAACGCGGCGGCATCACCAAGCGACGCGAGAGCCGCGTCATCGCGCTGACTGAATGCGTCGAATTTTCGCGCCCCTTGCGGTGGATCTTCAGCCACAACCCAGGGAATGCTGACCGTCAGCGGCCAGATATCGTCGATGTGCCGCTCGCGCACGTACAGCAAACCGACCTCGCGCGGCCCCATGAACCACTTGTGTGCGCTGCCACTGAACGAATCGCAGTCCACCTGGCCTAGATTGATATCGACCGCGCCCCAGGTCTGTGCGCCATCGACGTGAATAAATACATCATCTTTTCTCTTGCGCAGCGCTGCGCAAATTTCCGTCACAGGCGTGCGGAAGCCGGTGATATTCGAAATGTGCGTAAAAGAAACGACCTTCGTCTTATCGCTAACGGCGTTGACAAACAGGTCGACGACTTCATCGATCGAGCCGGTGTCCGTCGGCACCGAGAACCGGCGAATTTCGATTCCGCTTCGAGCGGCCCGCACATCCCACGAGGTACTGTTCGATGGATGATTCTGGTCCCAGAGTACGACCTCGTCGCCGGCTGCAAGCGGCAATCCCGAAACGATGACATTATTGGCCTCGGAGGTATTGCGCACGATCGCGAGTTCGTCCGCACTGGTACCCAGCAGACCTGCTATTTTTGAGCGTGCAGCTTCCTTCATCGCTTCGATACGTCTGCGGTTTGCAGAACTCAGGTCCAGATCAAGTTCGTGCGCATACCTTGCATGCGCGTCGCTGACACTCGATAGCATCGGACAGAGATTGGCTGCATTCATCGGTACCCGGTCATCCGCAAAGCCGAAGGCCGGAACCCCGGACGAAGCCGCTGCGGCTGAACTGCCATACGTAATAAGACTGCCGGCCAGTGTTGCACTGCCTATAGCCTGCAGAAACTCACGTCTTTGGATAGTCATGCTTTTCCCCCGGGGATCTTTCTACCGCACGGACCCCAATCCTTGAATGTGTGGACATTCTACGTCTTAATCAGCATCCAGTGGGCGAAAAAGTGATTACGAATGAATCTGTTTGAAGTGCCGCAGCCGTCCGTCCCCGTTGCGGGAGAAGACGGTGCATTTCCCGTGCACCGGATTTACTGTGTTGGCCGCAACTATGCCGCGCATGCCCGCGAAATGGGTCACGACCCGGAGCGGATGGCACCGGTCTTTTTCATGAAGCCCGCTGATGCGATCGTCCATTCCGGCGCCACGATACCTTATCCGTCGCAAACCGAAAATTTTCAGCACGAGATAGAGCTGGTGGTTGCGATAGGCAAAGCAGGCCGTGACATCGCCGCCGCTGATGCCCTGGAGCATGTTTTCGGATATGCCGTTGGCATCGATCTGACGCGTCGCGACCTGCAGCTTGCCGCCAAGGAAAACCGTGGTACCTGGGATACGGCGAAGGGATTCGACCGGTCCGCACCCATTTCGGCGCTGCACCGGGTCGCGGACATCGGCCATCCTGACTCAGGCCGGATCTGGCTCAGCGTGAATGACGTAATTCGCCAAAAAGCAGACTTGAATGAGCTAATATGGAGCGTCCCGGCGGCGATCGCGGAGCTTTCCACGTTTTTCGCGCTGATCCCCGGGGATTTGATTTTCACGGGCACGCCTGCTGGCGTCGGTCCGATCGAAGTCGGGGACAAGCTCACGGGCGGAATTGACGGGATAGACCAAATAGCCATTACCATTAGTTAGCACAGTGTCGAAGGGGGAAACCATCATGGATCGTCGCAAGTTTCTGAGCAGTTTGAGTGCCGCATCGGCCGCGACCATCGCAGGCGCAGCAACGCTTACCCAGAAAGCGGATGCGCTCGAAGAAGCTATGGATGAGGCTCTGAACAAGCGCCGCGCGAAACCGAAAGCCTGTTATGTCGATGGCCGGCCCGCGCGCGACCCGAACGACGACCGCCCCTATCTGCAGCATTACGATCCGTTGCTGCCCGAAATGCCGAAGGCGCCGCAGCTGGTCGACTTTTACAATCTCCGCTTCAGTCCGCAACACGTGTTGCAGAGTGCAAGGCTGGCAAAGAGCGAGGGCTTCAACGAGAAAATCATCACGGCATGTTTGCTGCACGACATCGGTCTGAACCTGATGAACACGGATCACGGCTATTGGTGTGCGCAGATGATCGCACCCTATGTCGACGAGGAAATCAGCTGGGCAATCGAGAAACACCAGGCACTGAGATTCTTCGCTGACAAGGACTACGACTACGAGTACCCGCAGGCCTATATCAGTATGTTCGGCGCCGATTACAAGCCCGAGCCTTATATCGAGCACGCCTATAAAGAAGCGCGCAAACACAAGTGGTATGAGACTTCGCGCCTGATCACGGTCAACGACCTGTATTCATTCGACCGGGACCTCACGGTCGAGATCGACGACTTCGTTGACATCATGGGCCGCAATTTCAAACAGCCGAAAGAGGGTCTCGGCTTCGATGGCAGCCCTGTCGCGCACATGTGGCGTACGCTGATCTGGCCGAATAACCGCTTGTAAAAACTGGGTCCGTTCACAATCAATCCAGCGGCAGTTCCTCGTCGGCAATGCGCAGCAATTCCTGAAGCACCTCGTTGCGTCCGGGCTGGATGTGTCGACCACTGGTCCAACGCAGCAACTTAGGTTCTCTTGCCGCCGCGAAAAGCAGCTCTGTCTGTCCGGCGGGTGTCCGTTCATCATGCTGCGCGCCTATGATCAGCACCGGGCGCGGCGAGATCTGGGCAACGCGTTGCGGTGTGTTTAGCACTGGTCCGTATGCCAGCCAGTACAAGATCGTGCCCAACGGCCGGTGCATGAATTTCGTGTCGATCCTGCGCGCGACCTGGGCCTCCAGCCACAGCCGGTTATCTGCGGCGCCATGTACCAGTAACGCGCCCTTGATGCGATCATCCCGCGCGGCGGCGGTTGCCGCGAACGGTACGCCGAGACTGGCGCCAACAATCACGAGCTGCGCAGCATCTACCCAGGGCTGTTCGAGCAGCCAGTCGACAACCAGCGAAATTGCAGGTGGCGTATCCAGGAATGCCCGGCGCGCGAGCGGGATGATCTTTAATACAGGACCCAAGCCTTTGACCCTTTCAGGACCGTCATACGGATAGTCCAGCGCCACGACCGCACGCCGGCCGACATTGCCAAAGAGCTCGACCGCGTCGCTGCCAGTTCGATGCCCACCAAGGACGAGCAGCACCGGGAGCGGCGCGTCCGATGGATGCCGGATAACGCGAAAAGAAATCGATAACCCGGTGTCCGCAATCAGTGTGACGAAGGCCGATAGCTGTCCGTCAGCAATAACGGAGTCCTCAACGGTCA
>SMVB01235196.1_pt1 | contig 11157 bp, 13 predicted proteins | sample 2456461 | NCBI WGS metagenome assembly SMVB01 (sample SAMN11095934, study PRJNA526329) | marine sediment metagenome | biome: Marine sediment; feature: Surficial sediment; material: Deep marine sediment; isolation source: Hadal surficial sediment | place: Pacific Ocean | collected 2014-05 | depth...
ATCCAGCGCCAAGACCGAAATCGTAATCACCATCGGGATCGTCGGCGACCCCATCGCCGCGCGGACTTGTGTCTGGAGATACCAGCATGATGCCCAGCTCCGCCGCGTAACGCTGCGCGCCGCTCTTGACCATGAAGTTTTCTTCGGTGCAGGTGAGCCCGGACAGGAATGTGAGGACCGGAACTGTGCCGTTGGCGGCCTGCGGCGGTACGAAAACGGAAAACTGCATATTGCAGTTGTTAACGTCGGACGCGTGGCGATAAAATCCAATAAGTCCGCCGAAAGCTTTGGTTTCGCTGATCGTTTCGAGTGTCATGGCGGGCATTATGCCCGCAGATCAGGTTTTCTGAAATACGAGAGTGCCGTTAGTGCCGCCAAAGCCGAAGCTGTTCGACATCGCGGTCTTGATTCCGGCGTTCTCAATGCACTCGGTCACGAGCGGCATGCCGTCAAGATCAGGATCCGGATCATTGACATTGATCGACGGTGCAATGAAGTCGTGCTTGAGCATCAACAGGCAATGAATGGCTTCCTGCACACCGGTCGCGCCCAGTGAGTGGCCGCACATCGACTTCGATGAGCCGAATTTGGGTACTTCGTCGCCAAATACAGCGCGCATTCCCTCAAGTTCCTTCACATCGCCGACCGGCGTGGCGGTGCCGTGCGTATTGATGTAGTCAATGGGTCCATCGACGGTCGCCTTGGCCATTTCCATGCAGCGCTGCGCGCCTTCGCCTGACGGCGCGACCATGTCGTAGCCATCGGACGTCGAGCCGAATCCCACCAGTTCCGCATAGATCTTCGCGCCACGCGCCTTGGCGTGCTCCAGCTCTTCGATGACGACCATGCCACCGCCACCAGCGATGACAAAACCATCCCGGGTCGCGTCATACGGCCGCGACGCGGTGGCCGGGGCATCGTTGTACTTGGAAGACAGCGCGCCCATGCCATCGAACAGAACCGCGAGCGTCCAATCGAGTTCTTCGCCACCGCCGGCGAATATGATGTCCTGTTTATCGAATTGAATTTGCTCAGCGCCAACGCCGATGCAGTGCGCACTGGTTGCACACGCCGAAGTCAGTGAGTAATTGAGGCCCTTGATTTTAAATGGCGTCGCAAGACAGGCCGATATCGAGCTGCTCATGGTCTTGGTCACGGCGTAGGGACCAACCCTGCGGACACCACGATCCCGCAACACATCGGCAGCGCGCACGATTTCCCGGCTGGAAGCGCCGCCGGATGCAGCAATAAGTCCGGTACGTACATTGGAGATGTCGTTTTCTTCGAGGCCCGCGTCGTCGATCGCCTGTTGCATGGCAATATAGGCATAAGCGGCCGAATCACCCATGAAGCGACGAACTTTTCGATCAATGTGTTCGGCCGTATCGATATTGACCGTGCCGGATACCTGGCTGCGAAGTCCCATTTCGGCAAATGACTCATTGGCAACGATGCCCGAACGACCATTTTTGAGGGAATCAAGAATTTCGGCCTGAGTGTTTCCAATACAGGAAACCGCGCCCAGGCCCGTAACGACGACACGCCGCATGGTTATGTCCTAAAAGTCTTTGGTTGAAGTAAACAGACCGACACGAAGGTCTTCTGCGGTGTATATCTCGCGTCCATCCACCGACATCGTACCGTCCGCGATCGCCATTACCAGCCGCCGCGAGATAACGCGTTTGATATCGAGCTGAAACGTCACGAGTTTCGCTGTTGGCAGTACCTGCCCGGTGAATTTCACTTTGCCCGAGCCCAGGGCCCTGCCCCGGCCTGGGCAAGGCAACCAGCAAAGATAGAAACCGACCAGCTGCCACATTGCATCCAGCCCAAGACAGCCAGGCATGACCGGGTCGCCCTCGAAATGGCATTCGAAGAACCAAAGGTCCGGATGAATATCGAGTTCCGCTTTGATCTCGCCCTTGCCGAACTTGCCGCCGTCCGCTGTAATCAACGATATCCGGTCCGTCATCAGCATATTGGGTTTCGGCAGACGCCCGTTATCTTTGCCGAACACCTCACCATGACCACAAGCGAGCAGTTCTTCCCGAGTAAACGAACTCTGGCGGTCTGTCGTCTCGAGAGTCGGCTTTGGGCTGGTCACAGTCATAGCCCCGTCATTTTGACGCCTGAGCGAACCTGACGCTTTCGAATACGCGCCATTTACGGCACGTGGTTCGCGGCCACTATCGCCTCGTGGCCCTCTCCGATTTCGCCCTGACACAACTCGCCTAGCCGCATGCTCTTAGTGTCGCGCAATCCCAGGTGCGCATATCGATCCTGCAATACGTCTTCATCCTCGATCGTGTAAATCGCGGGGTTTCGCCAGTATTGCGGACAAAGGTCCACCAACCTGTCTGCCATGCGATGTTGCAGCAGCCAGTCGTAAGCGTTGACGTTCAGTGCTTCATCCCAGTATTCGTTAACGTGGTCCGCCCAATCAAATTCTCGCTGCATTATCCAGCCATCGTCCTCCCAGCGAAAAATTGCCGGTTTGCCAGGAATGACGTCGTCTTCGAACAGGCTTCGGTAGAAAAGGAAGCCCTCGTAATTGGCCACCAGATCGGCGTTGGAAAAAGACCCCGTCATGCCGCTCCCGAAGATCGCGCGCTCCGTCAGCACGCCGCGTCTGGCTGCCTTGTTCTCGGAACAGGACTTCTGATAGCGATGATAAAATTTTCGACCCTGCGACAGAAAGTGTGACAGCTTGTCGGATCCGATTAACTGATCGTTAACCCGAATCGTCTCTCCAAGACCAAACACTGCGACCGCACGAATCGACCAGAACGGCATGTCCCCGTAGATGCTGTCACGGGTTGCCACCCTGCGGCTAACAACCGTTGGTGAATTCAAAGCCCATATTTCGTACTTGTCCTTCAAGCGATAGTCCACGAAATGATGGCCGCCCAGGCGGCTACTGACCTTGTAAACGATGACGCGTTGGTCCCGGACCGTGCGATGTCTGGCAATCACTTTGGCCAGCGTCTCGTTAAACTTCTTGTTGAGTGCTTCGGTTGAGTCGGCCATGGGCTCTGAGCGATCAAAGTATTGATCGGTTTCTGACGCGGATGCGCAGACGGTAATAGCAAGTGCTGCGGCCGTTACAGTAATGCGAATGATCGTGTTCATGGTCTCGTTCCCTGTGCATCTGGATTGACTGCATTCGAGGGATTGAGACTAGAGACCACGCAGGGTACAGGCCTGACGCTGCGGTGATTGCTCGCTGATTGATTGCTGATGATTAGCTGATGACCACGCCAGAGAAGCGCCACAATGCCGAAAATGATAGGGTTTCCTGACGCGAAGAGCGATGGACGCGAGCGACGATTTTGCAACAGGGGGCGACATGGCAGACACAGAAATCTCGAATCTCGAACAGAAGATATTCGAACTCACGACGGAGCTAAACGAACTCCGCAAATCAAGTACCGGCGACGACGTACGAAATTATGCGTTCGCAACGATTGACGGTGAAACCAATCTTCTGAGCATGTTCGGCGACAAGGCGACTTTGCTGCTCATTCACAATATGGGTCAGGCGTGCCGCTATTGCACATTGTGGGCAGACGGCTTCAACGGTTTCCTGAAGCACCTTGAATCCGTGATGTCCGTTGTCCTGGTATCAAAAGACCCGCCAGAGTTGCAGCGTCAGTTCGCGAATTCGAGAGATTGGCGATTCCGCCTGGCCTCTCACGGTGGCGGCGAGTACATACGCGAACAAACGCTGATGGAGGGCACGGAGAACATGCCCGGAGCGGTCGTCTACGAACGAGACGGAGACAAGATCACTCGCAAGAACACCTGCGTTTTCGGCCCGGGGGATATCTATTGCTCAATGTGGAGTCTGCTGGGGCTCGCCGGATTGGGCGAGAGCGACTGGACACCGCAGTATGCGTACTGGAAACGGCCCGAAAAAATGGACGACGGCGGCGAAAACCTGCCGGACTAATTGCTAGTACGAGATCCCAGGCGATTGTAGAGCCATGCAATGATGGCACCACCTACAAGACCATCCACGGTAGCCCAGACCAGTCCTATCAGGCTGCCAACCGGCGTGATACTGTAACCGCGGTAAATGCTGCCTAATACGGTGGGCGCGTCGGATGCACCGTCAAGTGCGATGATCCACCACGTCGCCAAAAATAAACCACCACCCCAAACGATCGCGCATGTCAGCGCAAAAGCTTTTACGTCCAGCTTCATCGATTTTCTCCCGTGTCGGTTGAATACGATATTATTCGCATAAATTTCATTATGTAGGACGCAATCATAAGCATGAATACGCATCTGTTTCGCACTTGCCTGGGTTGCGTGAGCTTCTGCCTGCTCTCTATATCAAATAGTTCGGCCAGTGTTGATATCTGTGAGGAACCGACGGCAGAGTCCCACCTATCGATCGCGTATTACAAGAACGAGGAAACTTCGCTGGAGGCAAACCTTGGTGAATTAAACCGGGCAGATTACGAAATCGATTCGCTATTCAGACTGAACAACAACTGGATTCTTGGGGGCGGACTTCGCAGTCATATCCTGGACGTCGATCAGCTCGACCTACAGACGAACGGCTATTTACACACCTTTTTCCTTCCCGTGCACCGGCTTAGTGAGTCTGATAAAAGAAGTTTTCGTTTCAGTTTTGCTCCCGTGCTATCCGCTTCCTCCAACGTCACTAGCGATCCCGCTGAATACACATCCGATGCGCTGCAGTTATTGGTGGCATTTGTTTGGGATAAGCAGATATCCGATCGCATGGGCTTGCGCTACGGAATTTGCGGAGATCATCGACTCGGCGAATACCAGGTCTATCCTGTGATCGCTTTGAAATGGCAACCGCACCCCGACTGGATGTTTGAATTTGGCTTTCCAACTTCGCAGTTGAGCTACCAAATAACAGAGGATTTAACGTCGGTATTGCGAATCGCACCGAATGGCAACGAATGGTACGTCAAGGACAAGAACCTGGAGAACCATTCCCAGGTAGTCTACGAGGTATACGTACTTGAATGGGCATTTAACTGGCGAGCGCATGAACATTTTATGCTGACCGCCAGTGTTGGCAGGGAATTTCACAGTCAATACAAATTAACGTTGCTTGACGAAAATCGAGTCCGACTCGCCATCGGCCCGACTACCCGTATCGGCGTGGCCCTGGTATGGTATTTTTGAGGAGTCTGATTACAGATTCTAGAAACCGGTTAGGTCATATCGTAGTCGAGCGTTACCGCTTCACTAACGGGTCGAGATTGGCAAGCAAGCACAAAACCCTTCTCGACTTCCCAGGGTTCGAGGCCGTAATTGGTCTCCATGCTGACCTCACCTGCCCTGACATGGCAACGGCAGGTTGCACACACACCACCTTTACAGGAAAACGGCAGTACGATGCCGTGCTCGGCGGCCGCGTCGACGATATTCGGATCATCACGATGCATCTCGAAGTCTTTCTTGTGGCCATCCATGATGATCGTGACAGTCGCATGGTCGGCGGTCTTGATCGCCGCAGCCTTGGGCTTGCCCGATTTTCGCGGCACACCGAATCGCTCCGAGTGAATGTGCGCCTCGTTCATACCCAGTTCGATCAGCGCACTGGTGACATCCTGAATCATGGAATCAGGACCGCAGACGAATGCATCAGTAGTACGCAACCCGGCGCCGAAATGCTTGTATAACTCACGCACTTTATCCGCATCGAGGCGTCCGGCCATGGGCTCGAATTCCTGCTCTTCCTGGCTGAAGACGAAATTCAGTTGCAGACGCTCGAGATACAGGTTTTTCAGCGCATACAGGTCTTCGATAAACATCGTTGTCGACTGTTTTCGATTCCCGTAAAAGAGAATGAAACGACTATCGGGTTCGTTGACCATGATTGACTTGATCATCGACAGGACTGGCGTAATTCCGCTGCCGGCCGCGAAACCAACATAGTCCTTGGCGTTACTCTCATCGACATCGATGTGGAAACGTCCAGTGGGAGGCATCGCATCGATCGTATCGCCTACCGCGAGATCATTTGCCACGTATTCCGAAAATTGACCGCCCGGCTGAATGCGAACACCGATTTCGAGCGACTCCTGACCAGTCCCGGAACAAATGCTGTAAGTGCGGCGTAGCTTCTTGCCGTCCACGGTTATCTGAAACGGAAGATGCTGGCCTGGGAGGAAGTCGTACTCGGATCGAAACTCCTCAGGCACGACTAGCGCAATGCGAATCGAATCACGCGTCTCGCGCTTGATCTCTGTGATAGTGAGTGGATGAAATTGTTTCATTCATATGCACTTGAAATATTCGAACGGTTCGAGGCAGGCCTTGCACTTGTATGCAGCCTTGCAAGCAGTCGAACCGAATTCGCTGACGACTTCTGTTTCCAGCGACTGGCAACGCGGGCACGCGACCGATCGATCACCGTGCAGTAATGCGCGTTTGCCAGCCCCCTGCTCAGGAGGCGCTATGCCGTATTCGCGAAGCTTGTCGCGACCATGCTCGGAGATCCAGTCGGTCGTCCACGGTGGCGATAAAACGCGCTCAATAGAAACTTTTTCGATGCCTTGCCGATGCAGCGTATCGATCACGCTTTGCTCGATCATTTCTGTTGCAGGACATCCTGTGTAGGTCGGCGTCAACGCGACGACAACTTCGTCGTCGATTGTCACGTCTCGCACAATGCCGAGATCGGTGATAGTAAGCATTGGAATCTCGGGATCCGGCACCTCGCTTAACCACTCGAGCACCTGGTCGCGACTGATATTTTGCGCTACCACTTGGCACCCGGATGCGAGCGTTGCAAGTGTTGCATCTCGGCCAGCATGAAGCCCAGGTGTTCGCTATGGCGGCCTTGTTTGCCGCCCGAGGCCATCCAGTCGTCGCCCGGTTTTTCGAGCGTCGCCTCAATAAGAACGGCCGCAACATTGCTGTGCCATTGATCGCGAATGGAATCGAGATCCGGACCGTTGAACACATTGGCAATGATCTCGTCAATCTCATCGGCCGCGAACAGCTCGCCCGTGTACTGCCAGTGATCATCGATCGATTTCTGCATGCGTGCGTGACTCTCATCCGTTCCGTCACCCAGCCGAACGACCCACAGCGACACATGCCGCAAGTGATAACGAATTTCCTTGACCGCGCGCGCGGCAATCTCGGCCAGCCCAGGATTCTTGCATTGTTCGATCGCCTCGAGTTGCAACAGGTAAAACGACTCAAACAACAGCTGCCTCGCCATCATGTCGCCGAAGTGGCCGTTTGGCTGTTCCACAAGCAAAACATTTCGATACTCGTGGCCCTCGCGAAGATACGCGAAATCATCTTCATCGCGATCCTTGCCTTCGAGATCGCCTGCGTAGGAATAGAACAATCGTGCGTGACCAATGTAGTCGAGTGAAAAATTGGCGTTCGCGAGTTCTTCTTCAAGCTCCGGACACAGCGTGACCACCTCAATGATCCGTTGCGCCAATATCAGCGCGTTGTCGCCGAGCCGAGTGGCGTACGCGATTAATGCCTCGTCTTTCTTCACAGGTTTTCGACCCCATCCGGTATTTCATAAAACGTCGGGTGCCGATAAATCTTGTCTTTGGCGGGCTCGAAAAATGCGGCTGATTCTGCCGGATCTGACGCGACGATCTCGCTCGAGCGCACAACCCAGAGGCTGATGCCCTCTGAACGTCGTGTGTAAGTATCACGCGCGTGATCGAGTGCCATCTGATCGTCGGCGGCATGAAGGCTGCCCGCATGCCGGTGGCTGAGCCCGGCTTTGCTGCGGATGAAGACTTCGTAGAGTGGCCATTCTTTGGTGTTCATAGTTTTCTCCGTTCGGGGTCAGAGCCCTTTTCAAGAAAAGGGCTCTGACCCCGAAGCGCTGTCAAGCAGCGCTCCTACGTGCCGCCTGTTTTTCACTATAGACGCTTGCTGCCTCGCGCACCCACGCACCATCATCGTGCGCTTTTCTACGTCTTGCCATGCGTTGTTTGTTGCACGGACCATTACCGGCGATTACTTCCGTGAGTTCGTTCCAGTCGATCTCACCGAACTTGTAGTGCCCGGTCTCCTTATCGAATTCAAGATCATCATCGGGCATCTTGAGCCCGAGGAAGTCCGCTTGCGGAATAGTCACGTCGATAAATTTCTGCCGTAGTTCGTCGTTCGAAAATCGCTTGATCTTCCACGCCATCGATTGCGCGGAGTGTTTCGAATTCTCGTCGTTGGGACCGAACATCATGATCGACGGCCACCACCAGCGATTCAGCGCATCTTGCGCCATCGCTTTTTGCTCATCGGTACCCCGCGACAGCTCGCGCATGATGTCGAAGCCCTGGCGCTGGTGAAAACTCTCTTCTTTACAGACGCGGACCATCGCGCGTGCATACGGCCCGTACGAGCAACGGCACAGCGGAATCTGGTTCATGATCGCGGCACCGTCCACGAGCCAGCCAATCGCCCCGATATCGGCCCAGGTCAGCGTCGGGTAATTAAAAATGCTCGAGTACTTGGCCTTGCCTGTCAACAGATCATCAACCATTTCACCGCGCGATGTACCGAGCGTTTCGCCGGCGCCGTAGAGATACAGGCCGTGGCCCGCTTCGTCCTGCACCTTGGCGAGCAAGATCGCCTTGCGTTTCAATGTCGGTGCGCGGGTCAACCAGTTTCCTTCGGGCTGCATGCCGATAATTTCAGAGTGCGCATGTTGGGAGATCTGGCGAACTAGCGTGCGGCGATAAGCCTCCGGCATCCAGTCCTTGGCCTCGATCTTTTCTTCCGCATCGATGCGCTTCTGGAAGGTCTCGAGGTCCGCGGCGGATTCGTGCGCATCGCCCTTTTGGGCGGGTTGTCCTTTTTGGTCAAGGCCTTGGGTGTACATGATTGGGACTCCGGGAACGTAGGAGGGTCTTCAGGCCCGAATCGGGCCGGAAGACCCTCCTACATTATATATTACAATAATTACATCTTTTCAAGGTATTTTGTATCGCTTTAGGCGTCGCTCAACAGGGCCTCACCCTTGCTGACTGAGCGACCCCGAAACACGGCGACGCGTTGTTCGTCCTGGTTGAATACTTCTACGGTGTATAGACCCGTGCGGCGTCCGCGGTGTTCTTCCAGCGCGACCGCTCGCAATTCATCGCCACTGCGGGCAGGCCGCAGAAACTCGATGCTCCCTGCCGCAGCCACTGTCACATCATCATAGGCGTTGCAGGCAAAGGCGAAGGCCGTATCGGCAAGCGAGAAAACGAAGCCGCCGTGGCAGATGTCGAAACCGTTGAGCATGTCATCACGCACCCGCATTGATGCAATCGCGGCACCGACATCGGGAATTACGATCTCAATACCCAATAGCTGTGACGCCCGGTCATTCGCAAACATTTTCTCCGCACAATTGCGCGCACGTTCAAGTTCGTTCATCAATCAAGTCCGCCGAAGCGTTGCATGAATTGTTTATTTGGCGGCGGCAACGGTCCATCGGCCGTTTCCATGACGTCGGTCAGGTGCTCGTCAGCCCGCTGATACACCGCCAGGTACAGGTTGCGGCACAGTTGATAAGCCGCCGTGCCATGCCAATTCGACGGCAAGAGATCGGCCGGCAGTTGCGGGTCCCTCAGCAGCACTTTACGGTACTCCTGGATCAGTAGCGTGCGCACCAGGAACGCTGTTTTTGGCGATACCTCGGCATCTTTTCCGTAAGCAGCGATGAGCGGGCGAAATCGTTTGACGAAACTCGCGTATCGTTCATCGATGTCGTCAAGATTCCAGCATTCATGCGCCAGCCTGCGCATGCTCGGTTCGTTGCGAATAGTCAGGCCGCTCATAATGATCAGGTCATCGGCAACCCCGAGGCGCCGCAATGTGACATCGACGTCGCTCATATCCGGCGCCGGGTGCGCCAGCACGCTCGTCGACAAAGCACCGAAGCCGAGCCAGCCTAACTCCTTGCGTACCACCTCTTTGCTGACTGCATCGAGATCGATCAGCATTACCAGGCACCAATGGTCGTCCCAGGTTGACGTTGGCTCACCGTATATCTTGTGCGTCGCCTGATCAAAACGCTCGCGACCTTCTTCGGACAGACTGTAGTAACTTCGCCGGCCGATCTGCGTGGATTGCAACCAACCGTCCTGTACCAGCCGAAAAGCGGAGGTGCGCACGAGTCGCTCGCTGATGCCGAAGTCGCTCATGACCGAGATCAGGCTGCCCATCCAGACTGCGCCGCCACGCGGCGCGATAGAATCGCCGAAAACAGTCGTAATCAACGAGCCCGTGCGCAGCGTACGCCGGGCACTGAATTCGGCAACAAGTTTTTGACTGGCGGTTTCGATCGTCACAGTGAGCTTCGCTTGCACTTGGAGTGTTCGACCGTATATTGTGATACCGATTTTTTCAATTCTATTTTCGTTTTGTATCTCAGATGAACAAACTCGGCAATCTTGTAAGAGACCAGTGGGTCGAAGGCGATGGCGACGGTAAAATACTGGCGTCGGCAGTCTCCGGCGAGCCCGTTGCATCGATCTCCAGCAAGGGCCTCGACTTCAAGGCGATCCTCGACCATGCAAAGTCCGTCGGTGGTCCGAACCTGCGGAAACTGACGTTTCATGATCGCGGCGACATGCTCAAGGCACTCGCCAAATATCTCGATGAACACAAAAAAGAATTCTATGCGCTATCGACACAGACTGGCGCGACGCGCAAGGATAGCTGGCCCGATATCGACGGCGGCATCTCGACGATGTTCGTATTTTCGAGCAAGGGCCGGCGGGAAATGCCGAACGATCATGTCTACCTCGATGGCAACGTCGAACAACTGTCACGCAACGGCACGTTCGTCGGGCAACATATCTGTACTCCGAAGCTCGGAGCAGCAATTCACATCAACGCTTTCAATTTTCCATGTTGGGGCATGCTCGAGAAACTGGCGCCGACGCTGCTTGCCGGCGTACCGGCCATTATCAAACCGGCCTCGAGCACGGCCTACCTGACTGAGCTCATGGTACGACGAATGATCGAGTCCGGCCTGCTGCCGCCGGGCAGTGTGCAACTGATTTGCGGTGGCGTCGGTGACTTGTTCGACCACCTCGACTGCCAGGACACGATCGCGTTCACAGGGTCGAAAACGACCGCCGAAATGCTACAGCAGCATCCGCGCGTCATCAGCGAGTCGGTGGCGTTCACTGCCGAGAC
>SMVB01308679.1_pt1 | contig 11156 bp, 13 predicted proteins | sample 2456461 | NCBI WGS metagenome assembly SMVB01 (sample SAMN11095934, study PRJNA526329) | marine sediment metagenome | biome: Marine sediment; feature: Surficial sediment; material: Deep marine sediment; isolation source: Hadal surficial sediment | place: Pacific Ocean | collected 2014-05 | depth...
CGCTAGTTCGAATGTCTTGTTATGAACATCAGGTGTTTGGCACAGGCATATTCGTAACCAGCGGTAGCATGTTCCACCAAATAAACGAAAAGAGAAATGGGTTAATTGATGGAGCGGAGCAACTATAAGGCCAGGCACAATTGCCCAGTTCGTGAGCTGGACCTCCGCACTGCGTGCTCCGGCCTGGGCTGGCGGCGTTATGCATCCTGAGGATAAATTGAACCCAATGTTCGTTTGTGACATTAACGCGTTAAACCCCGATCAGAGGCGGCGTCACGGCGTCCTGGCAAAGATACTGCGATCTGCCGTAGTTCAGTTCGTTGAATTGCCAAACGGGTATGCCGCAAAGTTTGGCTCCAATCTTGACCAAGAAATTTCTGAGTTCTGCAATCTCGAACTTCTTTGCTGCCCGTTCTTTTCCCTGGAGTTGGCTCAAGACGAATGCAACAGCGTGCTCACAATTACCGGCCATGGCGAAATCAAACCTTTTATCCGCACCGAATTTGGCATACCTGCCATTGAGGCTACGGATGCATAACAAGGGCAGGAAATACGTTCCGGCCCTATGGGCCTCCCCCGGAGCGCCGAACCTGCGGTTCGACTGCCGTTTCTCCCGGTGTTATGTGCTCATGTCAGGCAAAAAAGTGAGATAGTTATGAATACACTTGGGAAACTGCTAATGACGTTCGCAATAGCTACCTATGCGTTCATTCCCCCACTGGTGGATTTACTGACCGATTCTCATGTATTTCACCAGCGATGAATACCAGCGCTTCCTGGATGGGCATAACCTGGTTTCCAGTATGGGTGCTGTTGGTAGCTGCGCTGACAATGCTGCCTGCGAAGGATTCTTCGGTATGCTGAAGCGGGAACGTGTCAATCGCCGCCGATACCAGACTCGCGCAGAGGCTCCGGCGGATGTGTTTGACTATATCGAGCGATTCCATAATCCGCGTCGGAGGCGACGACTTGAAGTCAACAAGCAGAAAGATTTATCCTTAACTAACCTGTCCGGAGAAACGGGGTAAAACCCCGCTGCCCTAGCAAGTACATGCGACAACCTTGATGTTTTAGCTTGGTTAATTGGTGATTGGCATTCTGAAAGTGACGGATTTAAAACTACAGAGTCATGGCGTCGTGTAAGCCAGGCGACTTTCGAAGGAGTTGGGCAAACCCAATCCATAGAGAGTGGTAAGACAGTCAGCTCTGAAAATAACCGCTTGGTTGAAATGTCGGGTGATGTATTTTATATCGCCAAGGTCAAATCCAACGAGTATCCGGTTCCGTTCAAACTGACAGCGTGTAACGATCAACTGGCAGTATTTGAGAATACTGAGCATGATTTCCCCCAAAAATTGGAGTACCGCCGTAAGGGTGAGGAAAGCATTTTAGTATCCGTCTCAGGCGCCAAGGGTAAAGGGTTTGAAATTAGGTACAGGCATTAGGCAAGGTCGGGGGGTATAGAGTCCGTGAATCTGAATCAAGTCACATTACCTGTGAGCGATATGATCGAAGCCACTGAGTTCTACCGAAAAATGGGGTTTCTTCAAATTGTCGATACGCCACACTACGCCAGATTTGAATGTACTGAGGGGAGGTCCACATTTTCGCTCAGTTTGCAAACGGCGGATGTCCGGAATTCTTCCGTTATCTACTTTGAGCATGAAAAATTGGATGATCTGGTCGTTTCCCTGAAAAAACGTGGTTTTAAGTTTGAGCAAGATCCAACAGATATGAGCTTCCTGTGGCGTGAGGCGGTATTGTACGATCCATCCGGGAACAAAATTAAATTGTACTGGGCAGGCGAGAATCGTTTGAATCCCCCATGGCGCGTAGAGCGTCGAGCCTAGCAAATTGTACATCCACAGTCCTCTGGTCGCCGGGGGCAAAAAATTTGGGCGCAGCGGAGCGCAATCGCTTTCATAAGTTGATACACTTGCGAGCTCGCAGTTTTCCAACATTGTAGAAAGGGAGAGTAAAAATGTTCAGTCATATAATGATTGGGGCAAACGACGTCCAAGAGTCTAAAGTTTTTTACGATGCGGTTTTGGGTGCCATGGGCCATGAACCTGGCGTAATCGACGATAAAGGTCGATGCTTTTACGTCACTCCAAGCGGCATTTTCGCCATCACCAAACCAATTGATGGCGAGCCAGCTTGCCATGGTAACGGCAGCACGATCGGTTTTGCGGCGGAGAGTCCCGCGGTAGCTGATGCCTGGCACGCTGCGGGTTTGGCCAATGGTGGCACCGCCTGTGAAGATCCTCCGGGTGTGCGTGAGGGGGCGATGGGTAAACTCTATCTTGCCTATTTACTGGATCCTTCCGGTAACAAGCTCTGCGCTCTCAATTCGGTGAGTTGATTATTCTGGTTACGGGTGGAGTTTAGAAAAGTAGCTGCCAGTGAGCATCTACGGAAGCTGCCAGTGTAAGAATATTGAAATTCGTTGGCAGCTTATTGACCTTAGCCTTGTGCCCCGGGCCTGCCAATGCAGTTACTGTGTCTCCATGGGGGCGGCGTACGTCAGTAAGTCTCGATCCAGGTTCGAGGCTACCATTCATGACGACGCTTGCTATAGAGAGGTTAAACACGGCTCGAAGCATGCCATATTTCACGAATGTACCAACTGCGATGTAGTTGTTTTCGTCACGGCGGAAATAGACGGTGAAATATTTGGCGCACTGAATGCAAATTGCCTCATCAACAAATTGGGCTTTTCTGTTCCGATTCCCACCGATTTCAGTGCGGAGTCGGGTACTCAAAAGCAAGACAGGTGGCGGAAAAATTGGTGCCAGCCGGTGTTGATAACAAAGCGTGGGAGGAAGAGGTGCTGACCACGACAAATCCCGCAGCGATGTCACCCGAATTCTGTTAACAGCGAGCGTAGTGTTAAATGAGAATTGTCGAAATTACCAGGCAACCGGTTGAGCTCTACAAGGTGCTCAAGTTTGAGGGGATGGCTTCCAGCGGCGGTGAAGCGAAGGCTGTAATCGCTGAAGGAATGGTTCTGGTGAACGGCGAGGTAGAAACTCGAAAGCGCAAGAAGTTGGTGTCTGGCGATACCGTGGAGTTTGGCGGAGAAATAATCCGCCTGCAATTTAAATAGAAGGTGCCGTTCGCACAAGGCAGCCCCTGGTTATTGGTGGTGTCAATTTCTGTGCATCACTCCCGTGATACCTACGTTCTTACCCACGGGGTCGATCAGCACTCCCGGGTTAAAAATTCCCTGGGGATCCAGCGCGGCCTTGGCGGCTGCAAACGCCTGGCGAAATAGCGCCGATGACTGCTGCTCGTAGCCGGAGCGATGGTCGCGCCCCACGGCGTGATGGTGGGTTGAAGTGCCCCCAAAGGACACCACCAGATCATTCGCCACTTCCTTAATCAAGCGCCACTTGTCTAGTGCCTGTTGTAAATCGCCCGTGGTATCACCCACCACAAAGAAGCTGAAGTAGGGGGCGGGGCCATCGGGGTAAACGTGGGTGAGCCGGCAGGAAACGATGCCTTCGGCACCGGTAATTTCCACAATGGCACGTTGGATTCCAGCCTTTACCCCCCGGTATAAGTCATCAAACTTGTCCCAGGTTATCGCTGTCTCAAACGTGTCTGCGATGATGCCATGCCCGGTCAGTCGATTTCGGTAATAGGGCATGCGTATAAAGGCGTTGCGCCAGGTCTCGGCGCCGCTTTTTGAGGTGGGCTCCTCCGCCTGTTTTTGGCATTCGCCCCCCTGCTCGGCCGTTATTTCCAGCGCCCTTTGCAGCCAGGTATCTACCGGGTGATCTGCCGATTCAAAACCCAGCATCAGCATGGCACAGGGTTCTGTTGCCAGGCCGTTCCATTGAACTTCTGTCTCGTCCAGCAGGCGGCAATTGCTGGGGAACAAGCCGGCCTGGGCAATGCGGCGCACCGCTTCTATCCCCTGTTGCATGGAACGAAATGTGACTGTCGCCGACACCTTCCATTTTGGACGCTGTTGTAGCCGCACCCAGGCTTGCGTGACAACGCCCAGCGTTCCCTCCGAGCCAATAACCATTCGGTCGGGGGATGGGCCGGCACCTGAGCCCGGTAAGCGTCGACTCTCCATCACCCCGCTGGGGGTCAGTACGCGGGTCGATTCCACGAAATCATCGATATGGGTATACAGTGTTGCGAAGTGCCCTCCAGCCCGGGTGGCAATCCAGCCGCCCAGGGTGGAAAACCGGAAACTTTGTGGAAAATGGCGCAGGGTGAATCCGTACTCCTTGAGACCCGCCTCCAGATCGGGACCAAACATCCCGCCCTCAATCAGGGCCGAGCGGCTCTGCGTATCAACCTCCAAAATGCGGTTAAAGTGTTGTAGATCCAGACTGATGGTGGCTGCGTACTGCCGACCTACGTCGGCTTCCACACCGCCGCAGACACTGGTACCTCCGCCGAAAGGAATTACCGCCATATTATGTCTTTGGGCGTACTCGATAATGTCGCTTATGTTCTCTTCGGATTTGGGAAAGGCCACCCAGTCGGGCGCATTCTTTGCCTCTCGCAAAAACATGCGGACCATATCGGCGTAAGATTTTCCGTAAGTGTGAACCAGACGATCGTAGGCCAGGGTCGAGACATACTCACGTAAATGTTCAGGCACAGCCAGTCTTGGAGCGGGCAGATCGAAGTCACTAATTTGTGGCGGCGATACCTCTACCCCGCCTGCGGGGATCAACATTTTCACCAGGGCATCTATCTGCGCGTCTTCATCCGGTGAAAGCTGTTCGCTGTCATAGCCCCAGCCCCAAAATCTGAGCGCTTCACGCTCGGACATCGTTTCCCTATTTGTCATGTTTTCACTCCCGTTGACACTTTCTTCGAGAGTAATATCTCAAACTGGAGCCGGGGCCGCAATGTATCATGCGCGGTACTTCCTCAAGCGAAAATGCCATGGATAAACCAATTTGCGGCCAGCCGGTCGTGAAAGACCCAGTAATGCTGGCCGCCGCCATTTTCGGCGATGTAATAGTCGCGGCTAACGGCCTCCAGCCACCAGTTGTCCTCAATGCGCTCCGGCCCATAAACCAGGGTCAGCGCCCCGTTCCAATACAGGTTTTCACCGTGCTGCCTCAGCACTTGCGGGTGGGGCATGAGCCAAAATGGCCGTTGGGCGCAGCCTTGATTGTCGCGGCACCCCCCCGGCACATCTTCGCTGCTTAGATGTACGGCAAACTCCGGCAGGTGCTCGTCCCGGCAGCTTATTTTCTCGATGGCTTGCAAACCCATGCGATTACGCAGTCGATCCAACAAGCTGTTCATTGGCTCGCGTTGATTGTGAGGGCTGAACAGGTCGATACTCTCCAGTTCTCCTGCGTACAAGCTGTGGCAACTCAAGGACAGGCCTTCCACGCTGTTTTTTAACGGTAGCTGTTCAAAGCGAATGCGCGTGAGTTGAAACCAGTTTTCCCAGTTGCTCTGGCTGGTGACGCTGCGCACCACGACAGTATGCAATTTGCGGTCTATGCCAATCAGTTGCCAGGTAATGTCGCTGGTTTGCAGCTGGGTATTTCGCAGGAACTGGCAGAGCGATTGCAGCAGCAGTTGTACCGCCGGGAATAATTCTTCATTGACGTCTACCTCATAGCCAAACCAGTATTCATCGCTAAATGTTTTGGGAGGCTGGTATTCCAGTTTTAAATCCTGTTGCTGGCCCAGAACCTGTTGCAAAAAATAGGTGAAGTCCGCGCCACAGCGACGACCCAGAGCACTGAAGGGTAATGCCAGGATATCGCCTAAGGTATGGAACCCCGCTCGGTGCAGTGACTCAACCGTAGTAAACAACTCGCCCAACAATTTAAGTGGCAGGGGGGCGAGGCGCTCAGTTAATGTTTGGTGGAGAGTCTTTACCGCTTTGCCGGGCATATCCATTGCGTCGCCGCCCTCGGCGAAGGAGAGTAACCACGCAGCTTTTGGGGTGGGCGCAAGCCCGTATTGCACCCGGTAGCCGCGGGCCCCTATATTGCGGGCTATCTCGGCCAATAAAGTATCCAGGCCTTTGAACAGCTTGAGGCAGCCGCCAATCTCCAGCAGTAAGCTGTCAGCCCGGTCAATATACAGTGCCGGCGTGATGCTGTAGGCCCAGCAACACAATTGCTGCAGGGCGCGTTGTTCGGCCTCGGTATCCTGCTCCAATAGCAAAATGGCGCCTTCGGCATCAGATTCGGCCAGTGCGCGCGCGGTGGCGGTGCTCATACCCTGCCGAATGCCCAAACTGGCGGCGCAGTCATTGCTTCGCACTACGCGGTGTTTGTGCAACACGGCCACCGGCAGTTCCTCCGAGCGGTTCAGGCATTGCAGCGGGAGCTGGTTAAAGCGCAGGCACAGCCACATGCTCAAGGCTGCCTTATCGTGAAAAACGGGTTCATTGGTTTTTTATCAATACTGTATGTATATACAGTATTAGCAAAGATACGCTAGCTGTCCACCTCCGGTGAGTATAAAACTGGAAATTTCTGGCCAGCTGAGCGAATATTACTACTCTATCGAGTGGGTTAATGTTTTGAGTAAACAACTTCTTTTTGGAATTCCTGTTTGGGTTTGTTTGATACTTATTGCGGCCTGTTCCCGGGAGGGTAGCCAGTCGGCATCGGTGCCGCAGCCTGTGGCCGCGCAGGAGCAATCTACCGCCGAAGCTTTCCGGGCGTATCTGGCTGGGAACTATGCCGTTGATATGGCAAGGGCACCCTATACCGCCAGTTACCGTGGTATTAAGACCAACCACGATCAATGGAATTCGGTGGCTGAGGTGCACCTGGAAGAAACCCGCCGGATCAACGACACGCGCCTGCTGCAGCTGGGGGAATTTGACCCCAAAACCCTGGACGAGTCGGCCGGTGTTTCATGGGCGATATACCGGGCTGAACTGCAGCGGCGGATTGCCAGTGATGAGTTTCGCCACCACAAGTATGTTATTCACCAGTATCGCGGTCCGCACACCCAGGCGGCCAGTAATCTCATCAATATTCATAGCGTCTCCGACCTGGCGGATGCCCGGGCCTATATCGGGCGGCTGAATAATATCGGTGTCTGGTTTGATCAGGTGATAGAGCAATTGCGAATTCGGCAGGAGAAAAACCTGTTGCTGGTGAATTGGCAGTACCCGAAAATGATACAGGCCTCGAAAAATATAGTCAGTGGCGCGCCCTACGATAACAGCGCTCGCGATTCCACGCTGTGGGCAGATTTTCAAGCCAAAGTGGCCGGGTTGGACATTGGTGGTGCGCAGCGCAGCGCACTGCTCGATGACGCCAAAAAAGCCATGGTAGAGGTGGTTGGGCCAGCGTATCGGCGTTTGATTGCCGAGTTGGAAAAACAGGCGGTGCTGTCAGCGGGTGCAGATGGTGTGTGGCGGTTCGATAATGGTGACGCGTTTTATGCGGAGCGCTTGCGCTGGTTTACCACCACCGATCTGTCAGCGGATGAAATTCACCAAATTGGCTTGCGCGAAGTGGCGCGTATTCATGCGGAAATGACCGCCATCCTGGCTGAAGTCAATTTTGACGGCAGCCTGGCGGAGTTTTTTGTGTTTCTGCGAGAGGACCCGCAGTTTTATTATCCTGCCACCGACGAGGGGCGTGCAGCCTATTTGGCGGAGGCGGTACGATTGATCGATGTCATGCGCACCCGCCTGCCCGAAATATTCGGTTTATTACCGAAAGCTGAATTGGTCGTGAAGAGGGTTGAGGCCTTCCGTGAGCAATCTGCCGGCAGGGCATTTTATCAAGGCCCGCCTGCCGATGGATCACGGCCGGGTATTTTCTATGCCAATTTGTACAATATGGCGGATATGCCCAAGTACCAGATGGAGGCGCTGGCCTATCATGAGGGGATTCCAGGCCATCACATGCAGCGCGCTATATCTGCCGAGCTTGAAGGTATTCCGGAATTTCAGAAATATGCCAGCTTCACCGCCTACAGTGAGGGCTGGGGTTTATACACGGAGCAGTTGGCCAGGGAAATGGGTTTCTATCAGGATCCCTATTCCAATTTTGGTCGCCTGGCAATGGAGCTGTGGCGAGCTTGCCGCCTGGTAGTGGATACGGGAATTCATAGCAAGCGCTGGACTCGTGAAGAGGCTATCGAGTATCTGGTGAACAATACGCCTAACTCAATAAGCGATTCCACCAAGGCCATAGAACGCTATATAGCCATGCCCGGGCAGGCGACGGCGTATATGATTGGCAAGCTAAAAATTGTTGAGTTGCGGGAAAAGGCGAGAGCGGCCATGGGCGACGATTTTGATATACGCCAGTTTCACGATGAGCTGTTAAAAGATGGCGCGGTACCGCTTTCACTGCTGGAACAAAAGGTCGATGCGCTGGTACACGCTGACCCTGCGCAGTAGGCAACGCCCATTGGTGCGTGGCCCGCGATGGGGAACTGGTCAACGCTTATGCGGTCGAAGTGGACTGAAATCAACAATTTCCCCCGGGGCTATCTGCCGATGAATACTGCATTTAAAAAAGCTTTAGTGGCGGTGCTGTTGCTGTCACTGAGCGCATGTTTTCACGTTGAACTGGCCGGGCCCGTGCCGGGCGCCACGGTTGTTATCACCGAATTACAGACGGGCGCCTTAGCCCAGGATGACCTCACCTCCCTGGATGAAGCGGGCTTTATCGAGCTACTCTCCCAGGAAGTGTGGGACGACAGCGAGGATATTGTACGCCTGGTTTTATTGGGTAATTTCTTCACTGACAAAGACAATTTTGTTGCCACTCGACTCTATCTGGTGACCGTCACTGGCGGCGCGGATATGGATGCCAATTCCGATCTTGCAGAAGACGACCAGTACACCCCTGTGATGGGCACCTGGCACGCCATCATGTTGGGCTCTCAGCTACGCAAAGGGGGGTATGTGGTTTCCCCCATTACCGAAGCCCTCTATCAATCGGTAAAAATGGAGCTGCCCCAACTTGGCAAGGCCGCCATCTTGGCGCGCCTGGGCGCAAACACCCGGACCATTCTCACGGACGTCAATGATGATGGGGTCGTGAAATATAACGACGCCCTTAAGTGGACGGTATTTGCCCATGCCGACAGGTATCGGTTTAATTTTGATGCGGTGACAGACCTGGCTCTCGCCATTACTCAGGGTGCATCGGACTCTGAGATCGAGACGTTGGCCTCTATTGTCATGGGCGAGGAGCAGGAGAACCCGCTACAATATTTTACCGACAATATTTCGATGCCAATTATTCAGAGCAAGTGCATCAATTGCCACGTAAATGGAGGCCTTGCGCCCTCCAGCGGTGCCCGTATTGTCTATGTCACAAACAGTAACCCTAACCACATCGCTATCAATCATCAGGCGCTGGTTAACTTCGCCGGCCTGTCCAGTTTCCAGTCGCAAGATTTCAGCAATTATGTCACGGCCAAGGCCAGTGCCCAGATCAGTCATGGCGGGGGGCGGCAACTGGCCCCGGGCAGCACAAACCTGAAGAACCTGGCAACGTATCTGAACTTGATCGAGTAACCTCTACTGTAGGGCCTGTACTCCCAACGCAGAAGAACCCTGTTGTCCGTTGCCAGGAATGGCCGGCAACTCCCATAACTGTGGATGACCGGGAACATCCTCGGCGGGTGGCAGGGCAACGTCCAGATGCTGGTTGCCACCACGCTGCTTTAAAATATGGACGTTACGGTATTCTCGCATTTGCAGGCGAAGGCTGGCCGGGGCATGGTTTTTCGCTGCCTGGTTGGAGCGAAACAACACGGCAAGGGCATCACTACCGCTGGCGGCCAGTTGTAGTTTACGCAATTCACTGTAACGGTATTCCCCGGCCCCCAACCAACTAAATATAGCGCTGCAGGTGGTACTGCGCAGGGCCTGTTCCGTACTCCACAGCAAATCTTCCCGACTGCGCGGGTGGATAAGCAGGATCTGGCGTGTATCGATACCCCTGGCTTCCAGCAGTGGCGCGTAGGGCGTATAGGGCGGGGCAATGAACGCCTGCCATTTGCCCTGTTTGCTGAGGGCCTCCATGGCGGGCAGGAATAAACCCATAGCCCCCAGGCCACAGCCGTCGCTGAGTAACTCTATGGTGCAGCCGCGCGGCCATCCGCCTTGCTGTAATTCCTCATCCAGTGTTTGGTACCCCGTGGACAGGCCGCGGTGGCCATGGCTGCTGTTGGCCGAGTACATATTGCTCATGAAATGATTGTGGCGACCGCGCCAGGTGTCACTGCGTTGTATGATATGGTCAAGTGCTTCGTTCATAACTAGCTCTCGGTGCCTATTTAAAATACTGTATAAACATACAGTAGTCCTAACGAAGTCAGAATGCAAGCTTCAATCCAGGCGGTGTGATTGTTGAGCCCAGCGGGGTTTAGGGCACCCGGAATGTGCCATTTCACCCGTTTGGGTGGTTTGGTGCGCAGTGGCCTGGTGTAGTTTGCTTGTATCGACCCACTATCGCTCTGCAAGAGGACAACCAATGCCAGTAACGCCTATCGATCTGCGCGGCAGTAAAATACTAATTACCGGTCCCACGGGCCAGGTGGCGCTGCCAGTGGTGGAGCACTTTGCCAAGATCGCCGACGTCTATGCACTGGCGCGATTTAAAAAGCCCGAAGATCGCGCGCGTGTCGAGGCGCTGGGGGCAACGCCGTTGGTGGCCGACCTGGCGGATGCCGGCAGCCTGGCTGCCATACCCGATGACTTCGACTATGTGTTGAATTTTGCCGTGGTGAAGTCGGGCGACTTTGATTACGACCTGGCGGCCAACGGCGAGGGAGTGGGGAATCTGATGACCCGCTGTAAAAATGCCAAGGCGATATTGCACTTTTCCTCAACCGCAGTGTATGAGTACGGCGGCCAGACACCGCGTAGGGAAAATGACCCCCTGGGGGACAATCACCGGTTGATGTTTCCCACCTACAGTATCTCAAAAATCGCTGCCGAGACGGTGTGCCGCTTTGTCGCACATCAACACAATATCCCCACCACCATCGCCCGGTTAAGCGTGCCTTACGGCGACAACGGCGGCTGGATGTACTTTCATATGCTGATGATGCAGCAGGGCATGCCGATTGATATCCACCCGGAGGGGCCCAATTACTACAATCTGCTGCACGTCGATGACTATATTGAAAAAATTCCCTATCTGTTGGCCGCCGCAACGCCGGCGGTGACCACC
>SMVB01182113.1_pt1 | contig 11155 bp, 12 predicted proteins | sample 2456461 | NCBI WGS metagenome assembly SMVB01 (sample SAMN11095934, study PRJNA526329) | marine sediment metagenome | biome: Marine sediment; feature: Surficial sediment; material: Deep marine sediment; isolation source: Hadal surficial sediment | place: Pacific Ocean | collected 2014-05 | depth...
AGAAAGGCCTACCCCGCACCGGACCCTCCCACCAAACTTTCAGCAACCACATACCCGCTTTTAATCTGTGTAATCTGTGGGCCGCTCTTTACCAGATCAAATCATCAGGAACCGGGTTTTCCTTTTCCTCTTCGTTCTCAGAACCAGCAAGATCCGGAATATGATCCGCTGCGTATTCGCGAATTTCTTCAATCTTGTCTGTCGGCATCAGATGGTAGTTACCACTCAAATAAACCACGCCAAGCTTGCCGCTGTTGATGTCACTGATTTGGTCGGCTGTTGCAAGAACGCTACGAATTCGACCCTTGTAGAGAAAATTTCGTTTTTTATCGGCCTTATCATCGCGTTGCGAATGTGCTTTGATTAATGCCTGGATTTTCTGATTAATCTCGCGGCGTTGGCGTTCCAGTTCGCGCTTTTCTGCAATCGCCTTTTCCTTTTTCTGGCGTTCGTCTTTGCCGCGTATCCGATAAGCCTGATCAAGGGAGATTTCGGCTTTAGGATCTTTAGCTTTTACCGGCTTGAAACGGGGTTTGTGCTGTTTCCTGGGTTTTGGCGATGGCGTTTTAGCGGCCAGACCCAGGGCCAGCAATTGATCTTTAAGGCTATTGCTCATGATTCTTTAAATAAATATTGGGATCGTATGCAGATTTTTGATGAAAGGTGGCGCGGCCAGAGCTGTCGGCATCCCAGGTAAGATTAAAATATCGTCCCCAGAAACAACTCTGACCGCACCATTGACTCATTTGGTATACATATAATATTAGTACACGTTATGGCAAATTCCTACAAAGAACCCTTTTTCGTACTTAAGGGCTCTCTATATCCAGCAATTCAACTTCAAATATCAGGGTTGAATTGGGTGGAATCGGACCACCACCGCCTTCACCGTAGGCCAGTTCCGGGGCGATGTAGAATTCGAATTTGCTGCCAATCGGCATCAGTTGCATACCCTCGGTCCAACCAGCAATAACGCGGTTGAGTGCGAAAGAAATAGGCTCGTTGCGAGCGTATGAACTATCGAACTCGGTACCATCAAGCAGTTTTCCGCTGTAATGCACCTTAACGGTATCGGTGGCCGCGGGTTTGGCACCTTCTCCCATTGTTAATACTTTGTATTGCAAACCGCTATCTGTGGTCTGCACGCCTTCTTTGGACTTGTTTTCTGCGAGGAACTGCTGACCTGCAACGAGATTTTCCTGCCCGGCAGCTGCAGTTTCCGCATGTGCTGCTGTCTGTCTTTGCTCAACATAAACCTGACGTATAGCGGCTGCTTCCTCGTCGGTCATGGCCAGCTCTTCGCCTTTGTAAGTTGCGGTAATGGCGTCAATTAGCGTATCAAGATCAACTATCGTACCCTGCTGCTTCAGCGATTTGCCGATATCCATACCAATGATATAGCCCAGTTTTTGCTCTTCCGTTTCCAATTCAGTTGCCCATGCATTAATTGATAATGTGACGATGGCCAACATCAGGCCACATCGTTTAATAGAATTCATTCTGTGATTACTCCTTCCAAACAGATTGCGAATTGTCCACGTTACGAGTGCTCTGTGCAAACAAAATGTTTCAATTTCAGGGCTGGGTTATGCTTTGTGGCATGACATCACTTATTGCGACGCTGGTTCTTTATCAACTGCTGTTACTTGCGATTGGCTGGTGGGCCAGCAGACGCACCTCTGATAATGAAGATTTTTATCTCGGTGGTCGTAAATTAGGAGCCGCGGTTGCGGCCTTAAGTGCTTCAGCCAGTTCCTCGTCAGCATGGAGTTTGCTGGGTGTTTCCGGTGCTGCCTTTGCTTGGGGATTGCCGGCGATCTGGTTGATTCCATCCACTTTGCTGGGTTTTTTCATCAATTGGTTCTGGGTGGCACCACGTATGTGGGAACAAAGTCGCCGTCACAACGCCCTGACACTGACTGAATTCCTGGCCGGTCCGCCTGGTGACCCGGCGCGTAAAACCATCATGCGTATCGGTGCTGCGGTTATTCTGTTTTCCTTCACGTTTTATGTCGCCGCACAGTTTCAGGCTGCAGGCCACACCTTTGCCAAAGCACTTGGCATCGATCCGATTACAGCAATTGTTCTGGGAGCCACCATTGTTCTGGCCTACGTCATGCTTGGTGGTTTCTGGGCCGCCAGCATCACGGATAGTCTGCAAGGCATATTAATGGCTGTTAGTGCTGTTATTTTACCCGTGTTCGCATTAATCGCTGTTGGCGGCCCCGCCGCATTAATGGCCAGTCTCGATGTCGATGGATTGTCTGTGATTAAACTCTGGACCCGCCAGGACAGCCTGGCCGCCGGGATCGGATTCGTCATCGGGCTGGCCGGTATCGGTCTGGGTTATCCTGGCCAGCCTCACGTGGTTAACCGTTTCATGGCCATGAAAGATCGCAAGGCCATACCCACTGCGCGTTTGATCGCGATTAGCTGGGCCGTCATTATTTATACCGGCATGGTGGTACTGGGTTGGTGCGGGCGAATCCTGGTAAATGCACTTGGCGACGGCGAACAGGTGCTGATCGCTCTCGCGACCGTGCTCCTGCATCCAGTCATGGCCGGCATCATGGTATCCGCCATCCTCTCAGCCATCATGTCCACCGCCGACAGTCAGTTACTGGTAGCAGCTTCCAGCGTCAGTCACGATCTGCGTGATGGCAAAACGGCCACCCGGGAAAGCCTCAAACAGGCTCGCTGGGTTGTTCTTTTCATCGGTATCGCCGCAATCGCCCTGGCCATACTCTCACCCGAGGCAATTTTCAGCCGCGTCCTGTTCGCCTGGCAAGCCCTGGCTGCAGCTTTTGGCCCATTACTGATCATTACGCTGTGGCGAGGCCCGGTTCAGCCAAACTGGCGCATAGCCGCCATGTCCTCGGGGTTTATTTTGACAGTGGTTTTAAATTGGACCACCGATACACCCGGTGATATTGCGGAGCGCTATATTCCGATGTTAGTTGCCTTGAGTCTGGCCTGGTGGGGTGGTCGTAGAAATTTGCAACACTGATTAATTCTATTCATCAATTCAAAAGAAAATTTGCATTTTTAAAAGTTAGTGTTATACTTCACTACAACACTATCAAAAGATCACTGAATTGATGAGAATGAAAATGACACACTTACTACCAAACCACAGAATCCGAATACCCAATAAGCTGGCTATATTCGCCGCTTTATTGCTTCTGATCAGCAGTGTCGTGGGTTATGAAACCAGCATGGATGTCAATTCCCCAATCAGGAGCATGACACCGTCTGCAAAGGTCGAAAGTGTTGATAAAGACACTGTGAATGACACCGGCCAGCACAAACGTCGTGGTCTTAAACTTGGTTTACTGCTGTTCCGCCGCGGATAGGCAGACCTCAACCCGGGCCTTCATATGACCGTCCAATGGAATGACAGCCAGCCCATCTACTGGCAACTGAAAGAGCGCACGATTGCCATGATCCTGGATGGTACCCTGGCAGAAGGTGATGCCCTGCCCTCGGTGCGTACGGTTGCATCCGATTTTCAACTCAACCCAATAACTGTTTCCAAATCATACCAGGCACTGGTCGATGATGATCTGGTAGAGAAACGCCGTGGCTTGGGCATGTTTGTTCGCGATGGCGCTCGCCAGAAACTGACAGAAAGCGAACGCCAAAAATTTATCAAAGAAGAATGGCCAGCCATGATCCTGCGTATCCAACAACTGGGTCTTGATCCTGTAAAACTACTCCAATCTGCTATCAAAAATGAGGGCGACTCCTGATGAACTACGTTATTGAAGCGCGCGGGCTGACCAAGCGCTACAAAAGCACCACCGCGGTCGATAATATTGATCTCAAAATTCCTGCAGGCAGAATTGTCGGCCTGATTGGTCCCAACGGCGCGGGCAAGACTTCTGTATTAAAAGCCATACTCGGCCTGGCAAACTATGAAGGCAAGTTGAGCGTTCTCGGCAAAAACCCGGCCAAAGACAGGGCAGCATTGATGGATGAAGTCTGTTTTATCGCCGATGTCGCCGTCCTGCCACGCTGGATACGGGTTTGGCAATTGATTGATCTGACCGAAGACATCCACCCGAAGTTTTCCCGGGAAAAATGCATGCAGTACCTGTCTTCGACCAAGATAACGCTGAAACATAAGGTCAAGCAGTTATCCAAGGGCATGGTAGCCCAGCTACACCTGGCGATTGTCATGTCGATCGATGTGAAATTACTGGTACTGGATGAACCCACCCTGGGTCTGGATATCCTGTTCCGCAAACAGTTTTACACCAATCTGCTAAATGATTATTTCGATGAAGAGCGCACCATTCTGATCACCACCCACCAGGTTGAAGAGATCGAACACATCCTTAGCGACCTGATATTTATCCAGGATGGCCGCATTGTTCTGGATGCCACCATGGACGACATTCAAAGCACATTCGCCGAATTGATGGTGCCTCCGGATATGGCGGCAGCAGCAAGAGAATTACAACCAATGAGCGAACGTGTGCTTTTTGGCCGGCACATTTTCCTGTTTAAAAATGTCAGCCGCGAACAACTCAAAGAGCTGGGCGAGGTTCGCACCCCCGGGGTTGCCGACCTGTTTGTGGCAACCATGACAGGAGGACAGTCATGAACCGTTTAATAGCCCTGGTAAAACGTGAATTCTGGGAAAACAAGGGTGCTTTCCGTACCACACCACTGGTTATTGGTGGCCTCTACCTGGCAGTGATCATAATGTCCCTTATCACATTCAATCATTTTGACAGTGAATTTCAGTCACTAAAGGAATTACTGCATTTTGTTGCACTGCAGGATGTCGAACTACGTGCCCAAATAGCCTACAGCATCAACCTGGAAATGTCGGTGATGTTCACCATGGTGCTGGCCTTTGTTGTGTTTTTCTACCTGCTAGGCTCCTTATACGACGACCGCAAGGATCGCAGCATCCTGTTCTGGAAGTCGTTGCCGGCATCAGACACTCTGACCATAGCTTCAAAATTACTTGCCGCCATGGTTGTGGCCCCGCTGATTTTCTGGGTCGTATATGTGCTGACGCATATCCTGATCATGCTGTTATTGTCAGTGGTTGTGATGATGTTGGGTGAAAACCCGTGGACGCTGTTCATCAGCCTGGGTAACCCGTTCAAGGCCTGGAGCCTGGTGCTGGTGAGTTATTTCACCCAATCATTCTGGGCCCTGCCCCTGTATGGCTGGCTGATGCTGGTATCAGCATTCGCCCCACGCATACCGCTGTTATTCGCGATCCTGCCACCGGTAATACTCGGCGTGTTGCAGCTGTGGGTAGATTTCCTGAAAACCTTTACCCTCAGCGACAACCTGTTCGGTCTGTTTGGTCGCTGGTTTGCCAACAGCCCGGTCATACTTTCCATCGACGTAAACACCGATGAAACTGGTGTTGATGCAATCGGAGCAGCGCTCGGTGTACCGCTCACCGGTGACTATGACCACCAGGTTACGGTTTCCAATATGTTCGACCGGCTTTTCTCGAGCGACATGCTCGTCGGCCTGGCGATTGCTGCAGTATTTTTCGCCGTGACATTGTGGTTGCGACGGCGCGCGACCGAGAGTTGATACAAGCAGGCTTTGACCATGCCTGGTTTGTAAAGCGTGAATCCCGGATAGACGGGGATTAAGCAACCGGCTAACTGTACCTCCAGCCCGTGGTACAGTTAGCCGGTAATTTTCTTTCCCATTCTCACGAATGGAGAATCTTTACTGACACACTGCTTCCATGACCACAGACACACAAAGGCCAGCCCAATGGTTGGCGCTACACTTTCCAGAACTGGAAGAACCAGACAAGCTGGAACGTCTGGCCGCCTGGTGTTACCAGTACAGCAGCCAGGTTTGTATTATCCCAGAGCGCAATAGTCTGTTACTTGAGATCGCCGCCAGCCGGCGCTTGTTTGGCGATTGCAGGACATTGGCCAAGCGCATCACGACAGAACTCGAGCAACTGGATTACTGTGTTAACAGCGGTATCGCACCGACACCGGAAGCAGCCCAACTGGCTGCCCGGCATGGTCTGTTTATTGGCACAAGTGGTGAAATACCTGAGTGCATTGGGGCGCTTGATGTTGATAGTCTGAATTTACCCCCTGCTTCCATCCAGGCATTGCAAAAGACCGGTTTTCGTACCGCTGCCGAGATTTTCAGGCTGCCACGCAAAGCACTGGCAAGACGCCTGGGGCTGACGGCGGGTGATTACCTGGACCGCTTGCTGGGTCACCGCCCAGACCCCTGTAAGGTTTTCCGACCGCCAGACAGCTTTTCTGCCGGTATGGATTTAGCGGATACAGAGCATACCCAAGGTCTGATCTTTCCTTTAAAACGCCTCACACAGGAATTATGCGGGGTACTGCGCGCCCGTGACCGCGGCATACAGAGCATACAGATCCATTTGCAACTGGATGGGGGTAGCGAGACAATCTGCCTGAACCTGCGGCAGTCCACGCGTTCCGAATCACACTTGATGTTATTGCTGCGCGAGCGTCTCGAACGATTGCAGTTAAGCGGAGCGGTGCAACATATCCGCTTACAGGCCTTACATTTTCTACCCTGTGTGGTGGTCCAGACAGAGCTATTACAGGATACAGGCAAAGCCTCCACAACTGCCGACAATGATGTCATTGACCGTCTGCAAGCCCGTCTGGGTAAAGCCTCGGTCAAAGGCATCAAAGGCCTGCAGGACCACCGCCCCGAACACAGCTGGTCATTACGTGAACTGGATGAGCCGGCTGCCTATACAAGCCGCCCGGGCCGGCCAAGCTGGTTATTTCCTGAACCAAAACGCTGTCACATCGATAACTACCGCATACTGACAGGCCCCGAACGAATTGAATCCGGCTGGTGGGATGGCAAGGATTGCCGCCGGGACTATTTCGTGGTGCGTGATGCAGATGGCAGCACCCTGTGGGCTTTTCATGAGTACAAACCTCACCCCGGATGGTATTTGCACGGTTTGTTCGCGTAAAAGCCTATAATGACCGCTGCAATGGAAGGGATTTAAAACACCATGAATGCACTGGGAAAGCTGTTCCTGAAAGGACTCGCGGTTGTGATACCGGTTGCCTTGACGCTGGCAATTTTGTGGTGGGTGGCCGCTGGCGCAGAACACCTGATGGGCTCTGTATTGAAATTCACCATGCCCGAGGGCTGGTATGTACCCGGTATGGGCCTGCTGTCAGGTCTGGTCCTGATCGCCCTGATCGGTCTGTTGTCTCACGTCCTTATTTTCCAGAAATTATTCAATCTCGGCGATGCCATTTTCAACCGTCTGCCGCTGGTTAAAACCATATACACCGCCATCAAGGACTTTATCGGTTATCTGAACCCGGACAAGGACAGCGCCATGAGCAAGGTCGTGATGGTACAACTCCCCGGCCAGTCGTTCCAGCTGATCGGTTTTGTCACCCGCGAACAATTTGACGACCTGCCATTCACACCCACAGCCGAAGACCCGGTCGCCGTGTATATGCCGATGAGCTATCAGATTGGCGGATATACGTTATTTCTACCACGTAGTGCGCTGACACCCATGGATATACCATTTGAAGCGGCCATGCGGCTGGTGTTAACAGGCGGAGTCAGTCAAAAACGGGATAACAATAGTAGTTCAGAAGAGAATGAACACATCTAATTTAAAAATGGCCTGATCGAATCAGTCTGGTATTTCTCAGCACATTCCTGCGATCAGGAGTAGCAAAACGGTTCATGCCGGTTGCCTGGCGGCATTCATTTCGAGTACGACCAACAAACCACGTAAAACCAGGTCCTGTTCAACCTGGTCAAACAGACCGGTTCCACTAAACAGTGATGCAAAACCGCCGGTGGCGATCACTTTCGGGCGCTGGCCCTTGAACTCCTCCAGTTGAATTCTATGTATGATTTCATGCAGGGCGCCAAGGTGGCCGTAATATAAGCCTGACTGGATACTGGCGGCCGTGGTACGACCCAGGCAGGTATCCTTGCGGATGATCTCAACCGAACCTAACTTGGATGTACCACTTTCGAGTGCCTGCATCGACATTTTCAAACCGGGCAGAATTACTCCACCCTTGTAGGAACGATCTTTGCCAATGGCGCACAAAGTGGTTGCTGTACCAAGATCTACAATAACGAGGTTCTCACCAGGAAATAAATCCACAGCGGCAATGGCATTGGCAATACGGTCTGAGCCCACTTCCAAAGGGTCTCGATATTGAATTTTTAATCCAGTTTTAACCCCGGCCTGTAAAATGAAAGGCCGGATTTCAAAGTATTTCTGACAGGCAGCCGAAATCGCATAAATCGCTTCAGGTACCACACTGCAAAGCGCAATTTCGGTTACCAGCTTGGGATCAATATCATTTTCACGTAACACGGAGCGGAAAAACAAACCAAATTCATCAGAGGATGAGCCCTGCTTTGATGCTTTCCGAAAGGTCAGTAAGGAGCGACCGGAATCGTAAACACCACCATAAATATGACTGTTACCCACATCCAGACACAGTTTCATGCAGCTGTCTCCATCAATTTGCCCACCATTGTGTTGATTGTACTGGCCAGTTTTGTGCCGTCTTCACAGTACACCGGTTTTTGCGTGCCCGAATAGAAATTAAACGAATGCGCTTTCTCACTGATATCCGCAAGATCATTATGCACCACTGCATCAACACCAGACTGATCAAATTGTTTTTTGACCGCAGCAATACGCTGCTGAAAGTCTTCGGTGTCGGTCAACTTGAAACCGATCACTTTCAAGTCAGGATTGGCTGACCATTTCTTGAGTTGACTCAAAAGTTTCGGGTTAGGCTTCAGACGTAACAACAAGTCGGAATCTGAAGACAATTTCCCACCTTGCTGCAGCTTAGTGCCGTCATCGGTCTCAAGTGCAGCCACGCTAAAATCACTGACTGCCGCTGCATGAATAACCATATCGTGGTCACCCCTGGCCAACAGTTCCTGTAAACGCGCTGCAAGATCCGCAAAACTGTAAAAGCTTACCAGCCTGTTAACTGAGTTTGGACGTATGGCATTTTCAGCACCCAACCAGGTTATTTCGTGTCCGGCAGCGGTTAGTTCATCGGCCAGACGAGCTGCAGTTTTACCACTACTCATATTGCCAATATAGCGTACCGAATCAATACGCTCACGGGTGCCGCCGGCAGTAATCAGTATGCGTTTACCGGATAACTGATGATCAAAGACCATCAAGCGTTCAACTGTTTGTAGTATTTCAGTTGGCTCCAGCATCCTGCCCTCACCGTGCTCTCCACATGCGAGTTCACCTTTGCCAACCGGCAGAACATGAATCCCCCATTGTTGCAGTCGTTTAACACTCTCCTGGGTCGCAGGGTAACGCCACATACGGGTATTCATCGCCGGCACGATCAACATGGGCTTTCCCTGCCCGTAGGCGGCTTGCCAGACGGTACTGACTGCATCATCGGCAATACCCGTTGAGAATTTGTTTATCAGGTTTGATGTGGCAGGTGCAGCGATGATGATATCTGCCCACTTTCCCAGCGAGATATGTTCCATTGCCTGGCCGGGTGCAAAGACATTATCAAATACCAGCTCGGCACCAAGGCCTTGCAGGGTTGAATGCCCGACAAACTCGGTCACAGCTCGTGTGCACACCACACGGACCTTGCTGCCCGACTTTACCCATGCAGATATCAGCGATGATGCTTTGGCACAGGCGATCGAACCGGACATCAACAACAGGATATTCGGACTTTTTCGATTGTTTTCAGATCTCAACATTATCAATCAACCTTGTGTTTCCGAGCTTTGCTGCTGCCAACCGCCGGTTCGCAATATCTTCAACATAATCGACATCAAAACCGTTTTTCGTCAATTCCTGCCGTGCTTCGGTCGCTGTCCGGCTTTGTTTCAGGGTTGCATAGAGTGTTGCAGCTTTTGCCCTGTTGTTGGAATCAAGGCCCTGGTTCCTGGAGCTCATTGCCAGACCATCCGCTTCGCGAACCGTGGCACAGGAAACAATTTTTACCGGCATGAAAAATGCTGACACCATGTCGCGGATTAATTGTAATTGCTGATAATCTTTTTCACCAAAATAAGCATTATCGGGGCGCACAAGATTCAGCAACCGCATCACCACGGTCAGCACAGCATCAAAATGACCAGCACGGTGAGCGCCGCAAAGACGCTTGCTGTGGTCATTCTCAGTGACTATGAAACGGTAGTCATCGGTATAAATTTGTGAGCTATCCGGCAATATCACCACCTCAACACCGACGTTCTCAAGTTGCTCCAGATCCTTCTGATTATCGGTCGGGTAGGCTGCAAAATCTGCCTTGTCGTTAAACTGTTCTGGATTGATGAATATGCTGACAACAGTCACCGCGTTTTGCTTTTTGCTGGCCTCGACCAATGACAAATGACCCGCATGCAGTGCACCCATGGTCGGCACAAAGCCGACCGGGCCGACTCTCGCATTGCTACGCCAGGCCTGCCACTCGGTCATTGAGGTGAATACCTTCATTGCCCGTAACTCTCATCAGCTGCAGGGAAATTACCGGATTTCACATCACTGGCATAGGCATTAAAAGCATCCAGTAACACGCTGCGGCCATCAATATAATTACGCACAAATTTGGGTTTGAAATCATTGGATAAACCCAATAAGTCCTGCATTACCAATACCTGGCCATCGGTTCCAGCGCCGGCACCAATTCCAATGGTTGGGATATTCAACAATGCCGTGATTTCGATCGCCAAGTGATCAGGAACACATTCTAGAACCAGCGCAAAACAACCGGCATTCTCGCAAGCCAATGCTTCCTGTTTGAGCTTTTCAGCCGCCTGTTCGCCACGGCCCTGAACGCGGAAACCACCCAACTGATTGACCGACTGCGGCGTTAGGCCAAGATGCCCCATTACCGGCACACCGGAACCGACAATATGAGAGATGGTTTCAACGTTTCCCTCTATGCCTTCAAGCTTGACCGCATGCGCACCGGCTTTCATAACGCTGGCAACCGCGCGCATGTTATCGGTCAATGATTGACGGAAAGACAAAAACGGCAGGTCCCCAACAATAAATTTATTGCTGGTACCACGCGATACACTTTCAATATGCCGACACATCATTTCAATATCAGCAGGGATCGTCGTGGCATAGCCATGCATGACCATGGCCGCACTATCACCCACC
>SMVB01369727.1_pt1 | contig 11152 bp, 8 predicted proteins | sample 2456461 | NCBI WGS metagenome assembly SMVB01 (sample SAMN11095934, study PRJNA526329) | marine sediment metagenome | biome: Marine sediment; feature: Surficial sediment; material: Deep marine sediment; isolation source: Hadal surficial sediment | place: Pacific Ocean | collected 2014-05 | depth 0-1...
CCGTGAAGGCTCTGCTCGCCCATCGCTTCGCCCGCCGGCGAGCCCGATCTCTCGTCGGTCCTCTCCCCGGGAATCTCACCCGCTGAAGGCGCCGCGCTCTGACGCAGATAGTAGCGGTCCATGGCCTCCCAGATTTCGCTCGGACCGACCATCACGGGATGGAGTTCCATGCCCGTGCGAAAACTCAGATCATCGAGCACCGCCAGGTTCGAGGGATCCTCCATGCCCAAAAAGAGTTGCGTCGTGCGTCCCTGTTTCTTCACGAAGAGCGGAATCACGCCGTGCTCGGATGCGACACGCATCGGCACCAACGCGATCACGTCGTCGGAGATTCGTTTGCCCGCCAGGCTCGCAATCGGAAGGTCGAGCTGCTGGGCCAGGGCGCGAACGAGCTGGCCCTCATCGACCATGCCCATCTTGATGAGTGTCGCTCCGAGCCGACGCCCCCAACGCGATTGTTCGCCGAGCGCAGACGAAAGCTGCATCTCGTCGATCACACCCGCCTGGACGAGAATCTCACCAACCTTGGGTTTGTCGCTCATAGGCCCCTCTTGGGCCTACACATCGGCCTCCGCGCAGATCAACCTTAGTCCGGCGCACCCGCTTCGCGGCGACCCCCTGGGGGTTCATCCCGTCGAGACGGTTCTAGACCGACTTTGGGGCGTTCTGGGCGACCGATCGGGATGGATCCGAATCTTCCGCCAGGAAACATCGACTACGGCCCCCTTCGATCTCGAAGAGCGGCGGGACCTGCGCCCGGCAGCGATCCATCACGAATTCACAGCGGGTGTGAAAATGACAGCCTGGCGGCGGATCGCTCGGCGAGGGGACATCCCCCAGCACACGCGGTGCGGCGCCCCGACGTTCGGGATCGACCGACGGAATCGCCGCCAGCAGAGCTTTCGTATAGGGATGGGCCGGCGCCTCGAAGATCCGCTCCGTGGGCCCCTGCTCGACGATCTTTCCGAGATACATCACGGCGACCTGGTGGGCCAGATAACGCACGACCGAAAGATCGTGGGTGATGAAGAGATAGGAGAGACCGAGCTCGTCCTGCAGCTCGCGAAGCAGATTCAGGATCTGCGCCTGGATCGAAACATCGAGGGCCGAGACCGATTCGTCACAGACGATCAAGCGCGGTTCGACGGCGAGCGCCCGCGCGATACAGATCCGCTGACGTTGACCGCCCGAGAATTCGTGCGGATACCGGTCCATCGTTTCCGGATCGAGCTGAACCCGTTCGAGCATCACGCGCACGCGTTCCAGACGTTCGGACTCGCTTGCGCCGATGCCGAATGATTTCATGCCTTCGGCAATCTGGTCGCGTATGCGCATGCGTGGGTCGAGCGATGCCATCGGGTCCTGGAAAATGATCTGCAGATGCTGGCGAGCTCTGCGCATCGCTTCGGGCTCGAGCTTCAAGAGATCACGGCCCTCGAAATGGACTTCGCCCCGAAGCGGTGTTTCGAGTCGCAAGATCGAACGACCTACGGTCGTCTTGCCACAGCCCGATTCGCCGACGAGGGCAAAGGTCTGGCCCGGCGCGATCTCGAAGGACACATCGGTGACGGCTTGCACCCATCCGCTCTGCCGTCGCATGAGTCCCCGACGAATCGGATACCAGGTCCGCAGATCCGATACGCGCAGCAGTGTCGACGTCTCCGCTCGCCCATCCGCGCTCATGCCGGACCCTCCCGGCGCATCGATCGCTCCACATCATGGCACCAGACGCGACGCCCCTCGGCGGGCCGGATCTGCTCCGGAAACACTTCCGCACAGGGCTCGAAGCGTATCGGGCAGCGAGTTGAGAACCGACAACCCGCGGGCCATTGATGCGGCGGCGGGACCACCCCAGGAATCTCGGGTAGTGGCTCCCCAGGACGTGAACGCGATGGAATCGACCGTAACAAGCCCTGGGTATAGGGATGCAAGGGCTCCGAAAGCAGGGCTTTGCGTTCGGCGACCTCGACCAGCCGTCCTGCGTACATCACGGCCACGCGATCCGCGAGTTCATTGACGATCCCGAGGTCGTGGGTAATGAGCAGAATTGCGGTTCCGCGATCGCTCTGGAGTCTGCGCAAAAGAGCGAGGATCTGGGACTGGACCGTCACGTCGAGCGCGGTCGTGGGCTCATCCGCGATCAGGACTTCGGGCCGCATCGACAGGGCCATGGCGATCATCACGCGTTGTTTGAGTCCTCCCGAAAGATGATGCGGATAGGCATCGAGCCGCGCGTCGGGGTCGGGAATGCCGACTTCCACGAAGAGTTCGCGCGTGCGTGCGCGCGCGTCGATCTTGTTGATGGAATCATGAAGCCGAATCGCCTCCATGACCTGGGCCCCGACCGACACCACCGGATTCAGACACGTCATCGGCTCTTGAAAGATCATCGCGATCCGCGCCCCGCGAATCCGCCGCATCTTCGTCACCGGCAACCGCAACAAGTCTTCGCCGGCGAGCCTCACCTCGCCGCTCACCACCTGGCCCGGCTTCGGGACCAGCCGAAGGATCGAGAGCGCGGTCATCGACTTCCCCGATCCCGACTCACCGACCAATGCGAGGACTTCACCCCGCGCCAGACTGAAGGAGATGTCGTCCACGACGGGCAGGGGACCGGATTCACCGGGAAAAACGGTCCGCAGGTTTCGTACTTCGAGCAGCGCGCTCATGACAGGCTCTTCCGAGTACGCGGGTCGAGAACATCGCGAATGCCGTCACCGACGATGTTCACCGCCAGGATCAGGCCGAAGAGTGCCGAACCAGCGGCCGCGATGTTCCACCAGATGATCGGCTCGCGGGAAAGCTCGTTGCGCGCGCCATCGATCATCTGACCCCAACTGCCGTCGACGCCGATGCCCAGCCAGGAGAGCACGACCTCGGACAGCACGAGTCCCGAGAACATCAGCACGAACGTGATCACGATCAGATGCGCGAGATTCGGCAGGATGTGACGAACTATGATGCCCAGCTCCGACACCCCCAGAGCCCGCGCCGCCGAGACATAGTCGAGTTCGCGCAGTTTGAGCGTCTCCGCCCGCGAAAGCCGACAGAAACCGACCCAGCTGGTCACGCCGAGCGCGACACAGACCGAAAGCGTGTCGCGGCCCATCGCCATGATCAACGCGATCAACAACAGCAGCCCGGGCATCGAGGCCAGGGTCGAAATCAGGAAGAAGACGAAATCATCGAAGCGCCCGCCGAAATAGCCGGCACCGACTCCGAACACGAGCGCCAGCGGAATCGCGATCAGACTCGTCAGCCCGCCGATCAGGAGCGCGACCCGCGCGCCTTTGAGCGAGAGGTAGAGCACGTCACGACCCAGGATGTCGGTCCCGAAGAGATGGCTCCCCGGTCGCTGTAGCGGCATAGCACCATAGAATTCGACCGCGGCGAAGGGCGCCGAATAACTCGCCTCCAGGGTGCCGAGAAAGACACGATCGATCAGTGTCAGCGGCGCATTCGGCAACACACCGACACTGTCCTCGGGCACACCCCCCTTCCACGCCACGGAGTCGAGCAAGCCGATCAGCAAATAGATTCCGACGATGATGATCGCGAGCTTGCGACGGCCCCAAAGCTGCTGGGCGGCCTCGCGCCAGAGCCGCTGGCGCCGGACCACACGCACCAGCAGCCATGCCCCCGCCAACAGAGCGGCGGTCATGATATTCGAGAAGACATACGCCTCGAGACCCATCATTCGAATCGCACCCTTGGATCGACGAGCCCGTAGGAAAGATCCGTCGCGATCTGTCCCACGATCAGCAGCAAGGAGCCGATGAACACCATCGTGCGCAAAGTCGAGAAATCGTTCGCCGCGATGGCGTCGACCGTGATCGAGCCCAGACCGGGAATCCCAAAGAACGCTTCGAGCAAGAGCGCACCGGTAAACAGGAATGGAATCGCGAGCACGACGTTCGTCAGTATCGGAATCAGCGCGTTTCGCAGGATGTGTCGCGTCATGATCTGGGTCTCACTCGCCCCCTTGGCGCGTGCGGTGCGTACGAAGTCGCGTTCGCTCTCCTCGAGGAAGACCGTGCGGTAGAAGCGAACATCCCCGCCGACCCCCGCCAGCAGGCCGACGATCAATGGCATCGCGAGGAACCGGGGCATCATCAACAGCGTCGGGTCGAATCCCGAAATCGGATACCAGCGAAGCATCTTCCCGATCAGGAATTGCGCGCCGATGATATAGAGCAGCATCGACACGCTCATCGCGAGCACACAGAGGAAAACCCCCATCCGATCGATATAGGTCTCACGAAAGAACGCCACCAGCAGCGAAAGCGGAATCGCCAAGACGAGTCCAAAGAAAAGCAGCGGGACTGTGAGCGCGAGGCTCGGCCCCATGCCGGCCGCGATACGATCGATGATCGGGGAGTCGTCGGCATCACTGAGACCGAAATCGAAGGTCAGCATTCTTCGGTAATGATCGAAAAGCAGATTGTCGTCCCAATCCTGCCACGGCCAGAGCGGCCGGTCATAGCCATGGTTGATCTTCCATTGCTCGATCACCTCGGCCGGCGCCTTTTCGCCCAGGGCCCTGCGGGCGATGTCATCCGGTTTCGTCACCGTAAAGAAGAGGATGAAGAGCAGGAAGAGCACACCCAATACGACACCCACTCCATAGAGGAGTCGCCGAATCACATAGGCACCCATCTACTGTCTCTCCTTCAGATAGGTTCGAATGCCCGGAACGACGAGGACGACCAGCGCGAGGACGAGGACGTAGGCCGGCCAGACAATCGCCTGGTTCCATTCGAGGCGAAGCCGGGCGCGTTGCTCCGGGTCGATATCGCGATATTGATAGGTCGGCGCCGAAATGCCCATCGGCTTCACGTTCTTGACCCAGCCGTGATACAACGAATAGTCCTCGCGATGGAAGAGTTCGATCCAGGGTCGCTCGCGCTCCAGAATGCGGGTCATCCCCCGAATTTCCGTCATTCTCCTGGTTCCGTTCTCTCGCGTCTTCATCGAGAGAAAGAGTTCGTCGAAGGCGGCATTCGAGAAGTTGGTCGCATTGGGTCCGCCATGCTCCGACTGCCCCATTTCGGACCAGAGCAGAAAGAGGAAATTCTCGGGGTCCGGATAGTCGGCCACCCAACCCGATTGAAAAACCTGGTGTGCACCGTTTCGAAGCTTCTCCAGGAATTGGTTGTAATTCGTCGCCTCGATCCGCATGTCGATCCCGAGCCGCTTCCAGGCTTCGATGTAAAATTTGACCTGGATCAGTCCGGCCGTCGTGGTGTCGGACGAATCGAAAGTAAGCCGCAGGGCCTCGCCGGTCGCCGGATCGATTCCGCCCGGGTAGCCCGCCTCCTCCATCAGCCGCTTCGCGCGTTCGAGATCGAGCCTCCGATAGGGATTTTCGTAGCCCCGCTCGTAGCCAAAAATGCCGGGCGGAATCGGAGACTCCGCGGGCACACCGCGCCCGTTCATGAAGATTCGAGTGTATTCCTTCACGTCGATGACGAGACTCATCGCCTGACGAAGCTTGCGACTGCGATCGCCTCCCGCTCGACCCACGATCGGATCATCGAAATTGAAACCAATGTAGAAGACATCGAGCGCGACGGCCTTGTCGAGGGAAATCCCTCTCTCCGCCATTTCCGGGGAGAGTGCGTCTTCCTGAACGACTTTGTCGAAACTCTCCCGGATGATCGCGGAGGCGTCGTAGTAGCCCTGGAGAAATTTGTTGAATCGGGGAATCCCCTCCCTTTCCCGCCGCACTTCGACCCGATCGATGAAGGGAAGACTCCTGCCCGCGTAGTCGAGCCTGCCCGAGCTTCGATCCTCCTCGTCGCCCTCGGACGGAAAGGTCGCGGCGGGGGCATTCCATTCTGGATGTCTCACGCCATACCAGTTCTTGGAACGCTCGAGCACGTAGCGAGCTTGTTTGTGATATTCCACGAGCACGTAGGGCCCCGTACCGACCGGATGGTCGTCGAAGCGAGGTCGCCCCTGCTCGCCATCGTAGAACGCCACGGCCTCCCAGGGCACGGGTGTCGAAAACTCCATCGCGAACCAATATTTGATCTGGGGATAGGCGCGATGCAGGGTGATGTCGAGGATATAGCGACTCGTGGTATCGATTCCGGAAATGCCGCCGACCTCAGCATATTGTTCGTGGACGGGCAGCGCTTCGAACGCCGGATCCGCTGCACGCCGGGCCGTCAGCCTTTGGCTGAATTCGTGGAAGCCGTCGATATTCGAGAAGGGCTCGATGACCGGGCTGCCGACCTCGGGATCTGCAATCCTCGACAGTTGAAACTCGATGTCGGCGGCGACGACTTCCCGGGTCCTGTGCCCCGGCGCCGTGAGTTCGAAACACTCGTCGTCGGCGTAGAGCAGGTCTCGACGTAGCTCGAAGCGATAGCGAACGCGACCGTCGGAAAGCGCCGTCACCTCGGGAAGCGCCCGCGCGAGGCCCGGCATGAGTTCGAGAGGCCGCTTGAGGAAATGATATTTGAGCAGCGTGTCGTAGACCGCGCCGGTAATCGCATGTGCGCGGGTGTTGTAGGCGGTCGCCGGATCGAGCGTGCGCGGCGCATCGATGAACGAACTGTAGAGAACCTTCTCGCCGGCCTTCGTCGGCGGATACGGATCGTTCGAGCAGCCGATGAACGAGGTCAGGACGAGGAGAGTGCGCACCAGACACGCGAATGCGCCTTGCCTCCAGCCTCCCAACATCGATCGTCCTCCGCGCGGCAGCTTCGTTTCCCCCCTCGGCGATCGCCGAGGATCTCAACCGTCTTGATTCGCGGCGTCTCGCTCGGGAATCGTGAAGAATCGATCCGGCAGCGCTTCGGCCAGCATGACTCGCTTCCAGACGAAGCGCGCCAGCGATTCGGCCGCGGGCGAGCGGATCGTGACACGATTCGGGAAATCGTCGGCCACCCCGTCCCCGTCGAGCGCGCGATAGTCTTCGAAGGTGGCCCGAAATCGAATCACGCCACCGGGATCCATGCCCCGCAATTCCGCCAGTCTTCCGTCGGCATCGAAGAGGAACATCTCGCCGCCCTGGCGGAGCGCATCGAAGGCCACGAAACAATCCGAGTCGAAAAGCGAGCGAAGCGGATCGTCGCTGCATTTCGGATCGGGTTCCTCTCCGGGCCATGCAAAGGCCATCACGAGTCCGCCGCGAGGTTCGAGCCAGACGGCCGCCCGAGCGAGCCCGGGACTCGGCCTCGGCGCCCCGAGCAAGAGCCCGACGACCTCATGAACATCGAGATCGATCTTGGCGAGATCCCAGAGCAGCCTCGGCGTCACCCATCCACGCGAAACGCGGCCACTCGAAGCATCATAGAAACCGAAGCGCCGACCGTCGGTCGCGAGCATCGCGACGAGCTGGTCGAAGAGCCCGATCACTTCGAAGCGAATCCGCGCGGGCCGCTCGACCAGGATCCGCTGCGGACGATTTAATTTGAAATCCGGTCCCTCGAGCCGAACCCGCGCCGAGCCACGTAGCGCCGATCTCGTCTCGACCAGTTCGAGATAACGTCGCAACACGCGCTCTGCCCTGGCGTCATCGATCGGCAGCATCGTGCCGATCTGCTGGAGATCGACGAGCGGCGAGGTACGGCAGCCCGCGAAGAGCAGCGAAAGGAGCAGCCCGGCGAGCGGGATCAAAGCTCCTCGTCGGTTCACGGCGCCTCGCCGGTGGCTGGCTCTCGCCCAAGATCGATCCGCAGCCGATCGCGTTTCTCGAGAAGCAGGGGCTGCTCCGACTCGCGAAGCTCGAGATCGACCGCTTCCTCGTATCGCTCGAGCGCGCCCTGTTTATCGCCACGCAGCAAGAGGACGTCACCCAGATGCTCCGAAACGACCGGGTCTCCGCCGGTGAGTTCGACCGCTTGCACGAGCTGGCGCTGGGCGCGGTCGAGCAGCCGTATGGCTTCGTCCTTGCGCGACTCATTGAAAAGTGTCTCGGCCATCTTGAAATAGACCCAGCCGAGGCTGTCCGTGATGTAGCCATCGCCGGGCGAGATCTCGAGAGCGCGGCGAATCAGATCTTCCGCTTCGACGAGATTCTCGCCGCGTTCCGCCCAGGAATAGCCGATGTAGTTGAGCGCGTTCGCGTTATTCGGATCCGATTCGAGAACGCGCTGCATATGAAGGAGCGCGACCTCGACCTGCCCATGACTGCCGTATTGGATACCGAGTTGATAGTAGACCTCACTGTCTCCGTCCGAACCGTCGAGCAGACTCTCGAGCGTCGCGACGCCAGCCTCGAAGTCGCCACCCAGGATCTGCAATGCCGCCACATGAAAATCGAGCTGGCGATCCGATCGATAGGCCCGCAACAACTCGATTTCCGCGATGGCCTCCTCGAAGCGTTCCTCGGCTTTGAGGATCGAAGAGATCTGGATCCGTGCGTCGAAATAATTCGGCTCCTGTAGGCCGATCCGGTCGAACATTTCGATCGCGCCCGCGTTGTCGCCAGAGGCTTTGCGGATCTGACCGAGCGCGAACGCGAGTTCGGGCAGGTCGGGGTGGCGTTTGAGTACGTTCTCCAATCGAGCCGCCGCCGGTTCGAAACGCCCAGCCGAATATTCGAGCGACGCGAGCCTGCGCAGGGAGTTCATGTCCTGGGGGTAGAGCGAGACGATTTCCGTAAAGGTCGTGATCGCCCCTTCGAGATCGTGGGTCTCGACCTGGGCCTGGCCGAGGCGTTGAAGAATCCCGTAGTGGCTCGGATGACTGAGCAGAACCTCTCGGTAGACCTCGATCTCACCCTCCAGACTCCCACGCGCCCGTTCGATCTGGGCCAGCCGCATGAAGAGGAGAAAATGATCGGGAAACGACTCGAGCCCACGACGAACGGTGGCCTCGGCCGATTCGAAATCGGTACTCTTTTCATGGACGGTCGCGAGCGCGAGAATTCCGCGAAGTCGGTCCGGTTCGGTCTCCGCCAATTGGCGGGCCAGGTTCTCGGCTCGGAGGAGATTACCCTGCTCGAACGCAACCTGGTACAGGACATAGGCCGAGTCCGCGTCGAGTGGACGCCCCTCTGCGTCTCGAAGCACACGATCGAGGCCCTCGAAATCTCGGCGAAGTCGATATAGCCGGCCAAGAAAGAGTCGAACGCGCGGGGATTCCGAATCCAGTTCGAAGGCCCGTTCCGCCTCGCTCAACGCGCCTTCCAGATCGTCGAGCTGCCAGGCCAGTCGCGACAGCCGCTCGTGAATCAGCGCCGAATCGGGATCCTTCTCCGCAGCACGCAGATAGGCCTCGCGAGCGAACTCGATTTCACCATCGATCTGAGCGAGTTCAGCGACCAGGATGTCGTAGTCGGCGGGCGCGTCGCTGCGCACGATGCGCAGCGGGATCTTGCGAACGCGCTCCGACTTCTGGCTCGAGAATGCCCCCGAGCCCAATGCTCCAAACGAAGCGCAGCCGCTCGCCAACAGCGCGAATGCCAGCAGACCCGACAGCCACAGCCTGTGCCGAGACCGTGCGCGATTCACCCGGTCCGGCCGCTTCTTCCCGCTCCGGCGGGTCCGTGTTGCCATCGCTGCGCTCACCCAACCCCCCACGAAGAAAACTCGCCCCCGGGTCGTTTCACGCCATCACCGAAGCCCGAGGAGCGATCTGAGGAGGATCACCCTTCCAGCCCTCATCGTCCACCCATGGCGGGGCTGGAGGGGTCCCGGATCAGCTACCCAGGTAACCGTTCTTTTCCAGAAACGAGACGACCTGGGCGACGCTCTCGTCGATCGTCTGGGTATTCGTATCGAGCACGAGTTCCGGCTTGGTCGGTTCTTCATAGGGTGCGGAGATGCCGGTGAATTCGAGGATCTCGCCGGCCCGTGCCTTCTTGTAGAGCCCCTTGACGTCGCGGCCCTCGCAGGTCTCGACCGTCGCGTCGACCCAGATCTCGACGAAATCGCCGTCGCCCATGATCTTGCGAACCGCATCGCGGTCAGCACGGTAGGGGGAGATGAACGAGCTGAAGACGACGATTCCGGCATCGGTGAAGAGCTTCGCGACCTGGCCAATACGACGGATGTTCTCGGTGCGGTCCTCCGGCGAGAATCCGAGGTTGTCGTTCAGGCCGTGGCGGATATTGTCGCCATCCAGGATGTAGGTCAGCCGTCCGAGCTGGCTGAGTGCTTTCTCGGCGGCCACGGCAATGGTGGACTTGCCCGAGCCAGACAACCCGGTCAGCCAGACGGTGCAGCCGCGCTGGCCGAGCATCGCCTGACGATCGGTGCGACTGACTTGTCCTTCATGCCATGTGATGTTAGTCGATTTGGAATCACTCAATTCTCGATGTCCTTCCGTTCGCCGCGGGTTCCGGCCCAGCATGAGGCCGAGCGTCGGGGATCGCGCTCGGCGAAGGCGGCACTATAGCCAGATCCTGGAGCCAGAACCAAGAGCCTTGAACCGAGGTTTCGCCCGGCTGCGCGATGCCCCAGAATCCCGCGGGCTTCAGTGGGGACCCAGTTGCGCCCGCACGGCCAGGGCGACACAGCGCGCCGCCTCACTGACATCGTCCGGTGTATTCGCGCGACCGAATCCGAAGCGAAGCGAGGCTTTCGCCAGCGACGCTTCTCGCCCCAGGGCCAGCAACACCGGGCTCGGGCCAGGTTCCGCCGAGCTGCATGCGGATCCCGACGAAACCGCGATTCCCGAAAGGTCCGCCAGCAGTCGTTCGCCATCGATGCCGAGAAAGCAGAGATTGAGGTTGCCTGGCAGGCGTTGCGTCTCATCGCCATTGACGATCACGCGCCCCGGCAGCATGGCCTCGAGCTCCTTTTTCAGCTGGTCTCGCAGTTTCGCGAGGCGCAACGCCTCGGCTTCTCGTTCCTCGAGGCAGATTTCGAGTGCACGCGCGAGCCCGACCACACTCGCAACGGGCAATGTCCCGGCACGCAATCCACCCTCGTGTCCGCCCCCGTATTGGCGTGGCTCGAGCGTCAATCGAGGACGCCCCGACTTTCGAACACGAAGCAGGCCCACACCCTTCGGCCCGTAGATCTTATGACCCGAGACCGAGAGCAGATCAAGACCCTCACGATCGACGTCGAGCGCGATCTTCCCCACGGCCTGGGCGGCATCGCTATGGAATGGAATTCCTCGATCTCGGCATAGCGAGGCGATTTCTCGAATCGGCTGTAGCACCCCGATCTCGTTGTTCGCCGCCATCACCGAG
>SMVB01127924.1_pt1 | contig 11150 bp, 14 predicted proteins | sample 2456461 | NCBI WGS metagenome assembly SMVB01 (sample SAMN11095934, study PRJNA526329) | marine sediment metagenome | biome: Marine sediment; feature: Surficial sediment; material: Deep marine sediment; isolation source: Hadal surficial sediment | place: Pacific Ocean | collected 2014-05 | depth...
TTAAACAAATACTTCCCAGAGGAGCTTTTATTTATCTAACTTATTTTTATCAGGACGGAAACAGATGATTTTTAATTTTGATGTGTTTTCGACCAGACACTATTTCCCTTCTCAATGACCGATACCTTTTGTACTGAAAGTTACCCAGTAAAAATTAATTACATAAGCATTAAAACTTCCATATCTTTTTTTATAAAAATAACATCTACCTTTACCCCCATGGGATTATCAAATAATGACATTTTTAAAAAACTACGTGTGGCACATAAACTTCGCGATGATAATATTGTAAAAATTTGTTCACTAGTGGATTTTAAAGTTTCAAAAAGCGAGCTCGGTGCTATTTTCAGGAATGAAAATCATCCAAAATATATGGAATGCGGGGATCAGTTTTTACGCAACTTTCTAAACGGGTTAATCATTCATTTACGCGGCCCCATGCCAAAAAAAAAGAAATAAGTTTGTTTTTAAATTATATAATACAGCCCCCCTTTAATCTAGTTAATAAATAACATAAATTAATGAAGTCATTTACAATCAAAGAAATCAATTCGATAATAGAAGGCGAATTAATAGGCGACACGAACCAACAAATACATGGACCCGAACAATTAGAAAAAGCCGGTAATAATCACATTACTTTTATTGGTAGCACAAAATATGCTCGCCTTTGGGAAGGTTCAAAAGCGTGTGCCGCAATTGTAAATGAAAAATTAGAAATAGAACCTGGTGATAATCGTGCTTTAATCAAAGTAAAAAATGCCGATTTGGCCATGGCTAAAATATTGGAAGTCTTTAACCCGAGCCCTCCTCATTTTGATGTAGATATTCATCCCACGGCTGTAATTCACGAATCTGCAACTATTGGTAACGCTTGTAAAATTGGAGCTGGTTGTTTTGTTGGAAAAGATGTTATTTTAGGTGATGGTGTTATTTTATACCCTAATGTTACTATTCTTGATAAAACAAAGATTGGTGCCCATACCATTGTTTGGTCTGGTACCGTAATCCGTGAACGCTGCGAAATTGGTAGTCATTGTATTTTTCATACCAATGTTAGTATTGGAGCAGATGGCTTTGGATATAGACCAAGTGATGATGGTCGTTACCTTGTAAAAATTCCGCAAATAGGAAATGTTGTGATAGGAAATGCTGTTGAAATTGGTGCAAATTCATGTGTGGATCGCGGTAAATTCGGTTCTACAATTATCGGCGACGGTTGTAAAATAGATAATCTTGTTCAAATTGCACATAACGCTATTATGGGACGCTCATGTATTATGGCCGGACATAGTGGACTTGCGGGTTCTGTAACCCTTGGCGATGGTGTAATAATTGGCGGAAGTGCTTCTATTAAAGATCATACAACCATACATTCGGGTGCTACTGTTGGTGCGGGTTCAGGTGTTATGGGAGATGTGCAAGCCGGTAAAACAGTATTGGGCTATCCTGCTCAAGACGCAAGAGACATGCTTAAACAATGGGTTACTATTAGAAAGTTAATTAAAAATAACAGCAAGTAAAATACTTCTTTTATTCTTGTTCATAATTCCTAATATTTCAGGATTCTCCCAAATCAATGTTAAATTTTAGTTAATTTGGTACTTTGTTTAGCATAGTACTGTAACAAATTATAAGTGTGCACGTCTATTAAGTATAAACAACGAATGAAACATAAAGTAAGTCCGCGGAATAACCGTAAGCCGGATCTCTAAAAAGAAACATGGGTTGGTTAATATATAATAAGCAACAAAAATTAAAGGTCTTGAACACTTCAACAAATACTAAAGAATTACCAAACGAAGCAAGAGTGAACCAATATTTTTCCCGTTTTAAACGTTGTATAAGAATAAAATGGTCAGAACATCGCCATTATAGTCATTAAAATAAAAGTTGAACCCATTAAATTAAATGTTATGAGAACTTCAATATTTAACAATTCACTCAATGATAGAGAAAAATTATATTTTTCGATATTAAGAACCGTAAATGAATTTAAGGGAGGAAGTTCACAATCCTTTGAATTAAACGGAATGCATCATATAAGCCATTTATAAGATCAACACAAATTAATTAAAGCAATTAACGGTTTTTAATACCGCCTCTATATTCACTTGTTAAAAGTGCAAAAACCGATCCGCCTCGGGCGGTTCGGTTTTTCTTTTGTTTAACATATTAATCTTCATATCCCTTTAAACCTGAATTATGAAAGAATCTCATTTTTACATCAGTTAAGAACAATAATTCAGGAATACCTCTGTTTTTTAGCAAAATGGACCTTGTTCCGCTATTGAATAAAGTTTGAATCATTTTTATGAAATTTTATATCTTTACCTCCTTATCATCTAAAATATAAAATTCTTAATCTTAAATTTATGAAAAATCAACAATCAATAACAAAAGCTATTATAATGGGTATTGGAATGCTCTTTCTAATCTCTTGTAATAACAAATCCAAAACTTCTGAAAAAGACAATCTCGAAAAAGATACTGTTTCAGAGGTAGTATCTACACCTGACTTTCAAATATCGCTAGCCCAATGGTCTTTACACAAATCTTATTTTGGAGAAATTAAAAACTGGGAATGGTTTGGTAAAATGCTCAAAGAATCACCGGACTCCTTATTACAGGGAGAACTGGACCCTATGGATTTTCCAACTCTGGCAGCGGGATATGGAATCCATACAATAGAATTGGTCAATACATTCTATTATAGCAAAGTAGATAATATGGAATACTGGGATGCTTTCAAACAAAAATGTGATAGTGCAGCTGTTACCGTAGGACTGATTATGTGCGATGGTGTTGGAAATCTGGCTGATGCCGATGCTGAAGTTCGTTTGAAGGCGGTTGAGGGGCATTATAAATGGGTAGATATAGCAAAATTTCTAGGAGCTCATTCTATTCGTGTCAATGCTGCCGGAGCAGGGACTGCTGACGAAGTTGCTGCAAATGCAGTAAAAGGGTTGTCCAAATTGGGTGAATATGGAGCTTCCAAAGGCATTAATATTATTGTAGAAAACCATGGTGGTTATTCTTCTGATGGTAAATGGTTATCAGGCGTTATGGAGAAAGTGTCAATGGATATTGTAGGTACGCTTCCTGATTTTGGAAATTTCTGTATTGAAAGAGGCCCTGAAGGTTGTGTCAATGAATATGATCGATACCAAGGTATGGCGGAACTCATGCCTTATGCAAAAGGAGTTAGCGCTAAATCCAATGTATTTGATGAAAACGGCAATGAAGCCAATATGGACTATCTTAGAATTATGAAAATTGTTAAAGAATCCGGATTTAAAGGATATGTTGGTATTGAATATGAAGGCAATGAACTTTCTGAAGATGAAGGTATCAAAGCAACAAAAGCCTTATTGGAGAAAGTTTTTAGCCAACTTTAAAATAACTTCTATCCCTGATTTTCATCAGGGATATTTTTTAACCCACAATAGGGATTTTTTTTAGTCCACAATTGTATCACCCTGAAATAGGTTGACTGTTTTTATATTCAAAAGGTAACCAAAACCAGAACAATGCAAGTATAGAAAGCCCAAATTTACTTACTGTAATTCATGATTTCATATAAACTATTTTCCTCCTTGAGCCTGTCCGACAATATTCTATGATTAAACCCGCTTTATACACTAGAAAATCCCTGCCTCACCGTCAGGCGGGTATTACAGCTTCCAACCACTTCAAAATATGATTTCAAGATGTTTTTAAGTTTAACCAAAACGACCCCGAGGCCACGGGGTACTAAAACTTATAAAACATCCTATTTTATTATGTTTGAAACCTTCATAACGAAGTTCTATTGCATAAAGCGGGTTAAGAAAAGTATTTTTTATCATAAAATACAGGCAGGCTCGACGCAGAGCATGGAGGAATTCTTTTCGATTAAAAAGTAAAAATCACAGCTTCTTAGAACGTGGCTTTGGTCAGCCCCTCTAAGAGGCTGCGGGCATCAGTGTTAAAAATAAAATTTCTGTAATCAATCTATAGCAGAGACGTATTACTTTTTCCTTTTAACTTTTGTCTTTCAAGTTTGTACTTGATTTTATGCATGATGATAAGGCTCATTCTTCAATATAGTAAATGCCCGGTAAATTTGTTCAACAATAAATAAGCGAATCATTTGGTGAGAAAATGTCATTTTTGACAAAGATATTTTTCCTGTGGCTTTCTGATAAACTTTTTCCGAAAAACCATAGGGTCCGCCAATAACCAGTACCAACTGCTTCATGCCGGAATTCATTTTCTTTTGCAAAAAACTAGAAAATTCAATAGAGCCAAATTCCTGACCTTTTTCATCCAATAAAAATAATTGATCTGATGCCTGTATATTTTTTAATATCAATTCACCCTCTCTTTCTTTTTGTTGTTTCATTGACAGGTTCTTGGCATTTTTTATATCGGGAATAATGATTAAATCAAATTTAATATAATGTTTTAAACGCTGCTCATAAGTTTGAATAAGAGATAATAAATTTTTATCATCTGTTTTTCCAATTGCCAGTATTCTAATTTTCATTTCTAATTTATCTTTGCAATCGTAAATATAAAAAAGTTATTTTTGCATAAACAATAGAACTGAAATTTTATGATAAGTCATACACAATTTAAAGAGGAATTAAGGCTAATAATTTCCAACGCCCTCAGAGAAGATATCGGTGATGGTGATCATAGCTCATTGGCCTGTATACCGGTTGATGCTAAAGGCAAGGCCAAATTATTGGTTAAGGAAAATGGTATCATTGCTGGTATTGAATTTGCGAAAATGATCTTTGAGGAAGTTGATCCGAATTTAGTAATCGAAACATTGATTATAGATGGTGATGAAGTAAATATAGGTGATATTGTTTTTTATGTAACTGGAAATTCACAATCTATATTAAAGGCCGAAAGATTCGTTTTGAATTCCATGCAAAGAATGAGTGCCATTGCTACTAAAACGAAAAAATTTTCGGATCTTTTGAAAAGTACGGAAACAAAAATATTAGATACCAGAAAAACAACCCCAGGGATACGAGCCCTTGAAAAATGGGCTGTAAAAATCGGCGGGGGCAAAAATCATAGATTTGCTCTTTATGATATGATTATGTTGAAGGATAATCATATTGATTTTGCAGGGGGAATAGATAAAGCCATTGAAAAAACCAAGTACTATTTAAAGCAGAAGAACCTAGACTTAAAAATAATCGTTGAAGCAAGAAGTTTACCTGAAATTGAATCGATTTTAAAACATGACGGAATTCATAGAATATTGATAGATAATTTTAATTATGAAGATACAAAAAAAGCCGTGTCTTTAATCAATCATAAATGTCAAACCGAATCCTCAGGGGGAATTACTTTACAAACAGCCAAAGCTTATGCTGATTGTGGTGTTGACTTTATTTCTTCAGGATCTATAACGCATTCGGTTTACAATATGGATTTAAGTTTAAAAGCTCTATAATATTGAAAAATAGAAATCACACCTTCTAAGAAGGTGACTTTTGAAAAACCCCCAAAGGGACAGTTTTACAATAACATAACCCTATTATATGTATACAATTTCTTTTGTTGGATTCGTATACCGATTGAAAAGAGAACCACAAGGAACTCAAAGACAGGCACGAAGTTCACAAAGAATTCTCCGTGAACTTCGTGAAAACACACGCCTGCAGGTTTAACAAGCCAGAGGCATGGCAGGCTGGTTTGTGACCTCTGTGTTAAAAATAGGGTTTTCAATCCGAATGGTTTGGTCATGGCATAGCCAAAAGAACATGAGCACAAGCAAAGAAAGTGGTTTTTTAAGATGAAATAAATTTTATTTTTCAATAGGCAATTCTAATTTACTCCCCCACTCTGTCCAGGAACCGTCATAAACCGATTTATTTTTCAAATCTATTATTTCGGCTCCCAAAGCCAATATACAAGCCGTAATTCCAGAGCCACAAGAAAAAATTAAACGTTTTTCTTCATTGACAATTTTCGAAAATATTTGAGAAATTTTTTTCGGATTGATCATTTTATTGTTTTCAACCAACTTCGAATAAGGCATATTAACGGATGTAGGAATATGGCCACTTCTTAAACCTTCTCTAGGCTCTTCAATCAGTCCTTTAAATCTTTCTTCTGATCTGGCGTCTATTATGACTGCACTTTTATTTGTAATTACCTCAAATACTTCTTGATAATTATTGAAAAAAAAATTGTTGTAATTGGCATTAAAATCACCTTTATTTCCTGAAAATAGTACTTTTTTTTCAGTTAGATATCCTGATTTTTCCCATTCAGGCAACCCACCATCTAAAACTGCGATATTATCATGCCCCATGGCTTTAAACATCCACCAAGCACGCGGACTGGAATAAATCCCAAATTCATCATATACAACGATTGCATTATGATTGCTTATTCCTAAATCTCTTGCGGTCATTGCAAAATGATCTGGAGTCAACATCGTATTTGGAAATTCGGATGATGAATCACTAAAAGCATTTTTTAAATCAATAAACCGAGCATTCTTAATTTGATTTTTTGATAAGCCATCAAATTCTATATTTTCGGAGATAACTTTTGGTATGGATGCATCAACAATGACCATATTTGGAGCATTTTGATTTTGTGCTAACCAATTTACCGACACAATAGGACTTTTAATTAAAACATTTTTCATAATAAATAGTTTTATTAAATTTTAATCAATTCTTTTCCTTTAACATGGGCACAAAACGAAAATCACCGAATTCGTGTTCTTCGAATTTCTTTTCTCCTTTACGAATAAATAGTTTCATAACTTGTATACCTGTACCAACAGGGATAACCATCTTCCCTCCTATTTTTAATTGACTTAACAAGGGTTTTGGTACAAAAGGTGCTCCTGCAGTTACAATTATTTTATCAAAGGGTGCAAATTCAGGAAGGCCTTTATATCCATCGCCAAAAAGAATTTTTTTTGGCACATAGCCAACTAGTGGTAAAAACTTTTTGGACTTAGCATATAATTCTTTTTGTCTTTCTATACTATAAACTTCTGCTTTTAACTCAATCAAAATCGCTGTTTGATATCCTGAACCCGTTCCGATCTCTAAAACCTTGTCATTTGGTTCTACATCTAATAATTCTGTTTGAAAAGCTACCGTATATGGTTGAGATATTGTTTGATCTGCACCAATTGGAAATGGTTTATCCTGATACGCAAAATCAATAAATCCCGAATCCATAAACAAATGTCGAGGTATTTTTCCTATTGCTTTTAATACCTTTTTATCTTTTATACCTTTGGCTTCAATTGTTGCAACCAGTTGGTTTCTAAGTCCTTTATGTTTGTTTGTATCTATGATCCTCATTGATTCAAAAGTAGGTAATTAATTTACGAAAAAATGTAATAAAGTTATCATATTTTGTATTTTTGAATAAAAATTTTGTTCATGTTAAAAGCTGGAGTTTTAGGTGCTGGCCATCTGGGAAAGATTCATTTAAAATTACTAAAACAATCAAAAAAATATGAATTAATAGGGTTTTATGATCCCATTAAGGAAAACGCGATAAAAGTAGCTCAAGAATTTGGATATAAAATGTTTGATTCGATTGACGAATTGATAGACTCCGTTGACGTAGTTAACATCGTAACGCCAACATTGAATCACCATGACTGCGCTATAAATGCAATTAAAAAGGGCAAACATATTTTTATTGAAAAGCCCATTACGAAAACGGTTCAAGAAGCTGAAGAAATAAGGGATTTGATTAAACAGAATCATGTTAGAGGTCAGGTTGGTCATGTGGAAAGGTTCAACCCTGCCTTCACAGCGGTAAAAGATAAAATTGAGAATCCTATGTTTATAGAATCTCATAGATTGGCCGAATTTAATCCTAGGGGTACAGATGTTCCCGTTGTTTTGGATTTAATGATACATGATATTGATATAATTTTAAGTGTTGTCAAATCTAAAATTAAGAACATACATGCTAGCGGAGTTTCTGTAATTAGTGAAACTCCGGATATAGCCAATGCAAGATTAGAATTTGAAAATGGATGTGTAGCAAACTTAACAGCGAGTAGAATTTCAATGAAAAATATGCGCAAATCCAGATTTTTTCAAAAAGATGCTTATATTTCAGTAGATTTTTTAGATAAAAAGTGTGAATTGGTAAAAATGCAAGATGTACCAAATAATCCTGATGAGTTTGCCATGATTTTACAAAATGCTGAAGGTATAAAAAAACAAATTTATTTTGAAAATCCTACAATTACGAACAATAATGCTATTTTAGATGAATTGGAGTCATTTGCAGATGCTATTAACAACAATACGACTCCAATAGTATCTTTACATCAAGGAACTGAAGCATTACGGGTAGCACAACAAATTATTGACTGTTTTAAAAATTAATAATATGAAACCTAAAGTTACTACTGAGCATCATAAAGGTCAAGCTCAAATTTTCGATAACCCTTTTTTAGAAAGTCTGACAAAATCTAATGTAAAATCAAATGCTGTTGTTTATGGTTTAACGGTAGCCATTGTTATTTACGTAGCATTATATATTATAGACCTTTCGTTTCTCACTTTTATTAGTTTATTTACATTTGCTCTATTCTCTTGGACATTTGCAGAATATGTACTCCACAGATATTTGTTCCATTGGATGAGCGAAAATAAATATGCCAAAAGATTTCATTTTATCATGCATGGAAATCATCATTTGTACCCTAAAGATATCGAAAGAATATTAATGCCCCCGGTTCCCGGATTAATCATGGGGTCTATATTGTTTGGTGTTTTCTATATATTTTTTAACATCATTGGGTTCCCGGATTTAACATGGGCATTTTTTCCAGGTTTTTTCTTAGGATACTTATTGTATTCCTTTTTTCATTATGCTACCCATACGGTAAGACCACCTGATAGATTTAAAAACATATGGAACCATCATCTTTTACACCATTATAAATATCCTGAAAAAGCGTTTGGAGTATCGAGTACTATTTGGGATCGTGTGTTTAGAACGATGCCTCCAAAACAAAATCATAAAGCTAAATGAAATATATTGCGGTCATTGGAGCCGGAACTATGGGAAATGGAATTGCCCATGTATTTGCTCAAAATGGATTTCAGGTAAATTTAATTGACATTTCTGAAAATGCAATTCAAAAAGGTTTGGTAACTATTTCTAATAATTTAGATAGAATGGTTGCTAAAGAAAAGATTACAGCTACGGATAAAAGTCAAACTCTGGATAATATTTCTACGCTTACTTCGATTAAAGAAGGTGTTAAGGAAGTTGATTTAGTAATTGAAGCTGCTATTGAAAATGCCGATTTAAAATTAAAAATATTTAAAGAACTGGATGAATTTTCTCCAAAGAACGCAATTTTAGCAAGTAATACCTCTTCAATTTCAATTACCAAAATAGCTGCTGTAACTTCTCGTCCTGAAAAAGTTATAGGAATGCATTTTATGAATCCTGTACCTATTATGAAATTGGTTGAAATTATTCGTGGATATTCAACTTCCAATGAGGTTACACAGATGATCATGGAATTGTCAAAAAAAATAGACAAAATTCCTGTGGAAGTGAATGATTATCCCGGTTTTATAGCCAATCGTATTCTAATGCCTATGCTTAATGAAGCCATGTATTCTTTGTATGAGGGTGTTGCAGGAGTTTATGAAATAGATACCGTAATGAAATTAGGTATGGCACATCCAATGGGGCCGCTTCAATTGGCCGATTTTATTGGTTTGGACGTATGTTTATCTATTTTAAATGTGTTGAATAAGGGTTTTGGAAATCCGAAATATGCACCTTGTCCCCTATTGATAAATATGGTAACAGCCGGAAAATTAGGAGTTAAATCAGGTGAAGGATTTTATGACTATACCGAAAGCAGAAAAGCTGAGAAAATAGCAAAACTGTTTGATAAAAAATAAACTCAGGTCTTTACTACACTCATTTTGGATATTAGTCAAACCCAAATATATTGACGCCTGGTTTTGAGAAAAAAAAAGCTCCAAATTTGGAGCTTTTAATTTTTATAACCATCTTAAAAAATAGTCCATTAAATCTTCTTTTAAATCGTAGTGAAGTTTGACGTATATTTTCATATCATCACGAAGCGATGTTTGCTGATTTCTCAACCTTCCATCCAATTCTTCGCTGATATCAACCGCTTCAATAATACGCATTTTACCACGGATTCTTTGTAATAATTTTCCTATTACTTCTCGTTCACGAATTATTTTATTTTGAAAACCTTCTAAGGGAACCATTGCTTCATAGCCTAAATTTCGAACAGAAATAATTTCTAACTTTTTTTCAAATTCATCCATTTCATCTCTATGAAATTTTAATTCTTTTTTCCAAATTTTCAAATTGAACTTTAAATCACTCAAATAAACCAATTTTACCTCCATATTTAAATAATATATTAATTAATAATTCAGTTTAAATCTCCAACTTTTAAGCGATAGTTTCAATGATATTAATCATAAAAAAATATTATTTAAAAGTTTTTTTGTAAATGTTATTCTATAAAGATATAAAAAAAAGCGTTTTAATTAATATTAAAACGCTTTAAATTATTATTGAATTTTATTATCAATTTTCCTTATCTTCTTTTTTAGAAGTTTTATTCCAAATTTTAATTTCATCATCAAAAGTCACACCCGAAATTATTTCCACATTAATTCCGTCTGAGATTCCTAGTTCTACATCTATTCTTTCAAATTTCTGATCTCCATTTTTTACCTCTACATAGGGCTTTTCTGTTTTTTTATCGAATTGTAATAAGGCTTCTTTAATTGATAACACACTATCCTTTTTTTCTAAAACAATATCTGCGTTTGCACTGTATCCCGCTCTCACGAAGTAACTTTCATCTAAGGTTATATCTGCCTTAATTTTAAATTGTACAGCTCCATTTTCTTCAGTACCTTTTGGAGCAATAAAGTTAAGTATTGCAGGAAACTTCTTATTATCAATGGCTCCCAGAGTTACTTCAATTTCAATTCCTTCCTGTAATTTCCCTACTTCCGCTTCGTCAACTTTACCTTCAAATATCATTTTAGTCATATCAGCAATAGAGGCAATAGTTGTTCCGTCATTAAAATTATTACTTTGAATTACCTGATATCCTTCCTTTACAGGAATTTCTAAAA
>SMVB01082226.1_pt1 | contig 11147 bp, 8 predicted proteins | sample 2456461 | NCBI WGS metagenome assembly SMVB01 (sample SAMN11095934, study PRJNA526329) | marine sediment metagenome | biome: Marine sediment; feature: Surficial sediment; material: Deep marine sediment; isolation source: Hadal surficial sediment | place: Pacific Ocean | collected 2014-05 | depth 0-1...
TATATTGAAAAAAGCCGGCTACGATGTCCACACGGAATATTACATCAACGATGTTGGCAATCAGATGAATACCCTGGGTCGTTCCACATGGCTACGCTATCGGGAACTTTTGGGGGAAACAATTGATTTTCCAGAGGACCATTATCAGGGCGATTATATTGCGGATATTGCCCGTGAAATTCAGGCGCAAAAGGGAAATGAGTTTGTCGGTAAAAGTGAGGAAGAGGTTCTGCCATTTTTCCGTAAGTTTGCAAGTGACACTGTGCTTCTTGGAATTAAAAAGGATCTCAAAAATTTCCGCGTCGAATTCAATGAATGGTTCAGCGAGAAAAGCCTCTATGACGATGATTCCATCAACAAGGCTGTGGATTGGCTTCGAGAAAAGGGACATGTTTACGACAAGGATGGCGCGGTGTGGTTGAAGTCTTCGGCTTTCCAGGATGAAAAGGATCGGGTCATTGTAAAACAAACGGGGGAGAGGACGTACTTTTGCTCGGACATCGCCTATCACCAGAACAAGATCGAAAGAGGATTTGAAAAGCTCATCGATATTTGGGGCGCCGACCACCACGGTTATGTGCCACGGGTGACTTCGGTGCTAGAAGCTTTGGGATATAGCAAAAAGGTGTTCAAGGTTCTTCTGGTGCAGTTTGTTGCTTTAGTTCGCGATGGAGTAAAAGTTTCGATGTCCACGCGATCAGGAAAATTCGTCACCTTATCGGAAGTGGTTGAAGAGGTTGGGGTCGATGCGACGCGATACTATTTTCTGATGCGCAGTTGCGATTCGCATTTGGAGTTTGACCTGGAGTTGGCGAAAAAAGAAACGCCAGAAAACCCAGTATTTTACATCCAGTATGCCCACGCGAGAATCTGTAATATTTTTGTCACCGCAAAAAATAATGAACTGGCAGTTCCCTCAGCTTCGGAAGCGGATCTATCACTTCTGGTTGAGGGCGATGAACTTTCTTTGATCAAGAAAATTCTGGCTTTTCCGGAGGTCGTAGATAAAAGCGCTGAGGCTTTGGAGGTTCATAAGATTTCATACTATCTGCACGATTTAGTGGCGGGTTTTCATGGCTATTACAAACGCCACCGTGTTGTGACCGACAATGTTCCATTGAGCCTGGCACGCTTGTTCTTGCTGGATTGCCTGCGGGTCACCATCCGTAATGGTTTGGACTTGATGGGAATCACCGCGCCGGAGAAAATGTAGCAAAATAAACAGACGGGGCTTGGTAGTTTTTCCCCTGATTTTTCGAGTGGAATGTGAAAGTCTTTTTACAAAAATTTCTATATGCCCTTGTCCTGGGATTCGCTGGTTTCGGATTGTTTTCCGGCTGGACGGCGGCAAAAGAATTTTTAAGCAAGAACTCGGTCGAAGAAACCAAAGTGGTGCAAAAGATCAGTCCGGTGAAACCGGATTTTGCCCATAATCATCCGGTTTATTCCATGCACTCCAAGGAGAGAACTGCGGATGATTTCACCTTCTTCGATATCTTAAACGATCCGGCCATGAAGAAAATGGTGGGATTGAATGGCCAGCCAATATCCTCGACTCCAGTCAGGCTGAAATCCCCACCGCAAAAACCTGCCAAGCAATCTCCGGTCTTGCTGAAAATAAACTCAAAAGTTAAATCGAAAATCGTTCAGGTGGCGAGTCCGCGTACCAATCTTCCTGCTCAGTCGTTGCCAGTGAAAAAGTTGAAGAGTGCCGCCGTAGTGAGTGGACGCTATACGGTGCAAGTCAGTTCTTTCAAGGATATGAAATACGCCGAGAAATTGGCTTCGAAATTGGAAAAGAAAGGTTATCCCACTTTTATCAAATCGGTCCAGTTGTCCAATGGACAAATTTGGTATCGGGTCAATATAGGCAAGTATCCAGACCGCGACAGCGCTAAAAGCTTTGCTCAAATGTTGCAAGCGAAGGAAACATTGAAGACGATGGTCATTCCTCTTTCCGGCTGATTGAACCGCCTCTGGAGTCAAAACTTTGCAGGACTTCCACAGGGTCGTCTATCCTGGGTCCCCCATAAAATTTTTCATTGCTATCGTACCAGGATTGAAAACGGTAGCCGTCTAGATCATCATGGTATAGTGTGCGCCGTTGATCATTGCCATTAAATTCAAAATTGATCATCGTTTCGCCTTCTGCCGTGATTGTTACCGTACCTTTTCGGGTGGGAATAAAAGGATGCCAGGCAACGACATCATAAGTTCCTGGTGGGATATCTTCGATAGAAAAATTTCCATCTTTGTCCGTCACCGTATAATAAGGATTGTCGACCAAATACGCACGCGTCTGTAAAAAGGGATGCAGGTTGCATTTCATCAAAAACTGATCCACTCCTTTGCGCACGTAGGCAGACCGTACCTGGCTGGTCTTGGCGTCCACCGGTTTGTTGGTGATCTGTTTGACAAAGGATTTTCCCAGTTCATACGTGGCGATTTCATGACGAATGGGGTCGGTGTTTTGAATCAGAATGTCTTCGCTGTTGCGTACACCAATGACGTACTTTTCCGAGTGGCATAGGGAAATATTCAGTGTTTGTATTTTGGGAAGAAAAGGTTTTCCTTTCTGCAAACCTTGGATGGCGATGACAGTGTCCTGCAAACCGCCTTTGTCGGAAACGGTAAAATCATATAGCAGGCGGTGTCCGTTGCCATCGGACATTCGTCCGCAAAATTCAATGTTCGGCGCATGAATCAAATGAAACGACCGAACCTTTGGGATCGGGCCGGATAAGGTGACTTTCCCATTAAGCTTGCCGCCATTGTTCACTGAAATGATCGTATAGTTTGGTTTTATCTGGTCGAAGAGTTTTTTAGACAACTTGTTGTTTCGACGAAACAGTTTATCGGCTTGTTGCAGAGCCTCTTCCCGGCGGCCCATTTTGTTATATAAATGCCCCAGGTCGTAATTGGTTTTGACCATCCGGGGATTCATTTCCAGGGCTTTTTCCATCTCCGTTATGGCTTCCTCAAGCAGGTTGAGCCTGGCGAAAGCGAGCCCACGGTTATAACGCATAAAGGCATGGTCGTAGCCAAGGCTGAGTGCCATCTCAAATGCCAAAAGAGCCTCCTTGTACATGCCTTTTTGGCTCAGAGCGACCCCTAAATTGGCGTGCGCCAACTTATGGTTCGGTTGCAATCTTATGGTCTGCAGGAACCTTTCAGCTGCAGTATCCCAATCCTTGCCGTGACTGGATCGCAAGCCTTTCTGGTAATAATCTTCAGCGCTCAGGTTGGCTATTACCTGGGATGGGAGGAACAGCAGAAAAAGCAGGGAGCAGACCCATATCGGGAGAAAATTTCTATCGTTTTTTATGGGGAATAATACTTTCATATAAAAATAGACCCAGAATGTTTTGCGGAATTCTGCAAGTCTAACAAGCATGACAAACCCTGTCAATCCATCTGATAAAGCGAAAACAATCTTATGAACCCATTCTCAGAGCCATTTGAACCGCATGAATTCTGTCGGGGAGGTGTGGCTCAAACCATTGTGGGATCACAATTTCCCGGAAAGACGGTCCTGCCGCGAAGAAAAAATCATAAGGTAAAGTTGGAAGGGGATGGTGTGGTTATCCTGCGGGAATTGGTGGGCGACAATCCCGATACACCCATTGTTTTGTTGGCGCATGGAATGGGCGGGTGTTCGGAATCGGGTTACATCCGGCGTTTGGCTTTTAAACTGTGGCAGAGGCAAACCACGGTCATCATGATGAACCACAAGGGAAGTGGCCTGGGAATGGGCATGAGCCCCAGCCTTTGGAACGGAGGTTCGAGTGACGACATCGCCGCAGTGGTGAGCTTTCTGGAGAAACTTTACCCGAGGCGATCCTTGTTGATTGTCGGGTTTTCCTTAAGCGGCAACATCCTCCTCAAATATTTTGGCGAGGGTAGGGATATTCCCAGCAACGTGATCGGGGCATTTTCTATTAACCCTCCAATTGATTTAAAAATTGCCAGTGAAATTATTTCAAGTCCCAGGTCGTGGATATTCGGCAAATATTTTATGAACTTGATCGACCGCCAGATCGATGCTTTAGCGGAATGTTTTCCATCAGCCTTTCGTCCTGAAACAAAACAAAAAACCATATGGGATTTCGATGTGGCCTACACGGCCCCTGCTGGCGGCTTTCGAGATGTCCACGATTATTACCAAAAATCGAGCGGCAAGCAGTTTATTTCAGGCATTAGAATTCCAACGATTATTTTGTGTGCGAAGGATGACCCCTTCGTTCCAGCCGAAGTTTTTGCGAATTTACCTGAAAATCCCTCAGTTATGTTTCATGCACCGGATCACGGTGGGCATATGGGGTATATCAGCAAACGAAAAACTTTCTGTCGTGACCATCGCTGGTTGGATAATGTTCTGTTAAACTGGAATGAAGGTTTTTCGAATGAATAACCCCTAGCGGGCAACGCCCACGGGAAATATGAGCAAGATATATTTTTTTGGGCGAAAGACGCAAACTGAATATGGGTGAGTGTTTTAAGGAGCAACGGCAAGTTCCCCCTTCTCCGAAGGGGGCTAGGGGGCTTCTTCCTTCAGGGGTTTATTAATAATAGAAGTTAAACTCGAATCCGAAATTTAAAATTAATCCATATGAAAAATCCATTATTAATACTTTTGGGAATGCGGTGGAGCATTACAAAAAATATATTTTCACAGCCAACCAAGGAAAAGAAGTTTCGTTGGAAGATGTTGTTTATCCTGGGAGCGGTGTTTATCTCGCTCGATTATATGTTCTTTTACCGCATCATTGGCTATCTCGATACCCTGCCTCTACAAATTGGTGAGGAACTGATTGCCCAGTTGATCAACGTTATTTTTCTGACTTTGATGGTGATGGTGCTGTTTTCCAGCCTGATCGTATCGCTTTCCATATTTTATATGGGAAAAGATCTGGAATTTTTGCATGCCATGCCGATCAGTATTCGTGCAGTGATCCCCATGAGAGTTTTGCAAACCATAATTAATAGCTCCTGGATGGTCCTGCTGTTTTCGATTCCGATTTTTGTGGCCTATGGTTATTACTTCAAAATTCCTTTGGGTTTTTATATCTTCCTCCTGCCATCGTTGACCTTATTTATTATCATCCCCTGTTTGCTTGGAATCATTTTGGTGATGGTGATGATGCGTTACTTCCCCACCAAAAAAACCCATCAGATATTTTCCTTCATGGGAATGATTGCAATGGTGGGATTTGTGGCGTACATCCGTTTTTTGTCACCTGAGAAATTTTTCGGCAAGGAAGTATCCGATGAAATGATGATAGCTTTTGTCGAGAGCTTGAAGGCTCCCGACTATTTTTTCCTTCCCAGCAGTTGGATGATGACCGCCTTGGTGAATTGGGCCGATGGCGACTCGTCCTTGGCCTGGACACAGATGATTTATCTTGTCCTATTGGCGGTAGTTTTGTTTGGTTTGTTGATGTGGGTCAGCCATAAAATATATTATGAAAGTTGGCGGCTGGTTCAGGAAGTGAGATTTGCCCCGGTAAAAAAAAGTGGATTCGGTAATTCGTCACCTTCCACTTTTTGGGAACGTTTGCCGCTGTCAAGTTCCACCAGGGCTTTGCTGGCGAAAGATTTTCGAATATTTGTCCGTGACCCGGAACAATGGTCGCAGGTTCTGGTTCTGGTGGCCTTGGTATTTGTTTACATCTTCAACATCATGAACCTGCCGCTCGATAATTTGGTACTCAAAAATATCGTTTCGGTTTTCAATGTTGGGTTGGTCGGATTTGTGTTGTCGGCTTTGATCCTGCGTTTTGTTTTTTCCGCACCGAGTATCGAGGGAAGAAAAATTTGGACGCTGTATACTGCACCCCTGGACATGCGAAATTTTCTATTTGGCAAGATCTGCATGTTTCTCCCTCCCTTGCTTTTCGTGGCGGAATTTTTGGTGATCGTTTCCAATAATATACTCGAAGTGGATAGTTATGTTATGGGAGTTTCAATCATCGGCGTGTTTTTGATCACCGTTGGCTTGGTCGGTTTGGGACTGGGACTCGGGGCGAAGTACCCGGTTTTTGATTATGAAAATATTTCCGATATCTCTACGGGAACCGGCGGAGTTTTATTCATGATATTGAGCTTAAGTTTTGTCGGCCTGGTTGTGGTGATAGGTGCGCGTCCGATGTATCTTCACTTCACCCAAAGATTTTTATTTAAAGGCATTGCAGAAGTCGATGTAATGATCTGCTACGGTCTTATTTTCATTTTGACTTTTCTGGTGACCTTTATTCCCCTTAAGCAAGGCTTACGCTCCTTGAGGCAGATGGATGTTTAGCGGAGTAGCCTCCGGTGGGCAACGCCCACAGGAAATATGAGCAAGAAATATTGTTTGCTGGCTCAATATACTCATGCAGACTAGGAGTGTTTGTTTAATAGGGCAATGGCCAGTTCCTCATTTCAAAGGAGACCTTTGCATAATTGGGGTTTTCTAATAATTCCTCTCCCCTGGAGGGAGAGGGCTGGGTGAGGGGGCTCAATAATTCCTTCATTTTTGTTCTTAACTTTCAGATCACATTTTGATCGAATACAAATAATTTATTTGTTTTATCGCTTTGATAAAATTTATATTTTAATATCTGGTGTACATTAGATATTAAAAGAAAAAACAAAGTAAGAAAGGTTATGAACCCCCCTCACCTTAATCTGTCACACCGCGTGTGCTCCCTCGGAGGGGAGAGGAGATATTTTAGTTACCCTTAGGGGTTATTCAAAGTTCTCTTCCGAAAGAGGGAATCGGGCAAACGCCCGTTGGATAAATAAATGGAATTATTTCCTGAATATGAAAACCCGGCCCCTCCGAATGCGCCTTTGGCAGAACGGATGCGGCCTTCCACCTGGGAGGAATTTGCCGGTCAGGAACATCTTGTCGGAGAAGGCCGACCCTTGCGCAAACTGATTTCCCAGGGATCGCCGTTATCGTTTATTTTATGGGGACCCCCAGGTTCCGGGAAAACCACCTTGGCCCGGCTGGCGGCGCGTCTCACCAAAAGTGAATTTCATGAAATCAGTGCCGTCCATGCGGGCGTTCAGGACATTCGCAAGGTCATTGCCCAGGCTGAGAGAATATGGAAAACGCGGCAGATACGTAGCATTCTTTTTATCGATGAAATTCATCGCTTCAATAAAGCGCAACAGGATGCGGTCCTGCCTTTTGTTGAAAACGGCACCCTTCATTTGATCGGTTCGACCACGGAAAATCCTTCCCTGGAAGTGATCCCGGCTCTGCGCTCGCGTTGCCAGATATTTCGATTGCAGGCGCTGGAGCGTGAGACGATTCGTGAATTGATCCAACGAGCCCTCCACGATTCCGCTCGTGGCCTGGGAGAATCGCCACCGCAACTGGACCCATCGGCGCTGAATATGATCGAACGTTTTGCCAATGGCGATGCCCGGCGGGCGTTGAATGTCCTGGAAGCGGTGAAGAATTTTGTTGCAGATGATCCGGCAACTCCAGTGGGCAGTAAAATTATTGAGGGTATCATTCAGGAAACGGCGGTTCTTTACGAAAAGGGAGGAACCGAGCATTACGATCATGCCTCGGCCTTTCAGAAAAGCCTGCGTGGGTCCGATGCGGATGCGGCTATCTACTGGCTGGCTAAAATGATCGCCGGTGGCGAAGATCCGAAATTCATCGTCCGCAGGTTGTTGGTTACCGCATCGGAAGATGTGGGCAACGCCGATCCAATGGCCTTGTGTATCGCCAACGCGGCGGCAGAAGCGGTGGACCGATTGGGAATGCCGGAGGCGAGGATCGCTCTGAGCCAAGCGGTGATTTATATTGCCCGAGCGCCCAAGGACAATTCTGCCATTGTTGCGATTGATAATGCCTTGAATGATATTCAGCAGAGGGGAGACTCCTATCCGGTTCCTGATCATTTGAAGGACACGCATTATAAGGATGCAAAAAATAAATATGGCTACGGTGTGGGTTATAAATACCCGCACGATTATCCGGGAAACAAGGTGGACCAGCAATATCTGCCGGACCCTTTAATCGGTAAAAAGTACGTGCCTCCTAAGTCAACGAAATAAGGCTGGACCAAATGCAGGGAATTGTGGAAAATGAAAAGCCAATTAAAAATTTTGATTTATCGCGAGAACTAAAGGATTTTGCACTATGAATGATAGCCCTCGATTTAAGGCCGTAGATGATATTTTTTCCGGCCGCAGACGTGGCAACCAATTGATGGCCAGTGGCCAGGGCATCACGGCGGAAGAAGCCCGCTTGCTGTGGGCCTCGCAGGATATGACGGAAATCACCTGGCTGGATCTGGATGATAACCTGCTGGGCGATGACGGTGTTCGGGAACTATCAGAATGTGCCTTTCTGGAAAATGTTCAGTACCTAAATTTGAATCATAACGGGATCACCGATGAGGGAGTAAAAATACTGGCGAAATCTCCCCATCTTAAAAAGCTGAAACGCCTGCATTTGAAGGACAATCCCATTGTTGGAGAAGGAATTCTCGCTTTGTTCAATTCGGAAACCCTGGAGGGTCTCTCTAACTTTCAGCTGCATGAAGGGTGGAGCTGTAGGAAGAGGGAAGGCTGGCGGTACAAATCCAAAGATTAACCCACTAGTAGGATTCATACCCCGTAGCTTTCTACGGCTTTTAAATAAAAATTTTTCTAGGGTACCCCGGCTACTCGTAGCGGGGTCGTTATTATGAAATCCCCTCGATAATTTCTTCCTATGCCAGATTTGAAAAATACTTGTCAACTTCATATCCACATATCCTGCCTGGACCGGCCTGGGATTCTTGCCGAAACGTTGGGGCTGATTGCTCCATCGCGCTGGAACGTGCTCGACATCAAACAGTTTGTGTTCAACGGATTATTGAACCTTTCTATTTTATTAGGCGGGGAGGACGGAGTCGATGGTGATCCTTTAGGACAAACTATCGTCGATTTCGGCAAGCGCAAAGATATGAAGGTGAGTGTCTATCCCTGGCAATCCGATAGACGTCCCGATGCGCCGTACAAGCACCGCTCTGTCGTCACTTTGCTTGGTGCCAATATGGATACCTCTATCCTCCAGGACTTTACCAGCACTCTGGCTGAGTTGGATATCAACATCGGGAGAATTGAACAACTGGATTATGGCGATCAACATGTATTTGAGTTTGTCATCGGCACCCGTGAAGCGCATTCCAGTGTGGATGTCCTCAATGCCCTTGTAAAGTTCAAGGAAAGCCAGGATATCGACATTGCGGTGCAGGACGATTCTATGTTTCGCCGCAACAAAAGGTTGATCATCTTTGATGCCGATATGACCTTTCTGCAATGTGAAGTAATTGACGAATTGGGGAAACTCGCGGGAAAAGGCGAAGAGATGATGAAAATTACCCGTCAGGTCGTGGCGGGAGAAGTGGATTTTACAGAAGCCCTGAAGGACCGTGTTCGCCTGTTGCAGGGTTTGCCTGTCGCCGAGCTGGAAAAACTCGCGGAACGGATTCCCATCACCCCGGGAGCGGAGGATCTAGTCCGCATTCTTAAATATCTCGGCTATAAAATAGCTATTGTCAGCGGTGGCTTCCAATACTTCATCGACCGATTAAAAATTAAATATGGCCTGGATTACGGTTTTGCCAATCAGTTGGAAATTACTAATGGCCAGGTCAGCGGAAATCTCACTGGTAAGATCATTGATGCCAAGGCGAAAGAGGAGATTCTGGTATCCCTCGCCGAAAAGGAGGGTTTCACCCTCAAACAGGTCGTGGCCGTGGGTGACGGTGCCAATGATATTGCAATGTTGGCGCGGGCAGGACTGGGCATTGCCTTTAATGCCAAGCCGATTGTTCAAAAATATGCCAGAGCCAGCATTAATCGGCACAATCTGGAGTTGATTCTATATTTTTTGGGATACAGCGGAAAAGACCTGCTCGAGTTACGAAACTTGATCAGTCGAAGGGGAGACCGAGGCAGGCCACGCCCGCAAGAAATATGAGCTAGAAATAGTTTCATTCACAATAAAGTAACTAGGCAAGCTATGTGTTTGTGTCGCGTCAATCTGTACTCCTTAAAGGGGTTTTAGAAAAATGGACGATGGTTTCTGGAAAACCTCAAAAATTCTGTGGGAAATTGCCAATCCAGATATGCTGATTTTGCTAACCCTGGTCATTGGCACCCTATTACTTTGGTTTCGTCAGCAAAAAGCGGGGCGGAATGTTTTGACTCTGGTGACTGTAGTTTTGTTGGCGTTTGTTTTTTTGCCGGTGGACAAATGGCTTCTCTGGCCGCTTGAGAATCGTTTTCCTCAGGCGGTTACTTTGCCGAAAAATGTTGATGGCATAATTGTGTTGGGTGGCGGGGAAGATCCTCTTGTGTCAGCGATTCGCAAGCGACCGCAAGTCAATGGTGCAGCAGAAAGGTTGATCGCGTTTGTTGCGTTAGGAAATCAATACCCGGAAGCAAAATTAGTTTTTACCGGAGGAACCGGACACTTGAGTTTGCAAGAATATAAGGGGGCAGATACCGCTAGAGAGGTATTACAACAGTTAGGTTTCAACACCGACCGGGTCCTGTTTGAATCGCAATCAAAAAACACAATCGAAAATGCTCGATTCAGCCATCGCCTGGTTCAACCCAAGGCAGGGGAGAAGTGGATTTTAATCACCTCGGCTTATCATATGCCACGTTCCGTTGGCCTGTTTAGAAAGGCCGGGTGGCAGGTAATCCCCTATCCGGTGGATTATCAAACGACTGGTATTTTGCAATATGATTGGATGGTAGGCGGATTTTATGTGATCGGACAATTCAATATGGGATTGCGCGAATGGGTTGGATGTTTCGTCAACTGGTCGTTGGGAAACTCTCTAGAATTGTTTCCCGGCCCTGAATGAGCCGGGATTATTTTTCGTTTTGCTTATCGATTTCGCAGATGAGTTCATTCACAGTTCTAACCGATTCTAATTTTTTGAACGGTGAAACCATTCCTAAAACTCCTACACTCAAATTTTGATTCTCTTCTTTATCACTTAACACTATCGTGTTGTTGACGTATTTTTCTTTGAACCAGGGAAGATCTTTTACAGTAATTGGAGAATAAAATTCTTCGATGTCGATGCTGAAATCGTATTTCTTTTTCAGATAAACGCGGAGTTCATCCACTTCCGTCTCAGTCA
>SMVB01153023.1_pt1 | contig 11145 bp, 11 predicted proteins | sample 2456461 | NCBI WGS metagenome assembly SMVB01 (sample SAMN11095934, study PRJNA526329) | marine sediment metagenome | biome: Marine sediment; feature: Surficial sediment; material: Deep marine sediment; isolation source: Hadal surficial sediment | place: Pacific Ocean | collected 2014-05 | depth...
GCACATCACGCTGCTTTCGCGGCCACCGCCGGCGAGGATCCCGACTGGCCGATCTGGTATGCCGATCATCTCCAGAAGCCTCTCGCCGCGAAGGCACAGATGGACTTGCACAAGAGCCGCCTCATCTATTGCCTTATGAATGCGGATTTCGAACAGGCCGCCCGGGCGCCGGATGCGAATTGGGCGAAGTTCTACGCCGATGAATTTGTCGCGCGTTACGCGCCAAGCGAAACACCAGCGAAGGACAAACTGGCCCTTTACTATCTGGCGACCTGTCCATTCTGCATCCGCGTTCTATCGGCCATCGATCGCCTGGGTGTGGATGTCGAACTCCGGGAAATCCACGAGCACGCCAAATTCCGTGACGAACTTATCGGGGTACGAGGGAGACCCACGGTGCCCGTGCTCAGGATCACCGCACCCGGGGGCGAAAACCGCTGGATGCCGGAATCGGCCGACATCATCGCGTATCTGGAAAAAACCTACGGCGAGCCTGGGTCATCTGAGCACTAGGAATCCGGCCCTGCGCCGTGGTTCAAGGCGTCACGGCCCCGGCCAATCGTCGCGTCTTGCCCTCGTCATCCGTCTGGCCGCCGCGGCGGGACGTCGTTTCGGGCCGACTCAAAAAAATGCCCGTGGCGCGGGGCAGGGCTCACCCGGGGTCGTGATCCGGCCAAACTATTGATTCAATTACGTATTCTTTCGCGCCGCCGCCCCCGGCGGGAACCAAAACGCGCGACACCGCGCGAAATCCGCGACTTTTGGCCTTGAAATACGCCGTTTTCCCGGTATGATGCCGCGCCTTTGGGGGTCTCGCAGGCTCGGAAGGAGAATCCATGGTCGATCTGCCCAACAACTATCGTCCCCGGAAGAACGAGAAGTACATGAACGAAAAGCAGCAGCAATACTTCCGCCTCAAGCTGCAGGCGTGGCGCAACGAACTGCTGGACGAAAGCAAACAGACCGTTGAACGTCTGCGCGGCGAAACCGTCGAGGTGGGGGACGAGGCGGATCGGGCCAACCGCGAGAGCGATCATGCGCTGGAACTGCGCACCCGGGACCGGTATCGCAAGCTCATCGGCAAAATCGATCAGGCTTTGCTCCGCGTCGACGACGGCACCTACGGGTTTTGTGAGGAAACCGGTGAGCCCATCGGTATCCAGCGCCTGGAAGTACGACCGGTTGCCATCCTGTCGGTGGAAGCCCAGGAACGCCGGGAACTGCTGCAGAAAAAAATCCACGTCGCCTGACAGGGATTCGCGGCTGGAAAGCCGCTCCTGCACAAGCGGCTCCTGCACAAGCGGCTCCTACAGAAGCGCCATTCGCGGCGCGACCGACACAGGAATCGCGGCCGGAGGGCCGCTCCTGCAGTCGTTTCCGTTTGGGGTGTAGCATGGTGATGGGAGGGTGTCGCCATGGCTGTCGAGGACAACGTTTCCCCCGAGTTCCCCTTTGAACCCCGGTTCCTGGATGTGCATGACTCGCGCATGCACTATGTGGATGAGGGCGAAGGGGATCCCGTGCTTTTTCTGCACGGCAACCCCACTTCCAGCTATCTCTGGCGCAACATCATTCCGCATCTGACGCCGCATGCCCGGTGCATCGCGCCGGATCTGATCGGCATGGGGAAATCCGGCAAACCCGATATCGAATACAGCTATGCGGATCACCGCTGGTATCTGTTCAAGTTCATCGAAAAACTGGGATTGAAGAACATCACCCTGGTCATCCATGACTGGGGATCGGCCCTGGGGTTTGACTACGCAATGCAGCACGAAGACAACATGCGCGGCATTGCCTTCATGGAAGCCATTCTTCGAACGATACCTTCGTATTCAGCCATGCCGGCCCGTTTGCGGCTCATGTTCCAGGCCTTCCGCGCGCCCGGGATCGGGCAGGCCCTGATCATGAACGGCAACATCTTCATCGAGACGGTGCTGCCCATGGCAACGATCCGCAAACTGAGCCGGGAGGAAATGGACCAATACCGGGCACCCTACCCTGACCGTGCCTCGCGCAAACCGTTGTGGCGGTGGCCCAACGAGATTCCCATCGGCGGCAAACCCGTGGATGTGGTCGCGGTGGTCGAGGCCTACAAGGCCTGGCTCCAGGAAACCCCGTTGCCCAAGCTGTGCATCGCCGTCGAACCCGGGGCCATCATGCAAAAACCCGTCGTGGATTGGTGCCGGGAGAAGTTCTCCGATCTGGAGATCGTCAACGTGGGCAAGGGCCTTCATTACATCCAGGAAGACCACCCTGCAACCATCGGCGAGGCTATCGCCCACTGGTACCAACGTCTCTGATACCTCCCGTAAAAGTCGCGGCTGGAAAGCCGCTCCTACGCGACGTCGGTTGGGGTATCGAGAAGGATGAGGACACCAATGATGATGAGCAGCACGGGGAGCAGATAACGTCCCCACCTCTCCAGGGGCTCCGCGATCAGACGATGCCCCGCGAGCCACCGGGCCAGCACTACCCACCCGACCGCACACGCCGAGAAGGTGATCAGCATGGCCATTTCCAGGTTCTCGCTGGTATCCGCAAACAGGGAAACGTAAACCGCCAGCGTATCGGCACTCTGGGCCAGCATGAGGAGGGTAACGGCGATCATCCCCGCGCTCGACGCGCGGATACTCGTGTCGGTGGGTTGCCCTCTCGTCAGTTCCCAGGCCCGGTAGAGCCCCAGCCCGATGGGAACAAAACCCAGGTATCCGAGATGCCGTTCGGGTGTGAGTTCGACGGCCTCGGCCACGAGCCAGGCGGCCGCGAATACGATCAGCGCGGATAGCAGATAACCCCAGGCAACCTCTCGTGCGCTGTAGCTTTCCTCGGCGATCAGAATAACGAGCAGCCCGAGGTTATCCAGGTTGGTCGCGACGAAGGTGATCGCCGTCAGGGCGACGATGATCAGGACCGGTTCCACGACTCAGACGCTGGGCGGAAGCGGTGGCGGCTTTTTTCCAAAAAGCGCGCCTCCGTAAATCAACGCCAGATACAGGACGTATCCCGCGGAAGTGGCCGCGCCGGCCACATAGGTCAAAGCGGCGGCGCGTAACACTTTCTTTGCCCCGTCCCGTCCGTCGGGACTCACGAGCCTGAGGCTTTCCAGTTGCTGCAACGCGCGCTTGCTGGCGTTGAACTCAACGGGCAAGGTCAGGAAATACACTCCGATCGAGCCTGCGTAGGCCAGCAGTCCGATTTGCACCAGCAGCGGAAAGCCGAGAAATGATCCCCCGACCGCGGCGGGAAGTCCGAACCGCGCCGCCACCTGGGCCAGGGGCACGAGTTTCGATTTCAACTCCATGGGCCCGTAGTTGTCAGCGTCCTGCAGGGCGTGACCGCACTCGTGAGCGGATACCGCCGTGGCAGACACGCTGTTGCCATAATAATTCCCTTCTGACAGGCTTATGTGCTTGTCGCGCGGATCGTAGTGATCGGTGAGTTTTCCCCCGGTTGGCTCGACCGGCAAACGATTGAGTCCATTCGCATCGAGTATGGTCCGGGCCACCTGATGCCCGGTCGCACCCGTCACCGTCCGAACCTGGTTCCATTGGGCATAGGTATGCTGCATTTTCTTGCTCACGACGAGAGAAAGGAGCCAGGTGAGTCCGGCGATAATGTAGTAGAGGTCCACAAAGATGCTCCCCGTTCAGTTTTCCTTCCATTTGATGGAGCAACCCACCGAGGGCACTTGTTGCCCGGGTCCCGCGCCCGTTTCAGCCACCTGGATCATGGCATCCAGCAGTTCCCGCCGGGCGCCCTCGGGTGCCGAGTTCGTGCCCGAGGCATCCAGCCGACCTCGAAACTGCAACTCGAGATCCTTGTTGTATCCGAAAAAATCCGGCGTGCACACGGCGCCGTAACCTTTGGCGATCTCCTGCGTTTCGTCCATCAGATACGGAAACGGAAAATCGAATTCTTCCGCCGCCCTTTTCATGTTTTCAAAGGAATCTTCCGGGTAATCCGTCGGGTCGTTGGACATGATCGCTACCGTCCCCACCCCGTGTTCCGCCAGTTCCCGACAGTCCTGCACCAGGCGCTCCCGGATGGCCTTCACAAACGGGCAATGGTTACAGATGAACATGACCAGCACGCCGTTTTCGCCCGCGCAGTCGCGCAGGGACCAGTCACGGCCATCCACACCCGGGAGGGTGAAATCCACGGCGGGGGCGCCGAAGTCGCAAACGGGGGTCTCGGTCCGGGCCATGGGCCCTCCTCTACAATGGTGTTGATCAAATGGTGTCAGACACCATTGAACCCCGCCGGGGAAACAGGATCAATGCCATCGGGGCGGGGCCGTACAATGGGCTTTCATGGTGTCTGACACCTCGAAAACGGTGCATGAAGGCCTGCGGGCCGGTAGAATGACCCGTTTTTCGCGAGTGCCCGGCCGGTCAGGCCAGTCCAACAAGAGACCAAACAGTGAGCAGTCATTTATTTACGTCTGAATCCGTGTCCGAGGGACATCCGGACAAGGTCGCCGACCAGATCTCAGACGCCGTCCTGGACGCCATCCTGAAGGAGGACCCGGCTGCCCGGGTGGCCTGCGAAACCCTGGTCAAAACGGGCGTTGCTGTGATCGCCGGTGAGATCACAACGGAAGCCTGGGTGGACCTGGAGGAGGTCGTCCGGTCCGTCATCGTCGGCATCGGCTATGACAGTTCGGAGGTGGGCTATGACGGGCACACCTGCGGCGTCGTCAACATGATCGGCAAGCAGTCCACTGACATCGCTCAGGGCGTGGACCGGGAGGACCCGGAACAACAAGGGGCCGGTGACCAGGGAATGATGTTCGGTTACGCCAGCAACGAAACCGATGTGCTCATGCCCGCTCCCATTACCTACGCCCATCGCCTGGTCAAGCAGCAGGCGGAGGTGCGGCGTTCAGGCAAATTGCCCTGGCTGCGGCCGGACGCCAAGAGCCAGGTGACCTTCCGTTATGAAGATGACCGCCCCACGTCCATCGAGGCGGTGGTCCTCTCTACCCAGCACGCACCCGACATCAATCAGAAAGACCTGCGGGAGGCCGTGAGGGAGGAAATCATCAAACCCGTGTTACCGGCCGAGTGGTTTGGCGATCACACCCGTGTTCACATCAACCCCACGGGCGCGTTCACGATTGGTGGGCCGGTGGGCGACTGCGGACTCACGGGCCGCAAAATCATCGTGGACACCTACGGCGGAATGGCGCGCCATGGTGGTGGCGCGTTCTCCGGAAAAGACCCGTCCAAGGTGGACCGGTCCGCGGCTTATGCGGCCCGGTACGTGGCCAAGAACATTGTCGCCGCCGGGTTGGCCGACCGCTGCGAAATCCAGGTGTCCTATGCGATCGGTGTAGCGGAACCCACGTCCATCATGGTCCAAACCTTCGGCACCGGCGTGATGGACGACGGTCATCTCACCAAGCTGATACGTGATCACTTCGATCTGCATCCGGCGGGGATCATCCGGATGCTGGATATGATCCGCCCCATCTACCAGGAAACGGCGGTCTATGGGCATTTCGGTCGGGAAGTACCGAATTTCACCTGGGAGAAGACCGACAAGGCAGATGCTTTGCGCGATGCCGCCGGCATAAAAGCCTCCGCCGCAAAATAACGGGGATGAATCATTTAGCAAACGGTTTTTCAATTGTAGGAGCGGCTTTCAGCCGCGATCCCTTTAGCAAACGGGGTCAGACCCCAATCAGGAGCCGCAAGTGACAACGGAAACTGTCAAAGAACTCAAACCCGACTACGAAGTCGCGGATCTCAGCCTGGCCGAGTTTGGCCGTAAGGAAATCGCCATCGCCGAGACGGAAATGCCCGGGTTGATGGCCGTACGGGAAGAATTCGGAAAGGCGCAGCCGCTCAAGGGCGCGCGCATCGCCGGCTCCCTGCATATGACGATCCAGACGGCGGTGCTGATCCAGTCGCTGGAAGCGTTGGGCGCCGAAGTACGCTGGGCCTCCTGCAATATCTTCTCCACCCAGGATCATGCCGCCGCGGCGATTGCCGAATCCGGCACGCCGGTTTTCGCCAGGAAGGGCGAGACGCTGGACCAGTACTGGGAATACGCCCACCAGATCTTCGAGTGGCCCAATGGCGAAACCGCCAACATGATTCTCGACGACGGTGGTGACGCGACCTTGCTGATCCATCTGGGCGCGAAGGCCGAAAAGGACATCTCTGTTCTGGACAATCCCTCATCCGAAGAAGAAACCGCCCTCTTCGCCTCGATTCGCAAACGCCTGGACACCCAACCCGGCTGGTATTCAAAGGTCGCGGCCAACATCGTCGGGATCACCGAGGAAACCACCACCGGCGTCAAGCGTCTTTATCAGATGCAGGAAAACGGGGAACTGAATATCCCCTGCATCAACGTCAACGACTCGGTGACCAAATCCAAGTTCGACAACCTGTATGGCTGCCGCGAGTCACTGGTGGACGGCATCAAACGCGGCACCGACGTCATGATCGCCGGCAAGATCTGCGTGGTCGCAGGTTATGGCGATGTGGGCAAGGGTTGCGCCCAGTCTTTGCGCGGCCTGGGCGCCACCGTGTGGATCACCGAGATCGACCCCATCTGCGCGCTGCAGGCCGCGATGGAGGGTTATCGCGTCGTCACCATGGATGAGGTAGCCGACAAGGCAGACATCTTCGTGACCGCCACGGGCAACTATCACGTGATCACCCACGAGCACATGGCCGCCATGAAGAACGAAGCCATCGTGTGCAACATCGGCCATTTCGACAACGAGATCGATGTTGCCTCACTGAAAAAGCACGAGTGGGACAACATCAAACCCCCCGAACAGGGGCAGGTGGATCACATCATCTTCCCCGACGGCAAAAAGATCATCCTGCTGTCGGAAGGCCGGTTGGTGAACCTGGGAAACGCGACTGGTCATCCCAGTTTTGTCATGTCCACCAGCTTCACAAACCAGGTGCTGGCCCAGATCGAACTCTGGAACCACCGGGACAACTACAAGAACGAGGTATACACGCTGCCCAAAAAGCTGGATGAGCAGGTGGCCCGGCTGCACCTGGGCAGGATCGGCGCCAATCTCACGAAGCTGCGCGACGACCAGGCCGAATACATCGGCGTGGACGCGGACGGTCCCTACAAGCCCGACCATTACCGGTATTGAATCAAGGGAATCGCGGCTTCAAGGAATCGCGGCTGGAAAGCCGCTCCTACAAGCCGCGACTTCAAAAACAAAAGCCGCTCCTACACAGTGTTGATATGAGCAAGGCCCCATCCATCAGTTTCGAGTTCTTTCCGCCCAGGACGGAGAAGCAACAGGAGACTTTCCTGCGCGCCCGCGAGGCGTTTCGCCGCTATGTGCCGGAGTACTACTCGGTAACCTTCGGGGCTGGAGGATCCACCCGGGACCGGACCCTGGAAACAATCATCGGCATCAAGGATCAGACCGACGTGGCGCCGGCCCCTCATATCTCCTGCATAGGAACCGAGGCCGAAAGCGTGCGCAGTCTGCTTGAAGCCTATCAACGCGCCGGAATCGGCCGGCTGGTGGTGCTCCGGGGCGACATGCCTTCGGGCATGGCCGCCACCGGTGAGTTCAGTCACGCCAACGAGCTTCTGGAGTTCATCCGGGCGGAGACCGGTGACCACTTTCATATCGAGGTCGCCTGCTATCCTGAATTCCATCCCCAAAGCGAAAACGCGCGCCGGGACCTGGAGAACTTCAAGCGCAAAATCGATGCCGGCGCGAACGGTGCGATCACCCAGTATTTCTACAACCCGGACGCCTACTTCCGCTTTGTTGACGCGGCACGTGGGATCGGCGTGGACGTGCCGATTACCGCAGGCATTATGCCCATCACGAACTTCACGCAACTCGCCAGGTTCTCGGACGGTTGCGGCGCGGAAATCCCCCAGTGGTTGCGAGCACGTCTGGCCGACTACCAGAACGATCTGGATTCACTGCGCGCTTTCGGTTTGGACGTGGTAACGGAACTGTGCCGAAGAGTGATCGAAGGTGGCGCGCCGGGTATTCACTTCTACACCCTGAACCGGGCCCGGGCCACCAGCGCGATCTGTGACAACCTTGGTCTCGGCGCAAACCAGGACCTCGCCTAGGCTCTATTCATAAGCCTCGCGAAAGGCTTCCACGGTTTCCTCGGCGGTTTCTTCCTGTTCGAAACGAGCCAGATGGATAATCGCCTCGCCTTCGTGGATAAGCGGCAGCAATGATCTTCCGATAACGATACCGGAGAAGTTGGGCCGTACTGACACTTCGTTCTCGCCAAAGGGGTCGGCGATCACCGCCAGTTCATCTCCCGCGTCCACACGGTCACCGAGCTTGACGCGGGAACGAACGATCCCACTGGCAGGCGCACGGATCCACGAACTGGATCGCGCGATTGCTGGAGTCAATGTTTTTTTCGTTTTCTTTTTTGTTGCCGGCAACATGCCGATATGTCGCATGACGGCGGTGATCCCGCGGACGCCGACCCGGATACCCACCTCGTCAAAACGCAGCGCTTCGCCAGCTTCATAAACCAGCATCGGGATATCCAGTTCTCGAACCGCCTCGCGCAGGGAGCCATCGCGCAGGGCCGAATGGAGAATTACCGGCGCGCCGAAAACCCTGGCCAGTTCCAGGGTCGCCGGATCGTCCAGACAGGCCCGCACCTGGGGAAGATTCTTCCGGTGGCGTGCCCCGGTATGCAGATCGATCCCATAGTCGGAACCCCGCACGATTTCAGACATGAACAGCTCAGCAAGACGCGAAGCGAGCGAGCCTCGTTCCGAACCGGGAAAAACCCGGTTCACATCGCGCCCGTCCGGAAGATTGCGATCGCCGGCGATAACGCCGTAAACATTGACCATGGGAACAGCCAACAGCGTTCCCCGCAAACGCTTGAGCGCTTTCAGGCGAACCAGGCGACGAACGATCTCGATGCCGTTGAGTTCGTCACCGTGGAGCGCGCTGCTGATGAAAAGCCGGGGGCCCGGTTTGCGTCCGTGCAGCACATGCACGGGCATCGCGAGTTCCGTGTGGGTGTAGAGCGGCGGCAGTTGCAGTTCAACCGTGGCGCTTTCGCCCGGTTCCACGATCGTGCCCGTTATCCGGAAGGCTTTGCGCGAACTCGCCATCAGCCCTTTCCGCGCATCCGGGTTCTGCCGGGCCGGGCGTTCTTTTCGATGAACGCGTAGATGGCGCCTGCGACATCCTTGCCGGTGGACGTCTCGATCCCTTCAAGGCCGGGGGAGGAGTTCACTTCCAGTACCAGTGGGCCGTGGCGCGAGCGAATGAGGTCCACACCGGCCACGTTGAGACCAACGATGCGCGCAGCCCGGGCGGCTACCCGCCGCTCCTCGGGGGTCAGCTTGATAACCGTTGCCGTGCCACCACGGTGGAGATTGGAGCGAAAATCCCCTTCCGGCGCCTGGCGCAACATGGCTGCATGCACCCGGTCACCGATCACGAAACAGCGAATGTCGGCGCCACCGGCTTCCTCGATGTATTCCTGAACGAGAAAGTTGGCGCCGAGCCCGCGGAAGGCATCGATGAGGCTTTCCACCGCCTTGCGGGTTTCCGCCAACACGACTCCCTTGCCCTGAGTGCCTTCCAGAAGCTTGACCACCAGCGGCGCGCCCTTCACCAGCTTGAGCAGATCATCCGTGTCGTCCGGCGCCCGGGCGAATCCGGTAACGGGAAGGCCCACTCCTTTTCGGGACAGGAGTTGCAGGGCACGCAGCTTGTCCCGGGACCGGTTGATGGCCACGGATTCGTTGACAGTATAAACGCCCATCATTTCGAACTGACGGACCACGGCCGTTCCATAAAAAGTAATGGAAGCCCCGATGCGGGGAATCACCGCGTCGAAGCCTTCCAGCGCCTTTCCCTTGTAGTGAATCTCGGGCCGCGAGGTACTCAGCTTCATGTAACAGCGCAGGGGATCGATCACGTGGATCTCATGGCCCCGTTGCTCCCCCGCCTCCGCGAGGCGCCGGGTGGAATACAGCTTTCTGTTGCGTGAGAGAATGACGACCTTCACTGTGCAGCGTCCTTGTTCTTTTTCCTGTCGGGATATTTTTTCCATCCCCACCGCCCCAGAAGATAGGACCCGGTGGGTTCTATACGGCACCGGTCTTCCAGTGCAACGCGCCCCAGCAGCATGGGAAACAGCAGATCCCCGCGTTCCGTGAGATTCAGATCAATTTCCCAGCTCTGCCCGCTCATTTCCAGGGTGGTCCGGATGTAAGGCCGGCGCGTCGTGCGGCCACCCGAGTCCCGGACATTTCGATATTCAACAACCGGCGCCTCACGCTCAAGAACGATGTGCGGATACTTGCGCAGCGGCTGGACGTGGAATCGCACCCAGTCGGCACCGTCGCGCTGGAAAACTTCCATGTCGAGGGCGTGCAAAGACGAACTCCTTGCGCCGGAATCCACTTTTGCCTTGATCGCCGGCACGCCCAGCCCCGGCAGAGCCACCCATTCGCGCCAGCCAACTATCACGGGCTCAGGTTTTTCCTCACGCATACAGCCGCTCCGGTGCTTTTTGGACCGGTAACTATAGGGGTTTTGGGCCCCTGCGGTAAGCGCCAGCCGGACCTGGACGAGGAAACCCGTACTCAGCTCTATGAAAAAACCGAGGGCTGGGCGGCCGGGCTGGTACTGATGCTGGAACAGGCCCGGGGGACGAGTCTCGCGGATGTGCCTGTCACGGCCACACCGCAGATCATTTTCGATTACCTGGCCGGGGAATTCCTGGACAACCTGGATGCAACGACACGAACTGTTCTGCTGAGAACCGCCCTGCTTCCTCAGATCTCGGCAGCCGCGGCGGCAGACCTGTCGGGAGAAGCCGACGCCGGCAAACTCCTGAATGAGCTCTGCAAAAACCATTACCTGGTATCGCGCCTGCCGACGGCCGATGAGCCCCTTTATCAGCATCACCCCCTGTTACGGGAATTCCTGATGCGGCGCGCCCAGGAAGAATTGTCCACGTCGGAGCGAAAAGAACTGCGCACGCGGGCCGCCGTGCTCCTGGAAAAACAGGGGAACGTAGAGAACACGGCCGCACTTCTGATCGAGTCCCGGGACTGGGATGGCTTGGTCAGGTTCATCAGGGAAAAAGCCGAGACCATGCTGGCCCAGGGTCGCGGAGAAACCCTGGAGCAGTGGCTGGA
>SMVB01021202.1_pt1 | contig 11144 bp, 8 predicted proteins | sample 2456461 | NCBI WGS metagenome assembly SMVB01 (sample SAMN11095934, study PRJNA526329) | marine sediment metagenome | biome: Marine sediment; feature: Surficial sediment; material: Deep marine sediment; isolation source: Hadal surficial sediment | place: Pacific Ocean | collected 2014-05 | depth 0-1...
GTACCTTAGTTATTGCCGCTGTTAGTGTCGTCTTGCCGTGATCCACGTGTCCTATAGTCCCTACATTTAAATGTGGCTTAGTTCGTTCAAATTTGGCCTTTGACATCTCGTCTCTTACCTCCTACTCCGTTTTTAAATGTTAGTTAGCCCACGATCGGATTTGAACCGACGACCTCATCCTTACCAAGGATGTGCTCTACCGACTGAGCTACATGGGCAGAGCTTGCAAGCGGGAGACGGGATTCGAACCCGCGACCCTCAGCTTGGAAGGCTGACGCTCTAGCCAACTGAGCTACTCCCGCGTTAAAATTAAATTTAATATAACTTTTCATTTTATATTATATGGGGAGGGCAGGATTCGAACCTACGTAGGCATCGCCGGCAGATTTACAGTCTGCTGCTTTTGACCACTCAGCCACCTCCCCTTGATCCCGTAAGTCATTCAAATACTTTATATTTATAGTCAATTAATTTAAAAAATAAGATGCAAATATTGAGCTGGCGAAGGGATTTGAACCCCCGACCTGCTGATTACAAATCAGCTGCTCTACCACTGAGCTACACCAGCTGATTAATTGAAAAATTATAAACCACTCCTGTTTTAAATTAAGCGAATTATCATAACAGTAGGTTATGCTTTGTCAAATATATTATTGGCTCTACAAACGCATTATTAAAAATTAAAAACAATCAAAATCACGCAATATTTTTACCGGTATTACACAATTACAAATTGAGCACACCTAATTACTTTAGTTTACAGATAGCCTAAAATACCGACGCAAGTATTTCAGCCTGAGCAACTTTAAAATCACCTACTGAAGCCTCTGCATACATTTTCCATAATCTGGACCTTGATTTTAAAAGACTCACAGTTAATTTCACTTCATCATCGGGAAAAACTGGTTTTTTAAATCTGACATTATCCAAACCAACAAGAGCCGGAAGCTTATCTTTAATATCCTCTTTAAAGCTCTCATAAACAAGAATACCTCCCGCCTGAGCTAAAGCTTCTATAATTATCACTCCTGGCACAACCGGGTTTTCGGGGAAATGTCCTTTAAAAAAATATTCTTTATTCGTAAATTTCCTTAATGCTTGTATTTTTACACCTTTTTCAATTTCCAAAATCTCATCGACGAACAAAAAAGGGTCTCTATGAGGTAAGATTCCTTTTATATATTTAGTATCCATTTAACCTTTAGATTTAATATAAATAATTTGAACAAAAACTAATTACCCAGGTCATACGCTGTTATAACCTTTTGGGTTATATCTACTTCATCGCTGCCATAAATAACACCACTTTCTGTTTTCTCAACAATAAGAGAATACCCTTCTTTACTTCCGATTATCCTTATTACGCTTTCCAATTCTTTTAATATTTGTTGCGTAAGTTCAAAGTCTTTTTTCTGCAATTCTTCTCTAAAATCGTCTCTTAACCTTGAAAGCTCTTTTTTCTTATGCTGAATAGCTTCGGCTCTTCTTTTCTTAGCTTTATCGTCCATCAGGGTAGATTGATTTATAAAATCCTGCTCTTCTTGAGCAAGTATCTTAGCCTTGTTTTCAATTATTAGCCTTTTTTTCTTAAAATCACTCTCGAAAGAAGCCTTTGCAGCTTTTCCTGCCTTAGAGTTTTTGATTACACTTTGGAGATCTATATATCCGATCTTAGTAATTGATTCTGCTTGCAAAGTAGCTGCCATACCAAAAAGCATAAACAACAAAACAAAGAAAATGTTTCTCATTCCTACCTCCTAATTAAAAGCTTAAAATAAATTTCCTACAGTAAACTGTATTTCAAAGCTGTCCTCATCTGCTAATCTATCTCCTATAGGAAAGCCTACATCTAATTTCAATGGTCCAAGCGGCGATAACCACCTAAATCCAAACCCCACATTCCTTCTTATATCCTGAGAATCAAAACTTATCTTCTCGCCATCATTATATGCATTACCAATATCAACAAATAGTACACCCTTTACATTAATTTGTTTTACCAGTGGAACTATGTACTCTGCCGACAGTAGCAATTCCTGGCTACCTCCAATGATCACAAAATCCCCATCATCCGTTGGCACCCTTGCTCCGACTCTTCTAAATTTAAAACCTCTTAATGAATTAGGACCCCCTAAAAAAAACCTCTCACCCACAACTAAATCATTTCCTACATCCATAAGGTTTAAATACCCATATCTGCCAGTAAAAGCAAAAACAGTGCTTTTCCAAACAGGGTAATAATATCTTAGATTAGCCCTGTACTTAATAAAATCAGTGTCTCCTCCAAAAGGACCTGCATACTCTATCGATGTCCTGGCAATCAAACCTTTTGTGGGGTCAAGAAAATTATTTCTTGAATCCCAAACAGCACCTATAGATAAACCGCTGATGGTTCTGGAAGACTCAGTAATAATTAATCTTGCATCGCCAAAAACATCTCCAATATCCTCGCTTTCAAGCCTGTAACCTACTTCTGCCCTTAGTTGTTTCCAAATTCTTCTGCCAAAGGAAAGTGCGCCTCCAAAGGATTTTCTATCAAAATCTCTAAATTCTCTTTTTGTTTTAAAAATCCTGAAGTTCATATTCCATTCCGAATCCAGAAATACCGGATCTGAATAGTTTAGTGAAAAAAGTTGTGTAACTCCGCCTATTGAAGCAGACAAAGAAAGTAGTTTGCCATATCCAAACAAGTTGGATTCCTGAATTTGCCCTGAGAACAAAACTGTTTCAACCGAGCTAAACCCCCCTGCTACACTGAAAAATCCAGTTGGCTTTTCTTTTACACTAATATTAATATCTACTTGATCATCTACTCCAGGCACCCTTTCAGTGTCAACCTGAATATCTGCTTCAAAATAACCTCTCCTAAGTATTCTAGGCTTAATTGCGCTTATTTGACTGGCATTGTACAAGCTTTGCTCTTCAATTAGAATCTCTCTTCTTATCACTTTATCCCTAGTTCTTACATTACCAGAAATATCTATTCTTCTTACGTATACCTCTTTTCCCTTTTCAATTGTAAAATTCACATCTACTTCCAGACTAGATTTATTAGGAAAAATTCTGGGATCAACATTTGCAAAAGCATATCCCTTATTTCCATAGTAAGTTGTCAATATGTTTATGTCGTCAGCCACGTAGCTGCTTTTAAATATTTCACCTTTTTTTAATTTTAATAAATCAACAAGTTCCTCATTTGTTGCAATCAGATCTCCGCCTATACTAACACTACCCACCCTGTATTGCTGCCCTTCTTCAACTCTAAAGGTAATTATATGGCCCTTTTTTTCTTCACTATAAACCTTTTCAGGCTTGCTCACGTTTACATCAAGGTACCCTTGGTCAAGATATACGGCTCTGATTCTGTCAGAATCCCTATCTATCTCTTCAGGTCTGTAAAGACCCCTGGAGGTTATAAAAGAGATAATACTTTTTGGTTTCGAATATATTTTATCTTTTATATCGCCGCTCTTTATTGACTCATTGCCTTCTATTATTATTTCTTTAATATAGGATTTTTTTCCTTCCTTTATATCTATATTAAGTTCAATTGTCCCCTCACCCCTGGGTTCTATAGAATAATCAACCTCTGTAGGAATTATTCCCCTTTCGGCGTACAGTTTCTTAATCGACTCTATAGTGTTATTTAATTTGGAAATCTCGACTATCTGCCCTTCATTAATGCTCAGCGCTGCTGTGATATTTTCTGTGCTTATCTCATCATTACCATTAATTCTTATATCAACTATTACGGGTTTTTCTTTAAGCTTATAAATCAGCACTATCCCATCTTCAGTTTTATCTATCTCTGCAACAACATCATCAAAGAATCCCAGCTTAAATATATTTTTGATATCATTGCTTATAGAAGATGAAGAAAGAATGTCTCCAGCAGATACTGTAATGCTGGATTTAATAAGCTCTGTTTCAATTCTTCTGTTACCCAAAATAATCACTTCAATTATTTCATTGCCATCGGAAGATTTTAAACTTATAGGATAAGAAGATAAACCTATAAGCACTACCAATATGGGTATTAAGAATAATTTTACAGCTTTAGTTTTCATAAACTATCTTTCCGTCTAAAAGATTAATTTTTTTATCAAAACATGAGGATACATATGAATTGTGTGTCACTACAATAATAGACACCTTATACTCTTGGCTTAATTTGACAAATAAATCAATTATTGACGAGCCAGTTTTTCGGTCTAAATTTCCAGTTGGTTCGTCAGCAAATATAACCCGTGGTTTTAAAACTATTGACCTTGCAATAGCCACCCTCTGCTGCTCTCCACCCGAAAGCTCACCTGGTCTGTGTGTAACCCTGTCTGAGAGTCCAACATTGTCCAGTACTTTTAAAGCAAGTTCTTGAGCCTGGTTTTTATTAATACCATTTATAAGTGCCGGCATCATAACATTTTCCAACGCATCAAACTCTGCTAAAAGGTAATGGAATTGGAAAACAAATCCAATCTTATTGTTTCTAAACTTAGCAAGCTCGGTATCAGATTTATTCAGTACATTTTCTCCATCATACTTTATATCACCTTTCGAAGGATGATCAAGAGTTCCCATTAAATGTAGTAATGTGCTTTTCCCAGAACCTGAAACCCCTTCGATTGCCAGTGTCTGTCCCTGGTCAACTTTTAGATTGATTCCTCTCAGCGCTTCTACATTAGATCCATTCGTATTATAAATTTTCCACAAGTCCGATACTTCAATCAAAGGATATATTCTCCCTTATTCATACCTCAAAGCTTCAACAGGATCTTTCCTAGAAGCCTCAAATGAAGGATAAAGAGTAGCTATCAAACAAATTATCAAACTAGTAAACGCCACTCCAATAAAATAAATCGGTTCAATTCTAACAGGAAATTCCGAAACATAATAGACCTGGGGATCAAAAGGAATTAAACTTTTTATAAAATCTGAGGTTTTGAGTAAATAACATATTAAATATCCTAAAATAGTGCCAATAGTAGTACCAACTATCCCTATTATCATTCCTTCTGTTAAAAATATATTCAAAATACTGTTTCTTGATGCACCCATAGCTTTTAATATTGCAATATCTCTGTTTTTTTCCATAACAACCATCGTAAGAGTGCTAATTATATCGAGTGCTGCTACCAGTATTATGAAAGCAAGAAATATCCCTATGGCAATTCTTTCAAGCTTAAGCGCTTTAAAAAGACTTCGGTTAACATCTTGCCAGTTTCTTGTATAAAACGGGAAGCCCAAATAGTCTTTAAGTTCACTGCCAAGAGATTTGGCATCATAAGCATTATCGGTTTTAAGTTCAATTCCCGACACTTTATTCTTCATATCAAAAAACTTCATTGCATCCTTAATTGATACATATGCAATAGATGAATCATACTCAAACATCCCGTAGTCAAAAATCGCTATAATTTCAAATTTCCTTACTTTTGGCAGATGCCCTAAAGGACCAATCTTTCCAAAAGGTGAAACAAGGTTAATTTCATCACCAATTATAACGCCAAGCGACCCCGCAAGCTCCTTTCCGATTATTATCGGCGGATAACCCGAAAGTGTTTTTTTATCTAACTTTCCTAATAGTTTTTTCCCGTATTCTTTAAGCTCTTCTAAACTTTTTTTTTTGTGCTTTAAATCAGATCCTTTTCCAACAGCTTCATAAATATTTATAACCGAGCCTGCAGACTCCGGTTTAATACCCCTTATAACAGCGCCTGTAACATTTGAACCTGCTACCAGCATTCCCTGTCCATATACAAAAGGACTTGCACCTGCCACTCCTTTGTATTCAGCTATTTTTTTTGTAATCTCATCATACTTATCAAAAGCACCATTATAATTAAGAACAACTATGTGTGCATTTACTCCCAGAATTTTATCTCTCAACTCGTCTTCAAAACCTTTCATTACGGCAAGAACAACGTTTAGTGACATTACTCCAATTATTACTCCCACAATCGATATCAAACCTATCACAGACACAAAACTCTGCTTCTTTCTTGATTTCAGATATCTAAGTCCAATAAAAAATTCGTATCTCATTCGGCTCTAAGGTGTGGAAATAATAAGACTTCTCTTATAGATGGGGAGTTGGTCAGCAGCATTACAAGCCTGTCAATTCCAATTCCGGCCCCAGCAGTAGGCGGCATTCCATATTCAAGGCAATTAACATAATCTTCGTCCATTTCATGGTATTGTTCTTCACCCTTTGATTTTAATTCTATCTGTTTTACAAATCTTTCTCTTTGATCTTGGGGATCATTTAATTCAGAAAAAGCATTAGCTATTTCCTTGCCGGCAATATAGAGCTCAAATCTGTCGGCTATTGTAGGATCGTTATCATTTTTTCTTGCAAGCGGAGATATATCCAGGGGAAAACCATAAACAAATGTAGGGTTATTTAGTTTTTCACCAGTATTCCTTTCAAAGATTTCAAGCAGCGCTTTTCCCCTTATATTGTTGTGCTCAATACCATAAGAATCGGCTCTTTTAAATAAAGCACTTTCATCGTTCAACTCTTGCTCTGTCAAAGTTTGCTTTAAAGACTCAAAAATATTTATCCTATCCCACGGCAGAGTCATGTCTATTTCTGTATCCAGATATTCAAACTCTAGTTTGCCAACAACTTCATTTGCGACATAAGTAATAAGTTTTTCAATAAAATCCATTAGATCAAAATAAGTAGAATAAGACTGATAGAACTCAATCATTGTAAATTCTGGGTTATGCTGAGTTGAGATACCCTCATTACGAAATGTTCTTCCAATCTCATAAACTTTTTCGATGCCTCCCACTACTAATCTCTTTAGGTATAGCTCAGGTGCTATTCTTAAATAGAGTTCCATATCTAATGCGTTATGGTGGGTTTTAAATGGTTTTGCAGCCGCACCGCCGGCAATGGGATGGAGGATTGGAGTTTCGACCTCAATATAATCGTGGCTGTCCATAAAACTTCTTATCAGCTTAATAATTTTAGACCTGGTTAAAAATATTTGTTTAACATCATCATTTGAAATTAGATCTAAATAACGCTGCCTGTATCTTAGTTCAACATCTTTTAGGCCGTGCCATTTTTCAGGAAGTGTTCTTAAAGACTTAGTTGTAATTACAAAATCAGTTGTATTTAGCGTAAGTTCGCCAGTTTTAGTTTTAAACAGTTTTCCAGTAACACCAATAAAATCCCCAATATCAATGAATTTTTTGAAAAACTTGATTTTTTCATCGCCAATTTCATTTTTTTGAACAAAACACTGGATCTTAGCGCTGCTGTCTTTAACGTGAAAAAAAGCGCTCTTGCCAAAATCCCTTATAGATATAACCCTTCCAGCAACTACAAATTCGGTTTGCAGGCTTTTTAATTCATCTCCATCTGTATCTAAATACTTTTCGATCAATTCCGATGCTAGGCAGCTTGGTTTAAAATCATTGGGATAGGGATTAATACCAAGCTCTATAAGTTGTTTAACTTTGCCTATTCTTTGTAAAGTTAGATCGCTTTCCATTTTGTTTGATGTTTATAAAGGGATAAATTAGATAATTAAACTGATTAAAAGAGAAAATGTTGTTGAGGAATATAAAATACTATTTTTCTTTAATCAATAAAAATAAACTTAATATGTATTTTTGCAAATTATTTTATTTATTCAATCTTAAGATACTATTTCTATAGTAGAAAATAAATACAGTAAAGCCTATAAAACAAATTGATCCCATAAGTTTGTACATGAAGAAGTAATTATAAAGTTCTGCAATAACTCCATAAGAAAACGCTCCTATCATTCCTCCCAGGGTAAAAGCTACACTGCAAATCGAAAATACTTTTCCCCTTTCATTAAAGTTAGAGTTATCCATAACAATTGAATATAAAGTGGGATACAAGAAACCATGCGCAAAACCAAACAGTATTCCTGAAATCGCTAAATCGGTTTTGTCCTGCGTAAACCCGAGATAAAAAATGCTAAAAGAAAACAAAATTAAAGAAGGTACAACTGTTTTTATTTTCCCGATTTTGTCTGGTAGCCAGCCTGCAAACAATCTTATAAATAGTACTGACACTGCATACCAGACAAAGAAAACCTCGTATTGCCTGATATCAAGTTTTAAAGAAAAAACTGGCAGAAAGCTAAGAGTTGGAATAAAACCAGATCCTGCAAACATTAAAGTAATTGCAGGAATGATTATTCCCGGTCTTTTAATTATTTTTATTACATTTGAGCTTTTAATGGTTTTGCCATCTTCATCACTTGTTCTTGCTTTGCTTATACTGAAAATAAAAGGCAATGCTAAAAGCCCGATCACCGAAATAAATATGAAGAAATAATCGAAACTATATTGCTGTACTAATATTCTGCCAATATAGGGTGCTAACGCATAGTTTATTATTGTGAACACCCCGAATATACCCAAAGCCTGAGTTCTATTTTCTTTAGGACAAACTTCTGTGATAAGTGTTCCTGCCGATATAAAGAACAGTGAAAATGCTATGCCCTGAAATATTCTAAAAACAAAAAATAATGAATTTAGACTATTTAATAGAGCAAACGGTATGCCGGTTAATACCAATATCACTGAACCTAATATTAAGAGTATTCTTTTATCATACTTATCAACCAGAAATCCAACCAGTGGAGTACTAAAGATTGTGCTAAAGCTTGTAGCCCCCATTATAAAGCCTATATCACTATCGGTGCCTCCAAGCTCTTTTATCCAGACCGGTAGCAACAAAAAAGCGTGCATATTAAAGAAAAACAAAAAGGAGCTGATGGTTAGAAGAATAAAATTTTTGTTTAGCAATTGAGAATTATAAATAAGCTGTCTAACCATTATATGTTTCGATTGAATCGAATATTTTTGTTAATTAAAGAAAATATATTATAATCAAAAGCAATCAATAATATGCAAACTTTATCCTAAACTGATTAAGCAAAAATTATTCATCAAATTTTAGGGTATTAGAGGAATCAAGGAGGCAAACATGATTAATTATAACTACAATACAACTCTATCTATATTAAGAAACAAAATACCTTTATTTATCATATTATCAGCTTTTTTCTTATTTCCAGAATTGGGATTAGGTCAAGAATCAGCCGTCTCAGCAAACCCTATTGATACTGGTGATACTGCTTGGATGTTTGTATCCTCTGCAATAGTTCTAATGATGACTATCCCGGGATTATTCCTATTCTACGGAGGACTAGTTAGATCAAAAAATGCCCTAGGAACGATTATGCACTGTTTTTTTATAGTTGCACTCATAAGTGTCCAATGGGTTTTACTTGGATATACAATTGCTTTTGGTTCTGACATAAGTGGAATTTTTGGCAGTCTTGAATTTCTTGGTTTAAATAATGTTGGTCCTGATCCTAATCCTGATTTAGCTGCTACTATTCCACATCTAAGTTTTATGATGTTTCAAATGACTTTTGCAATTATCACACCCGCCCTTATCACAGGCGCATTTGCAGAAAGGATAAAATTCAGCGCTTTTATAATTTTTATTTTGCTTTGGGCGACTATCGTCTATGATCCGTTGGCACATTGGGTTTGGGGAGGTGGATGGCTTAGCAAAATGGGTATACTTGATTTTGCCGGTGGTACAGTTGTCCATATAAGTTCAGGTGCAGCCGCACTGGCTGCTGCTTTAATCTTTGGCAAAAGAATTGGTTATGGTCAACAACTATTTCAGCCTCATAATCTTCCATTTTCCTTAATAGGCGCATCACTTCTATGGATTGGTTGGTTTGGATTTAATGCTGGTAGTGCTTTAGCTGCCGATGGAATAGCCGCAATAGCATTTGTAACTACGAACACCGCAGCCGCAGCCGCTGTCCTTAGCTGGACTTTTACAGAATGGCTGCATAGAGGTAAACCAACCGTCCTGGGTGCTGCATCAGGAGCAGTTGTCGGGCTAGTATCGATAACACCTGCAGCAGGATTTGTTAGTCCTATGGCAGCATTAATAATAGGACTGGTCGGCGGCATTATTTGCTATTTTGCAGTAAATCTCAAAACTAAATTAGGGTATGACGACGCTTTAGATGTAGTTGGTATTCATGGAGTTGGAGGTACTTGGGGAGCACTAGCAACTGGTTTATTTGCATCTTTAGCAGTCAACTCAGGCGGCAATAATGGCCTATTCTATGGTAATCCTAAACAGCTTTGGATTCAGTTTGTCGCTGTAGTTGCAACATGGATATTTGTTTTTGTAGTTACCATGATAATTCTTTATATATTAAAAATCACAATCGGAATCAGAGTTAACAGCGATGAAGAAAATCAAGGCCTTGACCTTAGCCAGCATAACGAAACAAGTTATAATATGTAATATAGATAGTTCATAGACATTGCCAGATCTTTACAATAAAAGATCTGGCAATCATTTAACAAGTTATTTTACTTATCAAGATCGATATTCAAAAGCGGTATTGCATCACTACCTGTAAACTTTGGTAATACACCATCCCACTTTTCAGCAATCCTAAGCTTAATTAAATCTGGATTGCCTCTCAGTGCTTTGGCTTCTCTAGCAATAGCAGCTGCCCTTGCCTTAGAAGCTGCATCTATCTGAAAAGCCTCGGCCTCTGCGGCGAGTTTTATTTCCGCAGCAGCAGCTTCAGCCTGTGTTACGCGTTTGGTCTTTTCATTTTCGGCCTGCAGGGCTTCCTGTTCAGCTCTTACTTTCAGCTCAATAGCCTTATTGAATTCAGCAGAAAATTCGAAATCTGTAATGGCCACATTTGCAATTCTTAGAGAGTTTACAACCCCTTTTTCTTTTAAAGTTATATTTATGAAATCATTAATAGCTGCCTGTATACGCAGTTTTACTTCTGCTCGTTTCGTAACCAGCTGCTCTGCTGTGAACTGCGCAGTCACAGCTTTAACCGATTCTTGAATAGCAGGTTCAATCAAAGTGACTTCAACTACTGATCGAACACCAATTTTTTGATATGTCATTGGAGCTATGGCTCCAACAAGTGAGTACTGGACTGTAACCTGTGTCCTGACAGTCTGTAGATCTTTTGATGCCGCTTCAGACTTTACAACAGCTTTTGTAAGCCTTATGTCCATTTCCTCTACCTTGTCTAGAAATGGCTTTATGACATGGAAACCCTCAGGCAATGCTTTTGGTTGAACAGCACCTA
>SMVB01241526.1_pt1 | contig 11143 bp, 9 predicted proteins | sample 2456461 | NCBI WGS metagenome assembly SMVB01 (sample SAMN11095934, study PRJNA526329) | marine sediment metagenome | biome: Marine sediment; feature: Surficial sediment; material: Deep marine sediment; isolation source: Hadal surficial sediment | place: Pacific Ocean | collected 2014-05 | depth 0-1...
ATAAATACTCACTAAGGAGAACAGAGTGAAGATTGCGATTATAGGTGCTGCGTACACCGGGTTGGCTGCAGCTGAATACCTTAAGAAAAAAGGTCACACCATTAGCGTGACTACAACTAATGATGCCCGCGTTGAACAATTAAGCGCCGTTGCCGACCGCGTGGTCGTCATGAAGGGCAGCGATCGTGATAAAATGCGTGAACTTATTGCAGATCAGGACGCGGTCCTGATGACGGTTGCCGGCGGCATGGTTGAACGCGATGGCAAGTACGTGATGGATCTTGATCTGTACACAGACGCCTATATAGGTACTGCTGAATCACTGGTTGAATCTCTGGATGCAGCACCCGGCCTGAGCCAGATTATTTTTACCGGATCCTGGAGTGCTTATGGCAATGCCGGTGGCGCGGATGACGTGAATGAAGATACACCTGCTACCCCGGCCTCACCGTTTGCCCAGGTCTTTATAGATACCGAAAATATTCTGTTTGGTGCTGCAACTGACAAGCTGAATGTGTGCGTCTATCGTACGGGTACCATATACGGGCCACAGGTCGGCTTCGCGCCACGCGGTCTGGTAGCACAAACACTCCCCATGGCAGGACAAACAGTACCATTTGACGGTAATGCACCGGCTGCAATAGTGCACCGGGATGATGTGGTTCGCGCACTCGATTTTGCGCTGGAAAATCATTTCTCCGGATTGTATAACCTGATCAATGATGTAACTGATACAAAGGAAGTATTCTTCGGTCGCATGATCGAAGCGGCGGGTAAAGATCCTATAAACTGGGTCGGCGCTGGCACCGGACCAAAGAGCTTGTCCAATCAGAAAATAAAGGATGCAGGCTTCAGCTTCGGTGATGCCAACGCCGAGAAAGATGATGCCAGCTTTTTGTAGTCGCCGGTGCATGCTGCGAAGGGAGTAGTCGGTTGGCAATCAAGCGTTTTGACGGTAAAACCGGAGAGATCGTTACGGTCGAATACGATTCGGCCATACTGGCGGATAACCCGCTGGGAGACCCTCACCTGCGTCAATTCCATGTCTGGTTGCCACCCGGCTACAATCACAATGCAGACCATAATCGGGGCAAGCGTTATCCGGTGCTTTATGATCTGGTGGGTTACACAGGGTCGGGCCAGTCACATACAAACTGGCAAGGGTTTGATGAGAATGTTCCCGAGCGTGCCGCCCGCCTGATTCATCAGCACAAAATGACGGGTTGCATTATTGTCTTCCCGGATTGTTTTACCGCCCTTGGCGGTAACCAGTACATAAACTCAAGTGCGATTGGTAATTATGCAGATTATCTTACGCGCGAGCTGATTCCATTTATTGACACTGAATTTCGTACTCTGGCCGCCCGCGAACATCGAGGGTGTTTTGGAAAGTCGTCCGGTGGCTATGGCGCGATGATTCATGGCATGAAGTACACAAAATACTGGGGTGCTATCGCAAACCATTCCGGTGATGCTTATTTCGATTTTATTTACCGATCTGACTGGCCCAATACCCTTACCCAGCTCGCCAGGTTCCGTGAAGAAAAACTGCGTGAAGGAATATGGCAACTACCGGACTCCCGTGGGGAGGCTGTCGCTGCGGGGCGTGATGATGGTCGTATCCGCAAATTTCTGGAATATGCCTGGAAACGACCTCGTCTCAATCAATCTGAAATGCATTGTTTAATGAATTTATGCATGGCCGCAACCTATGACCCTGACCCAGCGGTACCCAATGGTTTTTACGTACCCTTTGATTTAGATACCGGCGAGCTGATACCCCAGCGCTGGCGTAACTGGTTACGGCATGACCCGGTGCATCTCGTGCGCCGATACCGGGATAATCTGGGCAAACTCAATGCCATCTACATGGACTGCGGCTGGCGCGATCAGTATCACATTCAGTATGGCAGCCGCCTTATTTCCCGGCAGCTTTCCGAGCATGGCATTAAACACCGCTATGAAGAGTTTGACGGAACTCACTCCGGTATCGACGGGCGCATGGATATCAGCCTCGCTTATCTGCAACGGGCCTTACGCGGTTGAGACTGATACACGCCTGAACATCCCGCGTATTATGTTAAGCCCCCTCTGCCAGGCCGGTATTTTGCTCCTGAGGGATCAAATTGGGGGGTTCATCACGGTGATTTTGTGCAAAATTGCCGAGTATATGTCCGGTTGCCTGCGACCAGACGCTGATGAAAACAAATACAGAAAAAAATGAAGTCTTCGGTGACTACGGTGCGTTTCTTCATGCACTTTTACCCAATGCACAGGGCTTCTTATTTCATGATCGTCATGGCGGTTTGTTCTGGCATGATAAAGCACCCGACACCAGTCAGCTGGATGACGCATACCATACTGGCCTGAATCGCATCCTTGCTTCCGGAGACTCGCAAAAAGATGATGCTCGGATTCGGCTGCGCGATTCCACCGCTTACCTGATGCGACTGGTAAGTGATCAGGGCAAAGTTCTGGGAGTGCTCACCGCGCTGGTCGATCATGATGTTGGTTCGATGCCGTGGCAATTTTGCTCTGATCTGTTGCAACCTGCATTACGCAGCCTGCGCCGTGAATTAAGCCTGCGTGTCCATTTACTTGATGTAAACGAAAAGCTCATCCAGCATGGCGGCGAGTATGAGTTTTTGAAACAACTGGGAGACGAGGCCCGTCAACACAATGGCTGTTACGAGGCGTTGCATGCGACGCTCGAATTGTGTCGTAAATACCTGATCCTGGATGGGGCTGTATTTCTGGCACCCGAACGAAATGTAAGTATTTCAGTGGGGCCTAATCCGCTGGACCTGATTGAGGCCGACCTTATCTATGAGTCCATGCAGGATATTGCGGCAGAGTCTGGGGCCAATGTTGCTGAAGCACTGGCAAACCGGCCTGGACCTGACCCGCGTGATCGTTCACGTGCGTGGCCAATACGTGAAGAAGGTGAAAATCTGGTTGGTATCCTGGTGCTGTCGAGAGCGGTAAATGTTGGCAAGCTGAGTGATCAGGATACGTGCTTGGTTGGCTTTGTCGTTTCCACAATCGAATATATTATGGAGCGTGGTTTTGACTCGTTAACCGGATTAATAAATTGGCCGGGGTTTGAGTTGTCCCTGGGATCAGCCTGCCTGGACGTGGCAACTGAATACAGCCTGATGTATCTCGATATTGACCAGCTGGATGTCGTTAACGATTCCTTTGGGCGGGATACCGGTGATGAAATTCTGCGCAGCTTCGCGGGTATCCTGCGCAAGGAATTATCGCCACATAGTATTACACGTGTAAGCAGTGATAGCTTTGCGGCCTTGCTTTGCAACTGTTCGATCGATGAAGCAGAAATATTGGGGAAAGAAATTTGCACCAATTTTCGGGAACTCGACTATGCAAGTGGTACTCACAACTACAAACCATCTGTTAGTGTTGGTGTTGCATCGTTAATGCCCAACGAGAAAGACCTGCGAAGTGTATTGGTGCCCGCACAGGTAGCCTGTCAGGCAGCAAAAGACCGGGGCCGGGGTCGTGTTGAAGTTTATCAATCCACGGATGTCAGCATTATCCGGCGGATGGATGAAATTAATCAGCTTGGCTCTATTCGTAATGCAATTGATGCGGGTCGACTGATACTTTTTGCCCAGCCCATCGTACGGGTAGATAGTCAACAACCAGGCAGTTACTACGAACTGCTGGTGCGCCTGCTGGATACATCCGGAAATCTGGTCGAACCAGCGGAGTTTCTTGGCGCGGCCGAGCGCTATCATCTGGTCCAGGAGATTGATCGCTGGGTAGTGGCCAAGGCAATCGAAACCCTGGCTACCCATGGTGAGACTCTTTCTGGTCACGCGATGCGTTTCGCCGTTAATTTATCAGGCCAGAGCCTGGGTAACGACCGGTTTCTAGACTTTGTCCGCGCTGAACTGGCACGTACAAGGGTAGCACCGGGCCGGCTCTGTTTTGAAATCACTGAAACGGTTGCAGTTTCCAATATGCATAAAGCCCAGCTATTTATCAGTGAAATGAAAAAAATTGGTTGCCTGTTTTCTCTGGATGACTTTGGCACAGGTCTCAGTTCATTTGCTTACCTGAAATTGTTTGATGTCAATAAATTGAAGATTGACGGTAGTTTTGTACATGACATATGCCAGAACGAAGTATCCCGATCAATGGTGTCCGCAATTGCGGAAATTGCCCATGTCATGAATATTGAAACAGTGGCCGAATATGTTCAGGATGAGGAAACAGTAATAGCCCTGCGTGAGATTGGAATTGACTGGGCACAGGGGTTTCACATCGGCAAACCAGTACGGTTAACGGAGCTCTTTGACGATCAAACCATTATCGATACTGCCGATATAGCCGATGTTGCAGATGCCGCAACCGAAAATACGGCTATTCTCACCACCTTGCCTGCCTGAATTTCTGTTCAGGCTATTGTAAGCAGCGTTGCCGGGCGTTAGCCTCCCGGTATGAACAAAAAGAAACCAGCATGGCGCCAGCGGTGCATCGATTTTGGTTTGGACCCGCAGGAAGTGAAGTCGGTATCGAGCCGCTACGACATGTATAAAACCTATACGGATGCAAACAGGGGCAATACCCTGCCCCTGCCTCGCTGGTACAAGTGGTACCGGGTAGAGAAACTTTCAGAAGGTCATGCCATGCTGGCTCCGCCGATGGATGGGTGTTCTATAGGGCCTGATACGATGCCTGAGGGGCCGATTATCAGCGAAACCGATTTTCTGAAACTACTGGAAAGTTACCGGCAACCATCAGGATAAACGGACACCAACCAGTCCTGCAGAACCCGCCGCTACTCGGTCAGTCCTTACTTCCCTCATTTTGATGTCCGGACAAGCAGTTAGAATGCTGCGCGTACAGGACAACCCACACACTACTAGGGAGCTAAAACGGAGTGCACGATCTCAGATCATTTGCTGAACAGCTGGAAAAAGATGGCGAGCTGGTCAGAATAAATAAGGAAGTTGATCGTCGCTACGAGTTGGCGGCATTACTGGTGCAACTGGAAAAGGCTGGTAAGGCGTTTATTTTTGAAAAAATCCGCGGCGCTTCATTCCCGTTAATTGGAGGGTTATTTAATAGCCCCGCCCGCCTTGGCAAATCCATTGGCAAGGAAACTCCACCCGGCTATTCTCATCGTGACCACGCCAAATTTTTCGCACAAGCCGTTCAGTCACCCATTGCACAGGAAGAAGTAAGCAGCGGACCAGTTAAAGAGGTGGTGCTGACCGGCAAAGACATTGATCTGGGGCAGATTCCCGTACCAACTTTTTTCGAATTGGACAGTGGCCCCTTTATCACCGGTGCTGTAGGCATCAGCCGAGACCCCGTACACGGGCAGCTCAACATGGGTTTTTATCGGGGGTGGATTACCGGTAAAGATACGGTGGTGGTAAATGCGAGCTCCATGAGTGATTTGCGGCGTATTTATGCAGCAGCGGAAGAATCGGGTCAGCCTATGCCTATAGCATTAGCGATTGGTGTGCCCCCGGCCTTGCTGATGGCGGCTTCCGGCAAGACTCCAGCGGGCCTTTCTGAAATTGATATTGCCGGTGGATTGATGGGGAAACCCATAAAGATGATTAAATGCGAAACCAGCGACCTGCTGGTGCCCGCAGATGCAGAAATCATTATTGAAGGTGTCGTGGATACTTCATTGCGCCTGGAAAATACACTGGGCGAATTCGCTGGTCAGTATGGACCTGAGGTAGCCCCACAAACCCGCGTAACAGCAATTACACACCGCAAGAATGCGATGTTCTTTTCAATCATGGCCGGGCGCAATCCCGAGCACAATACACTTGGCGCTATTTCTACCTATGGTATGCAAAAGGCTGTTGAAGATAACCTGCGCAATCAGTTTGCTAACATCCGGGATATTAATGTTGCCTGTGAACCCCGGCTGGGAACAATGCTGCATATGTTTATATCGATAAACAAAACAGCAGATACGGAACCACGCGAACTGATTGATGCAGCATTTGCTGCTTCGACCGGTCTGTTCCCGGTTAGTATGATTGTCAAGCGCATAGTGGTAGTCGATAGTGACGTGGATGTTTTTGACCTCGAAGATGTTGAATGGGCTATCTGGTCACGGCTGTCAAAGGCTGACAAGATTAAAGTGCTGCCCAATGTGAAAAGTTGGGAGCTGGAACGCTGTACCGATGAAAATTCCACCTCTGCACGGGTTGGTATTGATGCAACCATGGATATGGACCAGATTGATAAACTGATACGACCGATTACCCCAGGTGCTGCGGAAATCAAACTTGAAGACTATTTGTAACGCTCCGGGCCATCTGCTGACAAGGACCCTAACATGATTGATCCCTATATCGCTGTAGCACTGCAGACCACTGTTCGGCATGTTGCTAACCGCAACGAAGTTGATCGCAACCTGAAACACATCGGCAACATGATCGACCTGGCAACTCATATCTGCTCACTTGAGTTGCCGGTACGCCTGATATGCCTGGGCGAAGGTGCGATTCAGGGTTTTGTCGATGAGATCGTAAATATGAGCCCGCCCGAGTACGCGGACAAAATGGCAGCTACCCTGCCTGGTCCGGAAACTGATTTCCTGGCTGAGAAAGCAAAACAAAAAGGCTGCTTCATCATGGCGCAGCTGAAAGTGACGCTACCGGAATTCCCTGAACGATTTTTCAATGCTGTTTTCATTATTAATCCAGATGGAGAAATCATCTATAAGCACTATAAAAATGTAGTGCTATTCGTTGAACATTCGACAACTCCCCACGATGTTTACGATGAGTGGGTTAAGTTATACGGTGATGGCCTTGATGCCTTTTTCCCGGTCGCAGAAACAGAAATAGGCAATATTGCCGGTAGCGTGGGTGTGGAAGGTTCGTTCCCGGAAAGCTATCGGGGGTTTGCGTTGAATGGTGCTGAAATACTGTACCGGGCTTCGTTGCCAGAACCCTGGGTCTCGCGCGATATTTTTGAGGTGCAGAATCGTGCGCGGGCCATGGACAATACGGCTTATATGGTTGCACCCAATACAGGCTCGCTGATCATGCCAGGCGAAAAGGGTGAAGCGCCAACAGTTGTAGGCGGTGCTCTCGGCGGCCGGTCATCTATAATCGATTACAAAGGCCATGTATTAGCATCCAACACGATTGTAGATGACTGCTATGTAGCGGCAGAGATTAATATCGATGCCCTGCGTCATTATCGTGAAAAAGCCCGGTTCCAGAACTGGATTCCTTATATACGTTCGGAGATATACAGCAAGCTATATGAGCAACCGATCTGGCCAAAAAATAATCCTAATATGCGCCATGAAGAGGCAGAAGTTATCTTTAATAAGACTGTTGCAGGCCTGCAAAAACGCGGAACCTATACAAAGCGCTAGCAGTAAGGTAAACGGCAGCAAATTATTTATTTCCAGATATGAATTTCCGGAAAGTTATCAAACCTGTTTGCATCTGCCAGTAAAAACTGGCTGATTCCAGTGCCTAAAAACCACCGACAAAAACGGCATATATCCCGAGCCAGCAGGCTCTTGCCAATTTGTACCGGCCATATGTATTTCTGCAATAATTAATCAGCCAAGCTGGCTGCTTTTTTTATCCGTAAGCTGACTGATTCAGATACTTTATAGGGTTTCCAGTCGCGAGTAGGTGAATAAATGCCCCACTCCACCATCTTGTTAACCTGATGCTTCACCAGTTCCTTCTGATCCGCTTCATTCAATGGCGGGTCTTCCATGCAAAGGTTGGTTGGGTAAATACCGCCCTTGGCCATCATTGCATCATAAATAACCTTGTATTCTTCAACCCGCAAATCCTTCGCCAGATTTTGCCACTGGCCACGCAAGCGAAAATCACGCAGCCCTTCAATATCAATCAATCCGCTTACCCAGGTTTCCCCCGACCCCAGGTATTGCGAAATGACATTGCCCCGGTAATCAATAATCTGACTTTTCCCGCAGGCAATAAGGTGATCAGGATTGCCAGGCAGTGAAATAGCACCAATATTGGGGGCAACCACATAGCAGGTATTAAAAATAGCATGGGATTTGTTCTGGATCTCTGACATGCCATTACCCATCCAGGGTTCCGGGTATTGGGTACGCCAGATTATCTCAGCACCGTTTAGCGCCAGACCTCTGGCCGCTTCGGGAAAGCTGCCCTCAGCACAGATCAGCGTGCCGATATTGCCGATTTCCGTCTTTGCAACGGGCCAGATGGCTTTATGTAATTTCTCCGGGTCATCGCCGTAAGTTTCCAGATAATGATTCCAGATATCTCCTGGCGCGACATTGGGCTCGTATTGATAAAACGCGGTCTTGTAATGTTTATGAATAATGTCGCCATTCGGGTTGATGATGAAGGCAATATTAAATATCTTGTTTTCCATGAACTCAGGATCTTTGCAAACCATTTGAGCAACAAGGTAGGTATCGGTTGCCCGTGCAATATCACCTAATGCACGTGTTTCAGGCCCAATGATCTCCGGCACGATATCTTTGTATACGCGCAGATGATCATCACCACCACCCAGTGCCCAGCCGCCAATACCACCTTCTGATACAGCAACAAGCTTTACCGGAAGATCGAGGCTGCAATTCCACACCGCAAAACCTATCGTGGTGGCAAGTCGCTCGATGTCTTTCATGTAATCAGCGCGACAGATTGCCATTCTGGACTGATTCTGAATGCCAACTGCCGAGTATCTAAGATTCATATAGTAATTCCACTTTGGATTAGCGTGCGCCAGGTCAGAATGCGCTTTAATTGGGCATTTGATCAGCAAGAATAACTAACTCACCATCCCTTTAACAGCGATGCAACCGCGCATAAAGCTGCTTGTAGGCCGCTACTTTTGGAAACTTCGCAAATGAAGTTCCATGCTGCGGACAGACTCCGCGGGGCACCGAACGGGGGGTAGGTTTTCACTGACAGCTTGCGTTAGTATCGGTCAACAATGCAATAAGCACGCTGTGGTCTAGCCGAAGAATATCAAGGGTTTTCCTGCGAAGCCTCTCGAAACGGATTTGACCCGGCCTCTTTGAAAATATACGGCTGCCCTTCGCCATGCACCACGGTGCTGAGGGAGGTCAGCCTGAAGACTATAAGGCGGAGAAAAGCATGGCAGATCAAGAAGAAAATTACTCAGGTGTATGGGATGGCAAACTGGGTTTCGGTAAAAAGACGGCACTGATCGTCATAGATCTGTTGCAAGGTTATACCACCGAGGGCTCTCCCCTTTTTGCACCAGGTGTCGTGAAGGCTGTTGCGGAAATGCCAGAGTTGCTAAAGGCTGCACGGGCAACCGATATGACCATTATCCATACCCAGGTACGCTACAACCCGCATACTTTTATAGATGGTGGTGTCTGGATTAAGAAAGCACCCGTATTAAAGAGCCTGGTCGAAGGTGACCCCTATGCACAATTCTGCGAAGGTGTTGAGCCACTGCCCGAAGAACTGTTGATCACGAAGAATTACGCCAGTGTATTTTTTGGTACTTCGTTAAATGCAACTCTGACAGCGGCAGGTATAGACACGCTGATGATCACCGGTTGCACAACTTCCGGTTGCATAAGGGCGACCGCCGTTGATGCAGTACAAAATGGATTCCGCCCCATTTGTGTACGTGAATGCATCGGCGACCGGCATGACGGACCGCATGAGGCCAATCTTTTTGATATCAACGCAAAATACGGTGATGTCATCAGCAAGACAGAAGCACTTGAATATATCAACAGCCTGTAATTTTCAGACTTTAGCTTAGGGGTAGACAGACATGGCAGCCAGAAAGACAGCGAAAAAGAAGGTCGCTAAAAAGAAAGTAGTAGCGAAGAAGGCAGTGAAGAAGAAAATCGCAGCAAAAAAGGCTGCCCCAAAGAAGGTGGCAGCTAAAAAGCCTGTGGCAAAGAAAGCTGCACCGAAGCAATCAAAAGCAAACCTGACCCAAAGTCAGCACTATGATTATGTGCCAATAATTGACCGCAAACCCTTTAAATTACCGAAGGGTGCACGTGTGGCAGTCATACCCTATATCAATATCGAGCACTTCCCTGCTGCAATTCCTGGCACGCCCCTGATACCGGGTACGTCCGGGTTTTCACCTGATCCACTCAACTACGGCTGGCGTGATTACGGCAACCGGGTTGGCCTGTGGCGCATGATGGACATGATGGATGACTGCGGTATGCGCGGAACCGTCTGTCTGAACGGTGAAATTATTCGTGAATACCCACGCATCATCGAGGAAGGCGAGAAGCGTAAATGGGCCTGGATCGGGCACGGCGTCAATAATGCGCCCGCTAATTTCATTGGCAATGTACGCAATCCGGATGGCAGCCTGAGTGCACTGGCTGAGTCTAAAGAGCGGGAAATCCTTGAAGCCACCCTGAACACCATGGAGAAAATGCTGGGGCGCAAGACCAAGGGCTGGTTGTCACCCTTCCTGACTCATACGGATAACACCCCTCGCCTGCTTGAAGAGTACGGGGTTGAGTATTTGTGTGACTATACGGCTGATGATCACCCGTTCCGTTTCAATACGCCCAAGGATAATCTGATTTCGGTACCTTATACGGTTGAGATCAATGATATTCCTGCGTTCCTGAACATCGGCGTTTCCTCCGAAGCTTTTGGCGACATGATCATTGATCAGTTCGATGTGCTGTATGAAGAAGGCGCGATCAATGCCAGGTGTATGCCAATCTGTTTGCATACCTTCCTTGTAGGTCAGCCGAATAAGTTTAAGCACCTTAAGCGGGCCTTCGAATACATAGCTAGTCACAAGGACGTCTGGTTAACCACCGGCGATGAGGTGAACGACTGGTATCGGAAGCAGTACATGTAGCCGTATGGTTAGAAGCGGGTTGCAAAGGAACGGCCGGTGCTCTGGCGAGTACCGGCCGATTTTTTCCTGAATTTCAGTGCTTTTCAGCCTAAAATCCGGGGTCTGCCTGTTGGACAGACAGATTGACCACTGTAAGCCAGTATGTAATTACATATATAATTAGGCACAATATCCAAATTATTCTTTAGCATCGAGGCACCAAAGTATGTGGATTAAGAAAACCGCCAAGGATAAAGAAACTGGCGAAGGCACACCGATACCGACCCAGATTGTTTCAAATGAAGAAATCCCACCA
>SMVB01258286.1_pt1 | contig 11142 bp, 10 predicted proteins | sample 2456461 | NCBI WGS metagenome assembly SMVB01 (sample SAMN11095934, study PRJNA526329) | marine sediment metagenome | biome: Marine sediment; feature: Surficial sediment; material: Deep marine sediment; isolation source: Hadal surficial sediment | place: Pacific Ocean | collected 2014-05 | depth...
ACGCACAAGGAAGTGCTCGAGAATCCCGACGAGATCTCGAAGGTCGTGCTCGCCCGCGGTCTCGACGCCGGCACGGCGTTCGAGATCGTCTCGATCGACATCGCCGACGTCGACATCGGCGACAACATCGGCGCCCGCCTCCAGGCCGACCAGGCGGAGGCCGACAAGCGCGTGGCGCAGGCGCTGGCCGAGAAGCGCCGCGCCATGGCCGTCGCCGCCGAGCAGGAGGCCAAGGCCGCGGTCGAGGAGAACAAGGCCAAGGTGGTCGAGGCGGAGGTGCAGGTGCCGCTCGCGATGGCGGACGCACTCAGGTCCGGCAACTTGGGTGTCATGGACCTCTACCGGTTGAAGAACATCGAGGCGGACACCGACATGCGCACGAGCATCGCGCGCGAGGGCGAAGGCACCCCGGCGACGGGCGAGAAGGATTAGACGGTCGTGCCGTTCCCTATCGTTGCGGTGGCGCTCGCCGCCTTCGACATGAGCGATGTCTCGAAGTACCTCATCATCGTCATGTTCGTGGTCGTGCCGATCGTGAACAAGGTGATCGCGGCTGCTCGCAAGAAGACAGCTTCGCAACCGCCCGCCCCCCGCCCGCCGACGCGCGCCGCCGCGGGCACGCCCGCACGTCCCTTCTCCTGGGAGGACCTCATCTCCGGCCGCATGCCGGAGCGCGAACCCGCCGCGAGCCCGCCGGAGGAGACGCCCGTGCACGCCGAACTCGCGGGTCGGGATAGCGCCGATTTCGATGCCTCCGCGCCGGAGCCGATGTTCGCCGAAGCCCCGACCGAGAACGAGCTCGAGGCCACGGGTGGCGACAAGGGTCCCTTGAGCTCCACGCCCTGGGAGGCGGGCGCGGTCGCGACGCTCACGGGTCGCTCGCCCTGGCGCCCGCGCCGCGGAGAGTGGCGCCGCGCCCTCGTCTGGTCGGTGCTCCTCGCCGTGCCCGTGTCGATGCGGCCCAAGGGCAGCTTTCCCGGGCCGCCGCTCGGCCTCCTCTGAGCCCCGCGCGAGACCATGGCCCGATCCAAACGCCGCTACTGGCTCTTCAAGTCGGAGCCCGAGGCCTTCTCCTTCGACGACCTGCGCGCCGCGAAGAGGCGCCGCACCACCTGGGACGGCGTGCGCAACTACCAGGCGCGCAACCTTCTGCGCGACGACGTCGAGCGGGGTGACGGCGTCCTCTACTACCACTCGCGGGCCAACCCGCCGGGCGTCGTGGGCCTCGCGGAGGTCGTGAAGGCCGGCTACCCCGACCCCACCCAGTTCGACCCGCAAGACGCCCACCACGATCCGAAGAGCGACCCGGACGACCCGCGCTGGTTCATGGTCGACATCGAGGCCCGGCGCGCGCTACCCAGCTTCGTGCCCCTCGACGAGCTCAAGGCCAACCGCAAGCTCGCGCGGATGCTCGTCGTCCAGCGCGGGCAGCGCCTGTCGATCCAGCCCGTGACCGAGGCGGAGTGGCACGAGGTGCTCCGGATGGGTGGAGCGCCCGCGCGCTGAGCGTCGCAAACGGGGCCAGGGGGGTCGGGGGCCCGGAATCGTGCCCACGATCCGGGTCCCGCCGGCGCGCGGTCCCGAGTCCATAATCCGGCACAAGCCCTTACGTGAAAATGCTTTGCAGTCGAAGCAGGCGATCGTCCGCAAACCCCGTTGAGGCCCCGGCTGGCCCCAGGGGCCCTGGGAGCGGCTTTCGCGCTTGATCCCTCGGCCGGAATGTGTCTCCTTGACGGCTAGGAGGGCGGTCGGAAGGCCACCCAGCAACATGCAGTCAGCCCGGGCGGCGCCCGGGAGTCCGTTCCACACCCCTTACTCTCTGGAAGCATCCGACATGAGCGACCATTTCGATCGCCTCCTCGCCTGCGTCGAGGCTGCCCGTGGCGACGTGGCCAAGGCGGAAGAAGGCAACAAGGCAGCGACTTCTCGCGTTCGCAAGGCCATGCAGGAGGTGAAGGCCTGCGCGCAGGACATCCGCAAGGAGATGCTGGAGCTGCGCGACGCAGGCGGCAAGCAGGCCTGAGGAGCATCCTTCGGGCGCGCGCGGTCCGCAGGGAATGCCGTGACACCATGACGCGCCTCCTGCGGGGGGGCGCGTTCTTCCATGCCATGGCCTTGGGGCGCCTGGCGGGAGGCCGAGAGCGGCCTTCACGGGGGCGCGATCGTGAGCGTCCGGCCGAGGGGCAGGATCCCCGCCGCGGCGGCCCGTTCGGCGAGCGCCGCGAGGGCGCGCCGGCCCTCCGTGCCGAGATCCCGCGTCCACTCGTTCACATAGAGGTCGACGTGCGCGTACAGGACATCGTCGGACGCCTCCTGGGCGTGGCGACGCATCGTCTCGAGCGCCTCCGCGCGGTGCGCGAGCCCGTACTCGAGCGAGTCGCGGACGACGGCTTGCACGCGCCGCAGGAGCTCCTCGCCGAGCCGTTTCCGCGCCACGATCCCGCCGAGGGGCAGCGGCGCGGACGTCGCGCGCTCCCACGTCGCGCCGAGGTCCTCCACGAGCTCGAGCCCGTGCTCCTCGTAGGTGAAGCGACCCTCGTGGATGCACACGCCGAGGTCCGCCGCGCCGGACGCGAGGGCCGGCATGATGTCGGAAAAGACGACGTGCTCGAGCTCGCCCGCACCCGGGTGGAACAGTCGGTAGAGGAGCGCCGCGGTCGTGTGCTCGCCGGGGGCGAGGACGCGCGCGGGGCGTCCCGGCGGGAGCGCGTCAGCGGGTCGCGTTCCGGGACGCGCGGCGAGGAGCACTGGCCCGACGCCGAACCCGAGCGCCGAGCCCGAGGGCAGGACGACGACCTCGTCCGCGCACAGGAGCGCGGCGTGGAAGCTCACTTTCGCCACGTCGATGTCGTCGGCGAGGACCCGTCGGTTCAGCTCCTCGATGTCGGCGAGCTCGATCGTCAGCTCGAGGCCGCGCCGGTCGACGCGGTCCGTGAGCAGGCCGTGGAAAGCGAACGTGTCGTTGGGGCACGTCGAGATACCGAGGCGGAGAGTGCTCACGCGAGGGCCCACGCCGCGCCCGTCGCGAGCACGTCCGCGGCGAGCGCGCGCGCCGAATCGATCGCTTCGTCGATGTGCCAGGCACCCGGGTCGCGCTCGCCGACGCGATTCGAGGCGCCGCGCACGATGCAGAGCGGCACGCCGGCGAGCGCGCACGCGAGGGCGACCCCGAAGCCCTCCATGTCCTCGGCGCCGGCGCCGGGGTGGCGCTCTCGCCGTTCGCCCGTCTGGGTGGCGCCGTCGGACGCGGCGCACACGGTGAGGAGCAGACCCGCCGCGCGCGCCGCCGGAGGTCGGGCGAGCGCGAGTCGCTCGTGCACGGCCGCCGCCCCGTCCGCGGCGGGCCACTGGGGCAGGCCGAGCTGCGAGGGGAGCCGGAAGCCCGCGCCCGCGCCCGCACCCACGCCGTCGAGGGCGACCGCGTCGAAGCACGTCGCGGCGCCCACCGGCAGGACGTCCTCGGAGTACGTGCCGGCGATGCCGGCCAGGAGCACGCGGCGCGGCGCGAGTCGCGCGACGAGCGCCGCTGTGCGCGCGGCCGCGGCGACTGGACCGAAGCCCGCGAGCGCGTGCAGGGCGAGCCCGCGCTCCCAGGCGCCGTCGGCGAAGAAGCGGCGCTCCTCGCGCGCCGTCGGCACGAGGAGCAGCGTGGGCGCTCCAGGGCTCTCGCGGGTGGGCATCGGCGCAGTGTCCGTCATGCCCCCCCGGTGGGCAAGCGGGGCGCGTGGAGACGATGCGCCGCTCCGCGCTGGGAGGCCCTCAGCCGGCAACCTCGGCCACCCTCTCCAACGTGCCCGTGTCCGTGCGCGATCCGTTCCGTCTCCGCGGCCCGGCTCCCGCCGCGGTACCGCGGCACCGGAACCCCGGTTCGGGCCCGGGCACGTCACGGAGGTCCGCCGATGCTCCAGGCCAACCTCGACGGCCCCCACGCCGGCCCGCCGCCCGAATCCAGCGGGAACGAGGTCCGCGCGCTACCCTGTCGGCCATGCTCCAGCCGCCCCTCGCCGTGCGCCGCCGCGCGCCGTCCGCCTGCGTCGGCGCGTTCTTCGCGCTCCTGCTCACGGCCCTGCCCCTGCCCGGCGCTCTCGCCGCGCAGGCCGCGCAGGCAGCGCAGGCAGCAGAGGCAACAGAGGCAACAGAGGACGCGGGCGCGAGTCCGCTCGAGCGCATCCTCGCGCTCGGCCGTGATGACAATCGCGTCCAGGATCACCTGCGCGTCCTGACACAGGAGCTCGGCCCGCGCCTCACGAGCTCCTCGAACCTCGAGCGCGCGGAGCGGTGGTGCCGCGACCGGTTCGCGAGCTGGGGGCTCGACGCCCGGCTCGAGCAGTACGACGAGTGGGCGGTCGGCTTCGACCGCGGCACGTCGTCGGGGCGCATGGTGGCGCCCGAGGAGCGCGAGCTCACCTTCATCACGCGCGCCTGGTCGCGTGGCACCGACGGGCCCGTGCGCGGTCCGGCCGTGCTCGAGCCTGAGTCGCTGGATGAAATGGATACATGGGCGGCGGGAGTCGGGGGGGCCTGGGTCGTGCAGCGCGCGCGCGCACGCGGTGAGCAGCTCCCCCGGGATCTGCGCCGGGCGATCCGGGCGGCGACGGACGCCGCGGGCGTCCTCGGCACGATCCGCTCCGGTTCGCGCGACGGCCGGCTCGTCATGTCCGGGCGCGCGCCCGGCTCGATGGACGAGCTGCCCGAGACCGTGGCGATCACCCTGCACACGGACGACTGCGCGGACCTCGTCGCCCGGCTCGGTCGCGGGGAGCCGGTGGAGCTCGAGTTCAACATCGACAACCGCTTCCGCCGCGGGCCCATCCCGCTCCATAACGTGCTCGCGGACATCCGCGGCACGGAGTTCCCCGACGAATTCGTGCTCGTGCAGGCGCATCTCGACAGTTGGGACGGCGCGGAAGGAGCGTGCGACAACGGAACCGGCGTCGCGACGACGCTCGAGGCCGCGCGCCTGCTCGCGCTGGCGGGGGTCAGGCCGCGCCGGACGATCCGGTTCGTGCTGTACAGCGGCGAGGAGCAGGGGCTCCATGGCTCGCGGGGCTACGTCCGCGAGCACGCGGACGAGCTCGAGCACACGAGCGTCGTTCTCAATCACGACAACGGGACGAAGTACCTCGCCGGTATCGGCGCCACCGAGGCGATGCGCGCCGACTTCGAGTGGGTCTTCGCTCCCGTGCGGTCGCTCGACGCCGGGCGACCGTTCGAAATCCGGGCGGTCGAGGGTCTCCGCCCCGGCCCCAGCGACCACGCCCCGTTCGTGCGCGCCGGCGTGCCCGGCTTTCACTGGAGCCAATCGAACGAAGGCTACCGGCGCGTCCACCACACCCAGCACGACGTCTTCGCGGCGGCGGACTCCGCGGATCAGCAGCACTCGGCGCTCGTGGCGGCCATCGCCGCCTATCGCTTCGCCAGCCTCGACGGCCTGGTCGATCGGACGTTCATGGCGGTGCCGGAGGCCCGCAAGATGGGCGTGTACCTCGCCGGGACGGAGATCCAGCGCGTGCTCGCGGGCAAGGCGCAGGACGCGGGATGGCAGGTGGGCGACGTGGTGCTCGCGATCGACGGCACGGCCGTCGAGACGCAGGCGGAGCTCGTCAGCGCGCTGCAGGCGGGCGGTCCGCGCAAGGTCGTGTCCCTGAGACGCGGAGGGGCGACGATCGAGAGCGTGCTCGACTACACGGACGATCCCGCCGAGGTCGAGCGGGAGGCGCGGCGCAAGCACTTCGAGGAGCGCGCCCAGCTTGGTGACGGACCCGAGACGGAGGACGACGAGGGTTGACGCCGCAGCGTCCGGCTTTGCCTCGGGCATTGCTTCGGGCGTCGTAGCAGGCCGGTGGGGACATGATGACGAAGGGGACGAAGCAGCTGACTGGAGGGTGGAGCGCTGTGCCTTGGCTCTCCCTGGCGCTGGCCCTGCTCGTCGCGGCCGCCTGGTCCACCGCCCGGTCCACGTCGGCCAGGGGTCCGCGGGTCGTGCTCGCCGACGAGGGCGGCGCTCGCCCCGAGCCGCCCCCGGTTTCCGCCGCGCTGGCTCGCCGTCTGCGCGAGGAGCTCGGCGGCATCGCGCCGGCCGGCACGATCGCTCCCGCCCGGGCGGTGGAACGTCCCACGGTCCCGGCGCGGACCGTCCCCCGGACGCCGCCCCGGGTCCCGCCTCGGCCTCCCCCCGCTCCCAAGGCGACTGAGCATACGCGGCGAGGCAAGTAGCAGGGGACCACCCACAGAGCGGCGGCGGCACGCTACACTGGCCCCTTCCCTTCGCCTGACGGGCGCTGCGTCCAGCGGTCCGCCCGCTCTCCTGAGTCCTCGACTCCCGACACCCTCAGTCTCCCGAGTCCTCACCCTTCAGAGAACGCCAAGCCAATGAAGACCTCTCCCAGTCTGGTCGCCCTCCTTGTGTCGCTGGCCGTCGCCGCGCCCCTGGGCGCCCAGGACAGCGTCGCGAAAGCTCCGCACATGGTCCCCGGCGATTCGATCAACGCCTACGAAACGGGCGAGCAGATCAACGACTACATCGTCGACCTCACCCCGTTCCAGTCCTCGTGGGGCAACACCTTCGGGATCGCCCCGCTCGTGAAAGCCAGCCAGAACGAGACTGCGGCCGCGTCGGCTTTCTTCACGCACCTGCAGAGCGGGAACGGCATGAGCAAGGACACCCTTGCGGACACGCCGTTCGCGCGCAACAGCTACATGACGTGGAGCGGTCAGGGCCTCGGTGTCCGCGACAACGCGACCTATCAGGATCCGGGCCCCTTCGTGAGCACCCAGGGCATGACGGGACGTCAGTTTGGCATCGGCGTGGCGGAGTTCGGGGGCCAGATCAGCAAGAACAACCTGATCGGCGGCGTCGTGAACTACGAGGCGGGCTTCCCCGGGCGCATGTACGTCTCGCGCATCGTGGGCTCGACCAACGCTGCCAGCTACAACTGCAACGTGTCGCAGCTCGGCTTCGGCGGGGTGGATGCGGACGGCAACGCCGCGATTCGCGTCGACGGTTTCGGCTCCGCCGACTGCGAAGGCGGGGTCGTGCCCGGGGGCAACAACATCTACCGCATCGACCTGCTCGCCCGCACGTCCGTGCTCAACCTGATCGACGACACCGGCGGCTCAGACGCCGCGGCGACGGACCATCTCGTCATCAACAGCGGCACCGTCCAGGTCGTGCCGACCGTCATCCCCGAGAGCATCGCCGGGCGCTCCATCGTCATCGGCACGACGTTCGCGGACGAGTACTCGTACGAGGCCGTACCGGGTGCGATGGTGTTCACGACGGCGCATACGTCCGGCCTTGGCCTGAACGACACGCGCGGCAACCTGTCGTACGCGCCCCTCAACTCGGCCCTGCTCGGCGCCAGCGTGAACGGGACGGCCGCCCTGCTCGGCCGCAACGCGGCGAGCCAGGTCGTGCACCTCGTGCTCTGGGGTCTGTCGGCGAACGGCAGCGTCACGGGCAACCTGCGCCTCGACCTGCCCGCGGTTCTCGTCGACAACGACGACGCCTGGCCGTCCAACGCGCTGGGCGCGGGCCAGATCGAGTTCACGAACCACAGCAGTCAGACATCCTTCCGGGGCGGCAACGGTCAGGTGGCGATGGGCCGGGACCAGGCCGGGCGGATGCTCGTGGCCGCGACCGTCGACCACCCGCTCCACGTGCCCGACGAGAACAACCACCCGACCCAGCTCATCGCCGTGGCGCGCGAGAACGCGGCCGGCGGGTTCGACTGGGCGATCGCGGCGCACAACGACAACAGCATGGGCATGGGGGGCGGTGGCAAGGCCATCAAGGACGGCCCCGGCGGCGCGGTCGTCGGGCGCCTGATCAGCCTGTTCAACGTGGCGGGCGGCTTCACCGGCCCCTCGTGCACCAGCCCCATGATGGACTCGGTGGGGAACATCTACTTCACGGCCGCGCTCGAGATCTTCGATCCCGCCGGCGGCCCCTCGAATCCGGGTACCGGTCTCGTCAAGGCGGTGTATCACGAGGCGACGTTCAGCTACGAGCTGGAGCTGCTCTTCGACACGGGTGACTCGTTCGTGGGCGTCAGCTCGGTCACCTCGACCACGCCGTACCAGATCCGCTTCCTCGAGATCAACGACAGCAACTCGGTCGGCTCGGCCGCCACGTACTCCGGCAGCATCAGCGCGAACGCGAGCGACCTCGTGAACCCTGCTGCTCTGGACACGAGCGATCCGCGCACCCTGGGCGGTCTGTCGATCGCCGCGCGGGTCGTCTGGGACGTCGACGGCGACGGTGACTTCGAGTTGCAGGACGGCGTGAGTCAGACGACCGACGAGGACTACCGCGTCATGATGTACGTCGGGGCCTCCGCGGACTGCAACGGCAACGGCGTCGACGACGGCATCGACATCCTCGACGGCACGAGCCTCGACCTGAACGGCGATGGCGTGCCGGACGAGTGCGCGGGGACCGTCGGCAGCAACTACTGCCTGTCCGTGCCGAACTCGACGGGTGCGGCCGCCGGGATCTCGGCCTTCGGCAGCAGCAGCATCGCGGCGAACGACCTGACGCTCGTATCCCAGCCGTGGCCTACTCAGCCAGGCATCTTCATCGCCGGGCCGGGCCAGGCCCAGATCCCGTTCTTCAACGGCTTCTTGTGCATCAACCCGGTCGGCTTGCAGCGCTTCGTCAGCATCGCCGTCGTGCCCGTCGGTGGTGTGATCAGCGAGACGATCGACTACGCGACGTCCGCGGCGGGCGGACTGAACGTGGTCGCGGGCTCCAGCTACAACTACCAGCGCTGGAACCGCGACCCGGCCGCGGGTGGCGGCAACGCGAACTTCTCCAACGGGCTCGAGGTCCTGCACACCCTTTGATTCCAACCTAGGCCTCAGGTCGCGGGCCCGAATCCGAGCCCGCCCGCACGGCGCGGCCCCGCTCGGAGGGGCCGCGCGGTCATGGTGCGCCTGGCGCGGGTCCGGCTGGCCTGCCTGGTAGAATGCCGCGCCTGCGACTCGCTCTCCGCGACGCGTACCACCATGAAGGCTCGGACCCTCGCTTCCCCCGCGCTGGCGGCCGGTACCGTCGCGCTCGTCCCCTCGCCGGGGGCGCTCCAGGGGCTCCATGCCTTCGGGTGGATGCTGCCGTTCGCCCAGCGGGGCCGGCACCTCTTCGGGACCTTCCAGGATCCGACCGCGAACGACGATCGCGCGCCGTACCCGGGCCGCCCCGCCGCGCCCGGCGCGCGGATGGCAGCGGGGAGCTTCGCCCGCTCGAACGGCGTGTACGCCGTGGTCTGTGCATGACGGGCGAGCCGCGGCCGGGTCCGCCGGCGGGCAGGGGCTCGAGGCCGAGCGGCGCGGAAGTGCTCCGCGCCCTGCGCGAGCGCTTCGGCGCCCTCGACTTTCGCAGCCGGCAGGCGGAGGCCGTCGACGCGGTGCTCGATGGACGGGACGTGCTCCTGACCATGCCTACGGGCGCGGGCAAGTCACTCGTGTACCAGCTCCCGGCGGTCGTGCTCCCGGGCTTGACGCTCGTGGTCAGCCCGCTCATCGCACTCATGAAGGACCAGGTGGACGCCCTGCGGAAGCGCGGGATCGCCGCGACTTTCGTCAACTCGTCGCTCGACGCTCCGGAGCGCCGTCGGCGGCTCGAGGCCGCGGTGCGGGGCGAGCTCGACCTCCTGTTCGTGACGCCCGAGCGCTTCCGCAGCCCGCTGTTCCTCGAGCTGCTGCCCGCGCTCGCGATCGACCGGCTCGCAGTCGACGAGGCGCACTGCATCAGCCAGTGGGGGCACGACTTCCGCCCGGACTACTCGCGTCTCGGCGAGTACCGCCGGATGCTCGGTGACCCGCCCACGATCGCCCTCACGGCCACGGCCACCCCGCGCGTCGCCGAGGACATCGTGAACACTCTGCGGCTCGCGGACCCCGTCGTCATCCGCACGGGGATCGAGCGCGAGAACCTGTTCCTGTCCGCGACTCGTGTCGACTTCGCCGAGGAGAAGATCGAGCGACTCGCGGACCGCATCCGCAGCATCGATGGACCGGGGATCGTCTATTCCGCGCTCATCCGCGACCTGGAGCACCTCCACGACGAGCTCCGGCGGCGCGGCATCCACAGCCTCGTGTACCACGGCAAGCTCTCGCCCGAGGAGCGCCGGCGCATGCAGGACGAGTTCATGACCTCGGAGCGCGAGGTCGTGCTCGCGACGAACGCGTTCGGCATGGGCGTCGACAAGGCGGACATCCGTTTCGTCCTCCACGCCCAGATCCCGCGCACACTCGAGGCGTGGACGCAGGAGGTCGGACGCGCCGGCCGCGACGGCGCGCCCGCCTGGTGCGAGCTCCTCTACCTGGAGGAGGACGTCGCCATCCAACACAACTTCATCAAGTGGGCGAATCCCACGCTCGAGTACCTGGTGGGCGTGTACGAGACCCTGCGCGGATGGGGCGAGCGGATCCAGGTGAAGGATCTCGACGACCTGCGCCAGGAGCTGCTCGTCAAGGAGCGGCGTGACAACCGCGTGTCGGTCAGCCTCAAGTGGCTCGAGGTGCTCGGGATCACGGGAGGATCGTTCGAGTCGCGTGACCTCCGGATCGCGCGCGAGCTCGACCCGCGGGAGTTGCCGGCGTTCGTCGGCTCGGGTGACAAGCTCCGGACGGATCTCGAGGGCCTGCTCGGCATGGTGCGCTTCGCGACCGACGGGGACACGTGCCGGCGCGTGCTGCTGGCGCGGCACTTCGAGCTCGATGAGCCCACGGAGCCGTGCGGGGCCTGCGATGCGTGCGTCGCCCCCGATTCATGGCTCACGGAGCACTTGCGGCCGCGCCCGGTCGGCGCCAGCACGGGCGACGGCTCCGGCGCCGAGCGCCGCGGCGGGTTCCAGCGCGGCGACTGGGTGCGGGTCGACCGCCGCCACGTCGGTCAGGTAATGCGCGTCGATGGGGAAGGCGCGCGCCAGCGCCTGCTGGTCGAGAGCGCTTCGGACCTGGTGCGCCGCACGGTGAATCCCCGGCGGCAGCACGTGGAGCGGTTGTAGCTCGATCCCCTCTTCCCTCCTCTCCCTTTCCGTTCCGTTCCCTTCCTGTCTTCCTGCTATGTCTGCTTCTGGTCAGGCATGGGCGGCCGCCCATGCCTGACCAGAAGCAGACATAGCAGGAAGACAGGAAGGG
>SMVB01079045.1_pt1 | contig 11139 bp, 9 predicted proteins | sample 2456461 | NCBI WGS metagenome assembly SMVB01 (sample SAMN11095934, study PRJNA526329) | marine sediment metagenome | biome: Marine sediment; feature: Surficial sediment; material: Deep marine sediment; isolation source: Hadal surficial sediment | place: Pacific Ocean | collected 2014-05 | depth 0-1...
GGTGAGCGTCACGGCAGGCGTCGCCAGCATCGCCCGCACGGCGAAACGAAGATCGAGGCGCAGGTCGCTGAGCAGTCGACGGGCGCCGCCAAGCTGCTCGCTGCGGCGGCGGATCTGGCGGCCGTCTCGGCGCACGGATTCGAGTGCTCCGAGGCGTTGCCGTGCCTGCCGCTCGGCCTCCTCGGCGCTCATCCCGTCGGCGAGGTTTTCGCGCGTGCGCATCTCGAGGTGAAACGACAGTTCCTCATCGATTTCACGCGCCACGCGCCGATCGATCTGATCGCCACGCCGTGTGAGAGCCTGCCATGCCCGCTGTAGTTTGCCCATGCCCGTTCGCCTTTTGGGGAGCCGAGGAGGGGAGAGCGATGGAGCCCCTGTCGACGACGCCGCGGGACAACAACTCAACGCACGCCCAGCTCGTAGGTGCTCCCCTAGAAATACTAAGGGACGGTATCACTTTCCCCTAGGAATTCTAAGGGGCATGGGAGTGTTCCGCGGGGCATTCCTGCGCTGACCTGACCCCCAAGAACGGATCCAGAGGTAATCTCACGATCTGGGTCGAAAAAGGTAGGTCAGAATGCCGACGAAGAGGCACAGCGCAGAGCAGATCGTACGCAAGCTGCGGGAGGCTGAGGTGGAGCTGGCGCGAGGCGCGACGGTCAAGGATGCCTGCCGCAAGCTAGCAATCACCGAGCACACCTACTACCGGTGGCGACGCGAGTACGGGGGGCTGAGGGTCGACCAGGCCAGGCGGCTGAAGCAACTCGAGAAGGAGAACGTCCGGCTCAAGAAGATTGTGGCGGAAAAGGAGCTGGATCTTTCGATCCTGAAGGAAGTTGCGGTGGCGACTTACATGCAAGTAGCTGCGGGCGCATTCAGCCGACTACCTGGCGCGGTGATCTGAGCTGACACTCGGATTCTAGGAAACGCTCCGAATCCCCGAGATCCTGCAACTTTCTACGAACGGCGATCGGCTCAGGGCTTGTACCGCAAGCTCTGCGTCGATCCCCGGGCCCAGGTAGAGCTTGAGCTCGCGGGCGAAGCCGTATTTATCCTCGTCTACTTCCTGAGGCGAGAGCTCGTAGACGGGTGAGACCTTCTCCGCACCTGTGGCGCGGAGAAGCTCCACGATCCCCGGGCTCGCCCGGGCGAGCGCCCCGCTGTCGAGCGCGTCGCCGCCGCTGTGAAGCGCCGCTATCAACGCCTTGGGTAACGACGTATCCAGCACCACGCGGAGAAGACCGGGGAAGGTCTTGGCGGGTCCGTTGCCAAGGTCTTTGTCCTTCGTCATGGTGCTTTCGCAGCCGATCACTCGTCGCCGCAGCTCAATGCTTTCTGCACGGCCTCGAGCGCGGCTTGTACGTCGATCAAGCCCTCGCCCGTGAAGAGGTCGTCCTTACCGGTGCCGAGGGGCTTTGCCGTCGTGCGAATGATCTCGTAGATCTCACTCACCGGCAAGGATCGTCCCGCCCGCAGCATCTGGCTTGCCAGGAGCCCGGCCAGGCCGGCGACGAACGGTGTGGCCATCGACGTCCCCTGAAGGTACACGTAGCCATTGTCCTTGTAGGTACTGGCGATCTCGACTCCCGGCGCCACGACAAAGCGATTGTAGGCGGGCCCGTAGTTGGAGAAAGATGCCCGCTGGAGATTCGCGTCGACGGCGCCCACCGCCAGGACTTTGGGGTTGGAGGCCGGGTAGCTCGCTGTGCTCGAGTTGTCGTTGCCGGTTGCCGCAACTACACAGACGTTCTGGTCGAAGGCGTAGTTCAGCACCTGCTCGTGGGAGGGGCTATCGCCGCCCAGGCTGAGGTTGATGGCGTGCACACCGGAGTCGACGGCGAACTTGATTCCGGCGTCGATGTCGGCGTCGGTTCCCACCGAGGTCTCCCGGCCCTCGAAGTTGTCGAAGACCCGGAACATGACCCGTATGGGGACGATCTTGCCGCCGTGGCAAACACCTGCGACGCCCGTTCCATTGTCGGAAGCAGCAGCCGAGATGCCCGCACAGTGGGAGCCATGGCCGTCTTCATCCTGGGGGTTGTCGTCACGATCCTTGTAGTCCCCCAGAAGCGTATAGCGGGCACCGCCGCTACCCTGGAAATCGACGAAGTCGAAGCCTGCAGCGAGCTTCGGAGCGAGGTCCTCGTGCTGCAGATCGACTCCGGAGTCGACGATGGCGATGCGCACGTCGGGATGACCCGTCTCGATCTCCCAGCCGTCCTCGCAACCAATGGCCGGCAGCCCCCATTGGAAGCCGTAGAACTCGTCGTTGGGCTGCAGGCGGACCTCTGAGATGAAGTTGGGTTGGGCGCGTTCGACCGCCTTGGAGCTCTGCAGCTCTTCACAGACCTGGAACGGGTCGACCTGGCCCTCGAAGGCTACCCGGTAGGTGCGCGACAGGCCCGCATCGTCCTCGTTCCGGCGGTAGTTGGCTACGATCGCCGTGCTTGCCAGGCTCATGAAGTCGGTCTCGGCATCGCTCACCACGCGCTGTGGTACAAACACTCGGGCAATCGACGTCGTACGTCGACCGAGGCGCTGAAGAACACCGTCGATGGCCGCATCACCGTAGCTGGTCGATGGTGCGCTCGCCCCCGCCGCGACGTTGAGATAGTGCGGCAACTCGTCGTTCCTTGCCCGCTTGATCGTGGTGAGAATAACCTCGTTTTCGACGTAGTTCGGTGGCCTCCGACGAAGTCTACGCGGTCCCTTGAACTCCTGTGCGAGGTACATGCCGTGCCTTTCTGTGGCCTCTGTTGGTTGGTGAGTCGATGTAGCGTGCTCTAGATGTCTACGCGGCGATGCGGGGAAAAGTGGCTCAGTTCGTCAACGGAAAGATCTCGAGCGCCGGGCGGCGAAGACTTCAGCGCGTTGATGAGCTCGTTGGCGTGCCGGGGCATGGGAAACTTTTGCGCGTCGGATGACACGGTCTGATCGGTCTCCAAGTGGCTAGCATTATGAACACATCGAATCGACGAGTCCAACCGTGGGCCCGTTTACGTAGCTGAAAGATTGGCAACCATGATGCGTCAGCGCCCCGCTGATGTTCTGCGCGGGGATCTTGGCGGTTGTTGCCGCCGCCGTCGTGGTTCCCCAGCTGCCACGCGGCGCCCTGGTCGAGGCGCGCACCGCGCTGGCGGAAAGCCGCGTCGATGACGCCCTCGCCGAGCTCGAGCGGCTGGCCGCGGCGCGGCGTTTGCCGCGTGAAACGTTGGAGTAGTAGCCCCAGTAGCGGACAGCTGCTGGCGGGGCGCCGGCAGATGATCCAGCACCCGGGCGATGAGCTCGTACACGTCCCAGCGGGCGACCGGTCCCTCCGGATGTGCGGCGCGCGAGGGGCGGATACGGTACAGCACCTCGCCGGTGTCTTCATCGAGCGACAGGCGCTCGAGCACGATCGGGCAGCGAATCATGTAGCGACCCAGGCTTGATCTGCTCGATCTTCAGTGCATCGTCTGGCCGCCGTTGGCATAGAAGTTGGCGCCGGTGGTGTATTCGGCTTCGATCATGCAGCACACCATCTTGATGATGTCCTCGAGCTCGCCGAGGCGGCCCATGGGTAGGGTGGCGACCTCCTTGGCCAGGCCCTCTTCGGTATCGAGGTCGTAGCGCTCGATGACCTCACGCGTCTTGACCGAGCCCGGCACCAGGCAGTTGACGCGGATCCGCGGGGCGAGCTCCTGGGCGATGCACTTGGTGAATGCGAAGATGGCGCCCTTGGCAGCGCAGAAGTTGGCGCCGTTCTTGCGGCCGATCTGCCCGCACGGGGCGCCCAGGTTGATGATCACGCCCTCGCGATCGGGATTGTGAAAGACGTACTCCTGGCTGCACACGAAGTGGCCGTGCAGGTGTACGCCGATCACCGCATGCCAGTTCTCGTCGGTCATGTCGGTGAACGAAGAATCGCGATTGATGCCGGCGGTGTTCACCAGAATGTCGACGCGGCCGAACTTGTCGATGACGGCGTCGAACATGGCGCGCACTTCGTCGCGATCGGCGACGTTGGCCTTGTGCATCATGGCCTTCGATTCGTCGGTTACCTCGAGGACCTCTTTGTACACTGCCAGCGCGTCCTCCTCGACGACGTAGTTGATGCAAACACCGAAGCCGCGGGTGGCGAAATCCTTGATCAGGGCGGCGCCCAGGCCGCTCGAGGATCCGGTGACCACGATCACTCTGTCTTCACTCATTGATTGCCTCCTCCTGGGCCCGGGCGCGCATGGGGTCGGGCCCCAAACTCTCCGCGCGGGGCTGGTATTCGATGTCAGTTGTCCTGTGAGCTCCAGATATCACCCACCGTGAAGCCGTTGGGAAAGGGATCCTCCGGGTCGACGACGTACTGGGCAAACCCGGTGATCCAGGCGGTGCCCGAAAGGGTCGGCACGGCCGCCTGGTATTCGCCCACCGTGGTCTCGCGAACCAGCCGCCCGGTAAAGATGGTGCCGAGGATTCCCTCGTGCCGGAAATCCTCGTCGAGGCCGAGCTCGCCCTTGGCGTGCATGGCGGCCATCTTGGCGCAGGTCCCCGTGCCGCACGGCGAGCGATCGAGAATGCCTTTCCAGGTCGAGGGCCGATCCCAGTCGAGCTTGCCGGTGGAAACCACCACGGTGTTGCGGCGGTCGGCGTTGGCGCCGATGGGGGGCGCCGAGAGCTGGGCGATGGTGATGCCGCGGATGTCCGGATTCTCCGGGTGCACACAGTCCAGTTGTTCCTGGGCCGCCGCCTTGACCATTTCGCCGATGCGCACCGCGTCGCCGGCTTCGTCGGCGCTCAAGCGCAGGCCGAACTGGTCGGCGTCGGCGATGACGTAGAACATGCCGCCGTAGGCGACATCGACGGTCACGGTGCCGAGCTCCGGCACCTCGATCTCAGCGTCGAGGTGGACGGCGAATCCGGGGACGTTCTCGAAGGTGACGCTCTTGACCTTGCCGTTGTGTACTTCGGCTTTCACCGGAATCAGACCGGCCGGCGACTCGAGCAGCAGCTCGGTCAGCGGTTCTCGAGACGCCACCATTCCCGTCTCGATGAGCACCGTGACCACCGCGATGGTGTTGGTTCCCGACATTGCCGGGTACTCGACCTGTTCCATGATCACGAAGCCGGCATCGGCCTCGGGAACGGTGGGCGGCAGGATCAAGTTGCAGTTGGCTGCCGGATAACCGCGCGGCTCGCGCAACATGCGCAGGCGCAACTCGTCCGCCTCGCTCTCGAGATACTGCATCTTCTCGAACATGGTGTTGCCGGGGACATCGAGGACGCCGCCCACGATGACCCGGCCGGGTTCGCCGCAGGCATGTGTATCGACGGCGTGCACTATATTGGAAACTCGCATGGTCTCTCCGGGGGCAACAGGGGGACGCCGGCGTGTGCGGGCGCCTCACCGTCACGCGATGTGCATCTTCATCCAGTCTGCGGTGTTGTGGAAGTTGGCCACACAGCTACCGGCCGGCACCAGCTCGTCGCACGCCGCTCGCGCCTCATCCGACAAGTTCATCTCGAGGACCGGTAGCAGCGGCTCCAATTGCTCCATCGTTCGCGGTCCGATCAGCGGTGCGGTGATGCCGGGCTGATCCTTACTCCACAGGATCGAGAGCTGGGCCGGCGACAGCCCCTCGCGCTCGGCGATCTTGCTGAACTCGATGCCGACCTCGATGCCGCGCCGGGTCACCCGGTCGGCGTAGAAGCCGCCGCGCAGCTTGGCGCGCGAGTTTTCGGGAAACTCCTCGGCGCTGGTGTAGCGACCGGCCAGAACCCCCATCGCCATCGGTGCCCAGGTGATGATGCCGAGGCCGTGGCGCTGGCACAGCGGAATCAGCTCGTTCTCGATGCGCCGGTCGAGCAGGTTGTACGGCGGCTGTTCAGAAACATAGCGCGCGTACCCCTTGAGCTCGCTGACCATGACGGACTCCATCACCGCCCAGGCGGGGTGCGTGGAGCAGCCGATGTAGCGAACCTTGCCGGAGCGCACCAGGTTGTCGAGCGCGCCGAGGGTCTCGTCGATGGGGAGGTCCGGCGAGTGACGGTGCACCTGATACAGGTCGATGTAGTCGGTCTGCAGCCGCTTCAGCGAGTTCTCGCAGGAGCGGATGATGTTGAGGCGCGAATGGCCGTGATCGTTGGGGCCGGACTCTGGGGTGAGCTCGTCGAGCGTGAAGCCCGGCCGCCGCTGCCCGTGATCGACCTTGGTGGCGATGATGACCTTGTGGCGGCCGCCGCGTGCCTTGAGGGTGCGGCCGATGATCTTCTCGCCTTCGCCGTCGGCATACACGTCGCCGGTGTCGATGAGGTTGATACCGGCGTCGAGCGCCGTGTTGAGGATCTGGCTGGCTTCTTCCTCGGGGGTAGGGTCGGCGAAGTTGTCGGTACCCAAGCACAGGGGGGAAACGTTGACACCGGTGCGACCGAGAACGCGATATTCCATTACTGTGCCACCTTCTTTCGTTGTTGACTCCGTCCATCGGCGCTTCCCGTGGAACGAAGTGCGCATTATAGCGGAGTGCTTGTGCCACGAATGATCGGGCCCCTGGCTTGTGCTATGAATGATCGGATGATGATTGCAGGTTCGAGCCGCGGTATCCGGCTCTTGTTGGGAATGGTGGTTTGCCTTGCCACGACGGCGGTCGCTCGGCAACGGCCGGCGGTGATCTTCACCGACGCGGGCGCCGCCGTGGGGATTGAATTCGTGCACCAAACCGGTGGCACCGGCGAACGCTACATGGTCGAAACCATGGGGTCGGGCGTGGCGCTGGCCGATCTCGATGGTGACGGTTGGCTCGATGCCTACTTCGTGCAGAGCGCGCCGACTCCCGGGTTCGTAGCATCCGGCACCATGGTCAACCAGCACTTTCGCAACCGCGGCGACGGTTCGTTCGATGATGTCACCCGGTACTCTGGTGCCGCCGACGACGGTTACGGGCAGGGTGTTGCGGCTGGCGACTACGACAACGACGGCTTTGTCGATCTCTACGTGACCAACTTCGGCGCCAATCGTCTGTACCGCAACAATGGCGACGGGACGTTCACCGATGTCACCGTGCCGGCCGGCGTCGGTGACCCGTTGTGGGGTACGTCGACGGCCTGGGCGGACATCGACCACGACGGCTTGCTGGACCTGTACGTGGCGAACTACGTCGATTTCGACTGGGACAATCACAAATTCTGCGGTGATGCGTCGCGCAACCTGCGGGCCTATTGCCACCCGGATGTCTACAACGCGGCGCCCGACCGGTTGTATTGGAATCGCGGCGACGGGACCTTCGACGAGATCGGTGCCGCGGCAGGCGTCGCCGACACCATCGATGGGAAGGGACTCGGCGTGGTGTTCGCCGACTACGATAACGACGGCGACGCCGACGCCTATGTGGCCAACGACTCGACCCGCAATCTTCTGTACACCAACAACGGCGACGGCACCTTCGTGGAAGACGGTTTTCTGGCCGGCGTCGGCTACAACGAAGACGGTCGCACCGAAGCCGGCATGGGTATCGACTGGGGTGACTACGATGGCGATGGGCAACTCGACCTGGTGGTCACCAACCTGACGCTCGAGACCAACACCCTGTATCGCAATCTCGGTGCCGGGGCCTTCGCCGACGAAAGCTTCGCCGCCGGCCTCGGCGAGCCCAGCCTGTTGTACGTCGGCTTCGGCACCAACTGGATGGACTACGACAACGACGGCGACCTCGACCTGCTGGTAGCCAACGGCCACATCATCGACAACATCGCCGAATTCAGCGAGAACGTCGAGGGCTCACCGCTGGCCGATCGGACCTACCCGCAGGTCAACCATCTGTACCGCAACGATGGCACCGGTGCGTTCGAAGAGGTGCATGAGACAGCCGGTGACGGGTTGGCGCTGGTAAAGGTGTCCCGTGGCACCGCGATCGGCGACGTCGACAACGACGGCGATCTCGACGTCATGATTTCCAACAGCGGCCAGCGCGCCGACTACCTGCGCAACGACGGCGGCAATGCGGCCGGCAACTGGATCCAGCTTCGACTGATCGGGCAAAGCAGCAATCGCTACGGCATCGGCGCCCGCATCCTGGTGGGAGAATCAATCGTGCGCGAGATCAAAGCCGGCTCGTCGTACGGCTCGAGCAGCGATCCACGCCTGCACGTGGGTATCGGAGCAACGGAGGCCGCGGAGGTTGCCGTACGATGGCCCGGCGGCGACACCGAATCGCTGGGCTCTCTGCAAGCGGGAAGGCTCTATATCGTACGCCAGGGCCGGGGCGTCGTGGCGCAGCGCGCCGGTCGCTAAGATGGCCCATCGCCATCCAGATCATCGGGCAGAAGAAGCGACACGGTAAGCCGGGTCCTCTCGCGACCGCTCGCTTCGCGACCCGTTGAGATATCCAGGCTAGCGGTCCAGCTTGAACACATACAGCGCGTTACCGCCCCTCGGGTGCCGCAGCTCGGGCGAAACCAGCCGCGGTACGTGGCGCGGGCTGCCGCCGCCGACGCCGGTGGGAACGGCGATGTACTGCTCGCCGTCGACCTCGTAGCTGACGGGAAAACCCTGCACCGAAGTCCCCAGCCGGGTCTCCCAGAGCACCTCGCCGCTCTCGACGTCGTAGGCGCGGAAGTACCGATCGACGTCGCCGGCGAAGGCCAGGCCCCCGGCGGTGGTGAGCACCGCGGTGAGGAACGAGGCACGCTGCTCGATGCTCCAGATCTCCTCGAGGGTGTCGACGTCGTAGGCGGCGAGCTTTCCGAGCATGCCGTCGGTACCAGGCATCTCGCTCCATCGCCGGTCGGCCCCGGTACCTCCGGAGCCTCGCTCCAGCACCACCGGGCGACCGGAGATCTCCAGGCAACTCTGGCTCAGGGGGATGATCAACGCGGTCGCCTCGGGGCTGTAGGCCATCGCCTGCCAGTTGTGGCCGCCCGCGGTGCCCGGGCACACGGCGATCCACTCGCCGACGATGGCGTCGACAATGTCCTGCCGGTAACGCACCGAGCCGGTGGCCGGATCGATCTCGTCGAACACGTTCTGGTAGACGGTTTGCGTGAGCCCCTGAAACGCCCCGGTGGCCCGGTCGAGCTTCCACAGAATGCCGTGCTTGCCGATGGTGAACAGCGCCTGCCGGCCGCCGACATCGACAAGCACTTGCTCGAAGGCCTCGTCGAGGTCGAGGGTTTCGCCCGGTACGTGCTGCCGGTACCAGACAATCTCGCCGCTGTCCGGGTCGAGGGCCAGCGTGGAGTTGGCGTACAGCGTGGTGTCTTCGGTGTTCAGGCCGCGGCTGGCCGCCACCCAGGGCTTCGCTTGCGCGGTGCCCCAGTAGGTGAGGTCGAGCTCCGGGTCGTAGCTGCCGGTAATCCACACGTCGACGCCGCCGCGCAGCGCCCATGGTAGCCCGCCCCAGGATTTATCTCCCAGCTCTCCCGCCGCGATCGTCAACGTGCGCCAGAGCTCCTCGCCGGTCGCCGCATCGTGCGCCGTGATGAAGCAACCGTCCTCGAAGAACCGGCCGCATCCGTTGATGCCGTTGATCACCTTGCCCTTCACCACCAGGGGGCCGGCGACGTTGGTGTAGCCCTTGCGGTAGCTGGCGATCTGGGTCTCCCACAGCAGCGCTCCGGTGCGTGCATCGAGCGCCAGCAGATAGGCGTCCTTGGTGGCCAGGAAGACCTTGTCCCCCCAGATTGCCAGGTTGCGCATCTGGTTGAAGCCGCCGGCGAAATAGTCCTCGGCAAACTCGCGGCGGAACTCCCAAAGCAGCGTACCGGTGGCGGCGTCGAGCGCCTGGACGATGTTTCCGGGGTTGGCGAGGTACATGACGCCGTCGTAGACCATCGGCGTCGGTTGGTTGAAGCCGTCGTCCATGGCCCAGGCCCAGGCGAGGTCGAGGTTATCGACGTTGGTCTTGTCGATTTGATCGAGAGGGCTGTAGCCCCAGCCGTCGTAGGTGCGGCGGTAGGAGAGCCAGTCGCCGGGGTCCGGGTCGGCGAGCATCGCGTCGGTGACCGGAACGAAGTTCTCGACCTCGTGCAGCAGCTCGGTCTCGCCCGGCGAGCTGCGCGGTCCCGGCGGGGCGTCCGGATCGGCGCGCCGTGCCCGTCCGGCGCGCAGCCCGGCACCAGCAGGGGGGCCACCACGAGCGCCACCGGTCGACGGCGTCGCATCGATGCCGGACTCGTCCGGTGCGCCGATTACCCAGCTAGCGGCGGCGTTCAGGGGCCTCGCGCCGGCGGCAATTCCGTTGCTTGCCAGCACGTAGGCGATGACGTTGGCCACCCCGGCCGGGCTGAGGATCCCGGCACCTGCGGGCGGCATCGTGGCACGGGTGAGCTCCAACAACTCGCCTACCGGGCGAGCCCCCCAACCGCTCATGAACCCGGGCCCGGCGAGCTCCGGGCCGGCCTGTGATCCGCTCAGGTCGGTCCGATGGCAGTCGGCGCAGTAGCGCTCGTAGGCGACGCGGCCCGCCCGCGCCTGCGATTCCGTGTACGACGGCCCCTGGGCGCCCTGCGGTGGCGCGGCGAGGGCGCCGACGTGGGACCCGGAGAAGGCTGCGACGACGGCCGCTGCCGCAAGGCCGGCCGAGCTCAGCGCCCGCTTGCCTATGTGCGCACCGCCCATCGACTCTCCTTCTCTTGCAGCGCGGCGGGCCAGACTAACGCCCCGTCGGCACAAGCCGCGTCAACTCTCCGAACCAGTTGCTGACGACGACAATTTCGGTGGCGCGCGGCGCTCGATACGAGGTCTCGTCGACGAATGCGAAGCGTCGTCCATCCGGTGACATACCGAAGCGGTGGCTATAGAGACCCAACCCGAATTCCTGCGGATCCCCGAAGCGAATCTCGGGCTCCCCTCCGGGGTCGGTCAACACGGGAACGCACCACAGGCCGGGGTGGGCAAAGCAAAGCTCTCTGCCGTCCGGACTCCAATGCAGTTGGTTACCCGAGGTGGAGAGCTTCACGGTGGTACGCCGATCGGGGAACGAGGTCACGTGGATATAGCTGCCGGCTTCATCGAAGAACGCATACGCCAGCCACAACCCATCCGGCGAGAATGCCGCGGAGAACTCCTGCGCGGCTGTTTGCAGGAACGGTTGCGGTCGCCCGCCATCGACGGGCACCGTCCAGATATCCCAGCCTTCCTCGAGCGTCACCGCGTACGCGATGTGCCCA
>SMVB01359594.1_pt1 | contig 11137 bp, 11 predicted proteins | sample 2456461 | NCBI WGS metagenome assembly SMVB01 (sample SAMN11095934, study PRJNA526329) | marine sediment metagenome | biome: Marine sediment; feature: Surficial sediment; material: Deep marine sediment; isolation source: Hadal surficial sediment | place: Pacific Ocean | collected 2014-05 | depth...
ACTCAACAAGATCGCCCTTCGGCTCAATCAGCGACCTCGGAAGACGTTGAACTTTCGTTGCCCTGCAGACAAGCTAAGCGAGTCTGTTGCGTTGACCACTTGAACTCAAGGTACTTACCGGTGGGACCGAAAAGGCCGCTTGAAATTCCTATTCTCATCGCGGATGATGTGCACGAGCGCCGCCGAATTCGAGGGCTCGGTCGAGGGTCGCACTTCCGATTCGAGCGAAATTCTCTGAGGAGCATTGGATGGTGGAGTCCCGATCGGACCTGGAAGCGCGCGAGGTCGAGGCGCTGGCCGAGACCCATGCCTATCACGAAGATCGTGGCGAGTTCGAGCCCGTACTGCGGACCGTCGTCTCCGATCCGATCTATCAATTCCCTCCCCTCGGCGTACAGCTCGAAGGCGTCGACCAGATATTGCGCTACTACCAGCGAGTCGAGCGCAACTACTCACCCCTGGTCGAGCACGCCAGACTCGACGTGCTGATCGCAAGCACCGCCGCTGCCGTTATCGAGTACGCACTCCAGCTGCGGCTCGAGGACGGGCTCGTCGATGATCGCCTGATCGTCGTGCTCCCCGTGCGTGGCCGACTCTTCGAGGGCGAACGGATCTTCAGTAGCGAGCGCGTGCTTCGGCTCCTGCTCGGTGAGATGATCGAAGAGGCGCATCCCGTAGCCGTCTCGAACTGGCCGAGCGAAGCGAGCGCGACGAGAGCCGGCGTTTGAGGTCATCGAACGCGATCGAGATGCTTGATCTACCCGGCGCGGAGGACATGCGATGTACGGAGACGACAGCTGAAAACGCTGCTTATTTTTCCTACCCGCAATTACGCTTCGGATGAGGCATGTCCGCCGCGTTTCGGGCTAGCCCGGATTATTCATGATGCTCGTCGCGGCAGCAAAATTTCGCCGGACGAATGCAAAGCCCACCACCGCGACGAGGCCCAAGCCCGAGGTCGAGGACACGACCTCACCCGAGAGTGCGGCGACGTGTGCACGCGTGACGATTTCGCGGAGAGATGAAGTCCGCCCGGAAAGCTGATGCTCCATTCGGCATTCCATGGGCAGACTTCCAGTAAAGGGGAATCGAGCTACCGGGATGCAGTGTGCGGTTCGGCGAGACCGATTCCGGGGCGTTGCGATTGCAACCGTCACGATCCAGAATGTCATGAGGCGCAGCAGGGTTGTCCATCAATAGAAACGTCCCCTGACGTCTGTCTTCTCCCCTCTACGATCCGGACCTCATCCCTTGCGCACACCCCCAGCGATACGCGATCCGCTCCCCATCGAAATCTGGCAAGCCGGCTACGACACGGTCGCCGTCCGACCCGGAGAGGGTGCCGCCCTCGAAGCCGAGGGATGGGACGGCAAGATGGCAATGGATTCACAATCGCTGGCGGCGGATCCGTACGTCGTGCTGTCCGCGCTTGCTGTCGATTCCACGCGTCTGTTGCTCGGCACGAGCGTCACGAACCCCTATACGCGACACCCGGCCGTCACCGCAGCAGCCATGATGTCGCTGCAAGCCCTGTCCAAAGGGCGGGCCGTGCTTGGTATCGGACGCGGCGACTCGTCGCTTGCCTACCTGGGCCGCGCCCCGCTGTCGGTCGACGCCTTCGAGCGGTGCCTTACGGTTCTGCAATCCTATCTGCGAGGCGAAGCCGTGCCATTCGATGCTGTCGACTGGGGCGGGACTAACGCCCCTTCCATCGAAACGATCGAGCTCGCTCGAACGCCGGAAGCTGCACAGCTCCGTTGGGTTCCCGAGGACCTCCCGAAGGTACCGCTCGATGTCGCCGCAAGCGGCCCCCGCGTGATCGCCGCGGCCGCCCGCATCGCGGAGAGGGTGACACTCAGCATCGGGGCAGCACCGGAAAGGGTCGCGTGGGCGGTCGAAATCGCGCGCCGGGCGCGCAGAGGCGTGTCGATCGGCGCGCAACTCGTGGTCATCCCCCATCCCGACCTGGAGCGGGCACGAAGCTTTGCCGCGGGCATCGCCGCACCACTCGCCCGTTTTTCGACCCTCAGTGGCCGCACCGTTGGCCCGACTCGCCCCGACGAGCTCGAGGTCTTCGAGAAGCTGCGCGCTCACTACGACATGAACCAGCATGGTCGAGCGCCGGCCGGAGTACTCACGCCCGAGTTCCTGGACCGCTTTACCGTCATCGGCTCACCCGATCGATGCGTCGAGCGCCTGTGCGAACTCGCCGATCTGGGGCTGACGCGATTCGTGGTCTGTGGGCCCCTCGGCTGGACGGACCCAGCCGCGGAGAAGATCAGCCGAGACTTGCTGACCTCGGAAGTCCTGCCCGCCTTCCGAGCGGCGGTGTCGTCCGGTGCACGCTAAGAGAAGAATCGCTCCTTTGCGCAGATCTGGATCTCTCCATTAGGGTGCGATTGCTCGGCTAGCCGTCCCCGGAAGGGGCCAACTAGCCTCGGCGGGGCATAGCTGTCAGAATGCCTACTATCGGCGGTGCTGAAAACGGGGCTTATTTTTCCTACCCGCACGACTCGGATTCCAGTCAGCGGCTCGGACATTCCATCCTCTGGTCAGTCGGACGTTGCGCCCGGCTTGAAGCTCCTACCCCACTCGGTAGAATCCTAGCGAGGACCGGCGCGAGGGCCTGCGGCGGGTCCGATCAGGGCTCGCCGAGATTCTCGAGAGGTGGATGTGCAGCGAGAAACCGGCATTGCGCTCATGAAGCGGGCGCTCGACATCGTCGAAAAGCAGTGGCCCGAGATGGCGGACCGCTACATGCAGGTGCCGCTCGACTACTACCAGAGCGAAGCGCTGGCCGCGAAGGAGCGCGAGATCTTCGAGACCCAGCCGCTTGCACTGCTCGCGGCCAGTGAGATCGCGAATGCGCATGACTATGTTGTGCGCGATGCGGTGAACCGCTCCATCTTGCTGACCCGAGACGCGGACGGCCGCGTCCATGCCTTCCTCAACTACTGCCGCCACCGCGGTGCCGAGCCCGCCTCTGGCTGCGGCAACCGGCGTATTTTCGAATGTCCCTACCACGGCTGGAGCTACGACACGAAGGGACGCCTGGCGGGTCTTCCCTTGCGCGATCGTTACGAGGGCCTGGATCTCACTCGGCTCGCGCTGGTGGAACTGCCGAGCGAAGAGCGGCACGGCTTGATCTGGGTGGTGCTGCGGCCCGAGCTGACGATCGATGTGGCCGCACACCTGGGCGAGCTCGACGCCGAACTCGCGTCACTCGGCTGCGATCGCATGACCTACTACAATTCGCTGCCCAATGAGCCGCTCGCGACCAACTGGAAATCCGTTGCGGAGGGGCTACTCGAGGGGCTGCACGTGCCCTTCGTCCACCGGGGCACTTTCGATCAGAATCCGCAGGCCGCAGGGGTGGATCTCGCCATATACGACGTATTCGGTTCGCACGTGCGGTACGCGATGCCGCTCTTTGGTCGGGAGGATGTGGCGAGCATCCGGGCCACGCCCGAGGCGGAGTGGGATCCCGCGGCCAGCATCGGTTGTGTCTGGTGGATCTCGCCCGGCCTGCTCATCGCGCACGAACTCTACGGCCTGATCTTTGCGGACCTGACCCCCGGCTCGACCGTCGCCTCTTCCGTTTTTCGGTACGGCTGGTTATCACCGACCAAAACGGCTCCCGCCGGTCAACCCTCCCCAGAGGAGATGGCGGCGCGCGCCGCCAGGGCGGTCGGTCAGGACAAGCCCGTCTGGGAAGGCTGCGGACGTGGACTCACACACGGGGCCCACGACTACACGCTGATCGGCCGCAACGAGAAGGCGGTCCAACTCTTCCACGAGATTGTGGCCCGCCAGACGGGCTACACGGGGCTGCGTTATTGCTAGGGGAGACCCTGGAATGGGCGCCCCGGCAGCCGTAGGCGAGATTGTGCAGCTGTTGTCCCGAACCCACGCAACCGGGCCGGTGGGCCGGGCAAAGGCTGGCTACGGTCTCCGGTCATGAGCAATGATCCCATCCCTGCCGATTCTGCGCAGCCCGCCCCCGTGTGCATTGGCATTCTTCACGACCGGCCGCAGCCCGACGGGGGAGCCGGCTTCGAGCGCATCGTGCGCATCGGCGCCGACGAGGTTTCCGCCATTCGCCAGCTCGACCGGCCGCTCGAATTCATCCACGCCAACGGACTCGGACTCCCGACGGGTACGGCACGTGCGGTGGAAGACGCGTTCGCCTCGCTCGTCGAACGCGGCGCGCTGGCGATCATCGGCCCAGCGATCAGCGACAACGGACTGATCGCCCGGGAGCTGGCGGACGCCGCACGCATTCCGTGCATCAACTACACGGGCGGAGAGCAGACGCGGAGCGAGTGGATGTTCCACTACCAGGTCGGATCTCTCGAAGACGAGCCAACCGTCCTCGCGCGACATCTCGCCGCCCGGGACCTCGGGACGGTGGCCCTGGTACACGACCGGTCGCCGATCGGGCAGCGCATGACCACGTACTTCGAAGAGGCCTGTGCCTCCCTCGGTATTGATCTGGTCGGTCGAGCCTCGATCTCGCCGGTTGCGAAAGACCTGTCCGATGTCACGGCGAAGCTTCAGGCGATCGCTCCGGCTGCCCTGGTCTACCTCGGCCTCGGCTTGTCGGCGTATCCGCTGGGCCAGGCCGTTGCGCAGGCCGGCTGGGAGGTCCCCGTCGTCGCCAACTCCGCGTTGATGTTTGGATATGCGTACCCGGAGTGGACCAAGGTCTGGGAGGGATGGGTGTATGCCGACGCGGTGTCGGAGGACAATCGCCTACTCGCCCATTTGCATCGTCAGATCGGTTCCGACACCGCGCCGGGACCGGGGCTGGCGGCCGCCTACGATCTGGGTCGGCTGGTCGCCGAGAGTGTGGCGCGCGCGGTTCACCTCACACGCGAAGGTCTTCGCGATGGGCTCGAAAGGATCAAGCTGTTGCCTGCGACGATCGGACGCGAAGGCACGACCATGGGATTCGGGCGCTGGGAGCGCTCGGCACTGAAAGGTGAATTCCTGGTGTTGAGGCAGTGGCGTGGCGGCCGCACGCTGGAACTCGATGACTGACCCACTTGATCATCCCCTGGGTGTCGTCGTCGTCGGGAGCGGCTTCGGGGCGCGGATTCACGTTCCGGCGCTGCGCGCGGCGGGCTTCGAGGTCGAGGCGCTAGTCGGTCGCGACGCCGCACGGACGCAACGTCGTGCGGACAGGCTCTCGATTCCTCGCGCGCTCACGTCGCTTAGCGAGGCACTTTCGATCGAGGGGGTTTGCGCGGTGACGGTCGCCACGCCTCCGGCGACCCATGCGCCGGTGGTGCTGGCGGCGTTGGCTGCCCAAAAGCATGTCCTCTGCGAAAAACCCTTCGCGCTTAACGTGGTGGAAGCGCGTGGGATGCTGGCCGCTGCGAAGAAAGCGCGGGTCGTTCACAGGCTGGGCTTCGAATTCCGCTGGGCGCCCGAGCGCGTCGTGGTTGCTCGCGCGATTGCTGCGGGGGCGATTGGAGAACCGCGTTTTGCGAGCCTGGTCAGCTACATCGACCTGATCGCCGATCCCGAGAAGAAGGTTTTTCCCGCCTGGTGGTGGGACGCCTCTCGCGCCGGGGGGTGGCTCGCGGCTTCGGGCTCGCACGTGATCGATCAGATCCACGTTACGCTCGGGGAGATCGAATCCGTGTGTGCGGATCTCACGTCGCTATCGGACCGTGGGGACGTGGCCGAGGACAGTTATGCGCTGATGTTTCGAACGCGTTCGGGGCTGACCGGGGTCTTGCAGCAGACGGGCGCCGCCTGGGGTCCGGCGGCCGGCATGACTCGGATCGCAGGAACCGACGGCAGCCTCTGGACACAGGGGGAGTCGGTGTGGCAGGCCGATGCCGCGGGCACGCGCGAACTTCCCATTCCCGACGATCTTCGTTCCCCGCAAGCCGAGCAGGCTCCCGACGATTCGGCATACCGCTTCAGGCACTTGGAATTGGGACCTTACACCCGACTCTGTGAGTCTTTCCGCGACGGGATCCTGGCGGAGGAGAAGTCGGGCGGTGGGAATTCTCGAGGCGACGTGACAGCCGCTTGCTTTGAAGACGGTCTGGCGACGGTGAAGGTGATCGAAGCGGCCCGAATCTCGCGGGAGCGCGGACAATGGGTGAAGGTCGACGGGGCCGATCCCGCCGAATCGTCCGATGGCTGAGGCGCCTCATACGGGTGCCCTCGCGGGCCTGCGCGTCATCGACTTATCGACGCTCTTCTCAGGCCCCCAGGTGTCCGCCATCCTGGGGGATCTCGGCGCGGACGTCGTGAAAATCGAGCCGCCGTCGGGCGATCCCCTGCGACGCATGGGCGTTATGCGTAAGGGTCATTCTCTCAATTGGGCCATGGTTTCGCGCAACAAGCGCTCCGTCGTCCTCGACCTCGACACCGCGGACGACCGTGCGCGCTTTCACCGCCTCGTCGGCCGCGCCGACGTGTTGGTCGAGAATTTTCCGCGCGCCCATCTCGAACGCTGGGGAGCCACCTGGGAAGAACTTTCCGCGCGGAACCGGCGGCTCGTCTACGTGAGTGTGAGCGGCTTCGGGCAGACGGGTCCCTATGCGGGTCGCGCGGCTGCGGGCACTCTCGCGGAGGCCTTTGCCGGTCTCACCCACATGACTGGAGAGTCCGAGGGTCCGCCCATGCTGACGTCCGTGGCCGTCGGTGACATCCTGGCCGGCATCTCCGGCGTGGTCGGAACGATCGCTGCCCTCTACCACCGCGACACCCGGGAAGGTCAGGGCCAACACATCGACGTCAGTATGTACGAACCCGTACTCCAACTGCTCCAGGGCACCCTTGCGGGATACGACGGGGAGAGTGAACCGCCGCGACGCATGGGGAGTCGGGTCGCCGGCGGGGTTCCGCGCAACACCTATCGCGCGCGCGATCACCATTGGCTCGTCGTCTCCGCTACCACCGACCCCCAGGTCGCGCGTGTGCTCGCGACCCTCGGGTTGGACGACGAAGCGCACCGCGCGCGCTTCGGAAAATCGACGGACCGCCTGCATGCCGCCGACGAGCTCGATGGGCTGGTCGCCGAATGGATCGCGCGGCACGACCGGGCCGATGTTCTCGAGATCTTTCAGGCAGCCCGCATCCCTGCGTCCCCGGTGAACGATATGCGCGACCTGCTGGCCGATCCCCATGTGCAGGCCCGTCAGAGCATCGTCCGCATCAACGACCCCGACCTCGGCCCGGTGAACATGGTGGCACCGGTTCCGAAACTCTCCGGGACGCCCGGGCGCATCCGTACGTCCGGCCCGGCTCTCGGCGCTCACACCGAAGAGGTCTTCCGCGATTGGTTAGGCGAGGGAGGCGACTAGACGAGAGAGGCCGCTCGGCGCTAGAGCAGCGCGCGAATTTTCTCCGCCGTCTCGAGCGCCGCTCCGACGGGATCGTCGAAGGGCCAGCCTCGGTCCGGCAGATCGAAGTACTCGACGGACAATCGGCCCCGGTAGCCGAGCCGATCGAGTTCATCGAAGATCGCGGCAAAGTCGACATCTCCGTCGCGTGCCTGACTCTCGCCGATCCTCGCTTGGCGCAACTGGATATGGGACGCGTGTGGCAGGAGCTCTATCACATCTCCGCCCCACGCTGTGACATGGCCAACGTCGAGTAGCAACTTGAGACCGGGCACCTCGCGAAGGATCTCGAGAGTCGTTTCGTTGCTGCCCACGGCACCACCCACCCAGGGCTCGATGCAACAGTTCGAAACGGCCGCAAAATCCGCCACGGTCGCTTCGAAGCTGCGGCGATCGGCGGCGAGCGGACCGGTGCTGCAACCCGCGGTAGGCCTCGGGGCGAAGCGGTCACCGATGGGCAGGGCGAGCTCGTTCGGGACGTCACCGGAGACGTCGATGTGATCGAAGCCCTGCTGCTTGGCGAGCAGAGCGGCCTCCTCGATCGGCAGACCACCGTAGACCACGGAGACGACACCCAAGGGCCAGCGCATGTGGGCGACGCTACCGGGCCCCCGTCACGGGTTCAAGCGCGGTTGTGTCCGAAAGAGCGCGTATACTGAAGGGCCATCAATCGGACTCTCGGAGGACTGCATGGAACGAATCCGCATACTCGACCCGACGGCTCCGCCGCCGGCGGTTTCGACGGACCCTGGCCCCGACGCCGGCTCTCTCGAGGGCAAGACGATCGGCTTCCGTTTCGACGAGACCTGGCAGTCGTTCTTCCACGTACGTGACGAGTGGGTGGAACGGTTCGAAAAGGCCGGTGCGAAGGTGAGGGTGTGGAACGCTGGTCACCGGGTCGGCGAGGAGGGAGAGCAGACCCGTCGAGAGCTCGAGGAGTTCGTCGAGGCGGTGGATATCGCGGTGGTCGGTCTCGGGAATTGAGGCTCCTGCACCGCCTGGACGGTCCACGACACGGTCGCGGTCGCCGAGGCGGGCAAGACGGCGGTCGCCGTTGTGACGGAGGAGTTCGAATCCCTCGCCCACACCATGGCGTCGAATGCCGGGTGGCAAGCGCTGCGCGTGCACGTTCTGCCGTACCCGCTCGAGGCGCGTCCCGAGGGTGAGGTGCGCGAGATCGCGCGCGAGCATTATTCCGGGCTGCTTTCGTCGCTCGGTGTCAGCGACTCATAAGGGAGCGAGGAGATCGATATGGTGCAAGGTGTCATCGACCGCGATTGCGGCCCGGAAGGTTGTGAGATCGACTGGCTGGCGAGCCCGCGTGTAGAGGTCGACGCCGACGTAACGGCCTTCACGAAATTTGCGACGGACGCGGGATGGGGCGACGGTCTGCCGTTGGTGCCGCCAACCGAGGCCCTGGTGCGCGAGCACGTGAGCGCTTCCGGGCGTTTTCCCGATGAGCACCTGGGCGATCTGCCCCCACGCAACGGGCGCTGCACGGTCGAAAAGGTCGCGGTCAACGCCGTAATGGCGGGAGCGCCCTCGAATGCGATGCCCCTGTTATGCGCCGCGATCGAAGCGATGCTCGAGCCCGCGCTGAATCTCTTTGCACTCAATACGACCACGTGTTGCGTCGTTCCCGGTGTCTTCGTCAACGGACCGGCTCGACACGAGCTCGGGCTGCCCTATTCCGCTGGCTGCTTCGGGGGCGAAGCCGGACCGGCGCCCCCGATTGGACGGGCGCTGCGCCTGCTGATGCGAAACGTCGGGGGGCAGGTCGTCGGTGTATCTTCGAAGAGCGTCTTTGGGCAACCGGGCCGGGTGACGGGCATCGTGGTTGCGGAGTGGGAAGAGCGATCGCCCTGGGCGCCACTCGGCGAGCGCCGCGGTGTTACCGGGAACGCACTGACGGTGCACGGGGTGACCGGCACCATCGATGTCGCCGACACCGTGGCCCAGAACGGTGTGGACCTGCTCGAGATCATCGGGAAGTCGCTCGCTTTTCCCGGCACGAATGCCTTCATCGGGGGAGACCACGGCGCCGAGGTCTTCATCGCCATCGCTCCACCCTGGGCGGATCTGATTGCGAAGTCGTATGCCGATGTCGAGTCGGTTCAGCAGAAGCTCTGGGAGCACGCCGCGCTCCCGGTCGACTGGTGGCCGAAGGCTCACCAACGCGAATACGAAGGGCAGGGCCGCATAGATGACCGCGGTCTCGTTCGCCTCGTCAAGTCGCCCGAGCAGGTGGTCGTGTTGGTTTGTGGTGGACTCGGCAACCTGCACGCGCTCGCGATGCACAGCTTCGGGCCCACTCAGGCGGTGACACGTCCCTTCTAGCCTCGGCGGGGCATAGTTGTCAGAATGCCTACTATCCGGCGGTGCTGAAAACGGGGCTTATTTTTCCTACCCGTGGAGTCGATTGATTGCGCGGCGGCCCCATGGGAACTGGCAACACTTGGTCGGGAGGCGAGCCGGTAGAGTCAGGCATGGGTTTTCCTTTTTCGGGCATTTCCGTTCGAGTGAAGGTCATTCTTCGTTGGCTCCCTCTGCGGCCCCCTCTGCTTCCTCAGCGAGTTCGGCAACGGCCGTACCAGCAGTTTCAACGAGTCCCGCTTTCGCCACGAGCTCAGCTGGCAACGTCTTCTTGGTCTTCGCCCCCAACTCCTTGATCTTCTCGACCTGCCGAATCAGGTTTCCAGTTCCCGAATAGAGCCGTGTGTGAGCTGTTTCATATTCATCCTGTGCCTGCTGGATTCGACTTCCGACACCCTCTAGAGACTCGACAAATCCTGCGAACTTGTCGTAAAGAAGTCCAGCGCGCTTCGCAATCTCCTCCGCGTTCTGATGCTGTCGCTTGATCCCCCACATCGCGGCAACAGTTTTGAGCATCGTCATCAGCGTAGTAGGAGTCGCGATCGCCACGTTTCGCTCGATCGCCTTCCCTGTGAGTTCCACGTCAGCGTTCAACGCCACGGCCAGCGCGCCCTCAATCGGAACAAACATGATCACGTAGTCCAGCCTGCTCCCGACTGCCCCGGTGTAGTCCTTTTTTGCGAGTTCATCGACGTGTGCGCGCAGGGACGTTACATGCGCTGTCAGCGCTTGCTGCCTTTCCTCTTCGTCCTCAGAATTTACGTACTTCTCGAACGCCGTAAGCGAAACCTTGGAGTCGACAACGATCCGCTCGCCGTCCGGCAGGTTGACGACGATATCGGGACGGAGCCGGCGACCCTCGGCGTCCGTCGAACTCTCCTGACTGTCGTACTCGATGCCTTCTCGCAGGCCTGTTTTTTGGAGGATCGTCTCGAGAATCATTTCACCCCAGGCGCCTTGCGTCTGGGACTCGCCCTTGAGCGCCCGGGTCAAATTACTGGCTTCGTCGACCATGGCCTTGTTGAGCTTGCCCAACTGCGAGAGCTGCTCCTTCAGGGAGGCGTTCTGTTCGGAAGCCTGGGTATGGCGATCCGTCAGCCCGCGCTCGAAGTCGACGATCTTTTCCCGAAGCGGTTTCAACAGGCCTTCGATCTGCTCCTTGTTCTGGGACTTGAGGGTGGTGCCGTGCTGCTCGAGCATCTCGGTGGACAGCGCCCGAAATCGGGCGGTGAGGACTTCGGCCTGCTTCTCGGCGTCCTCCTTGGCGTGCTTCAGAGCCTGAGCGACAGTGGCGAGGTCCGTTTCGGCTTTGGCTTTCTCCTCGCGCAGCCCGCTCTGATCCTCGCGGAGAATTCCGAGATCCTTCTCCAGCCGGAGGACCTCGTCCGACTTCGCCGCCA
>SMVB01419308.1_pt1 | contig 11137 bp, 8 predicted proteins | sample 2456461 | NCBI WGS metagenome assembly SMVB01 (sample SAMN11095934, study PRJNA526329) | marine sediment metagenome | biome: Marine sediment; feature: Surficial sediment; material: Deep marine sediment; isolation source: Hadal surficial sediment | place: Pacific Ocean | collected 2014-05 | depth 0-1...
CCATCAGGGCGGCCGTTTCTTGCCTACGGTCACGGTCAATCACCTTCCGAAAAACCCCGACGGGCAACGCACCCAGCCGGGATGGAACATGAAGCGAAAACCCGACGGGCCGCCAGAGCTCCGCAACGACCTGCACAACGCCGGGCTACCGCTCATCGACGAGGACCGCCTGCCACTGCGGTTCCACTCGTTCAGGGCAACGTGTGCGACGTGGCTGGGTGAGGCGGGTCTCGGTGCGACGGAGATCGCGGCCGTGACTGGACCCTTGACCCGATCAATGGTCGACCACTACACGCACGCCTCCAAGCGTGCCGGTCGCCGGGCCATCGAGTGCCTGCCCGAGCTTCGGGTGGCGGCGTGACTTCTGGGCGTCTTACCCTGTCTTACCTCATGCTTACCTGCGCGGTTGCCAAGCATTGCCACTCAATGCCACTCAATGCCACTTGGCGGTACGATAAAGCGGGGTGGGGTGGCAGAGCGGTCGAATGCGCCGGTCTTGAAAACCGGTAGGCCCTCCGGGGTCTCGCGGGTTCGAATCCCGCCCCCACCGTTGTCTTTTCTTACCGTTCGCTCGAGATCAGCCGTGATCGAGTGGCACGGTTGACGTCGCCTTGCGACGTCGGCCGAGTCTTTGAGCGTCGTTCCACGGCCGAGCGAGCTTCGCTCGCTCAACCGTGCCACCCCCGGCTCCTGCGGATTGTCTGCTTCGTCTGGTAAGGCGGGCGCGGGACACCGCCAGTGTCGGCGGCATGGCACGGCGTCGTGACGACTACAGAGGCGTCTTTTTGGGTTCGCCGGGTTTCCGCGGGTACGCCTTCGGCGTGGTGCGGGTCTTCTCGATGATCACGACGGTGCCGGTGGGCGTGCTGACCGCGTCCACGACGTGGCTGTGCAGCAGGTGCAGCGCCCGCTTGGCCTCCTTGATCTCACCGGATGCGGTGCCGCCCTTGATCGCCAGGACTCTGCCCCCGACACGGACCAGCGGGATCGCGAGTTCCGCGACGACCGCAAGCCGACCGACCGCGCGGGCGGTCACGATGTCGTACCGCCCGCGATGGGCTTCGTCCCGGCCGACGGTCTCTGCGCGTTGGTTGACGACCGTGACGTTGGTCAACGACAGCGCCGCGACGGCCTCCCGCAGGAAGCCGGCCTTCTTGCCCGTGGCTTCCACCAGCACGAACTGGATCGCCGGGAACGAGATCGCCAGCGGGATGCCCGGCAGCCCGCCGCCGGTGCCGATGTCGGCGATGCGCCGCGGGGCCGCCGCGCCGATCCACGGCATCAGCGTCAGGCTGTCGAAGATGTGTTTCCGCCACGCGTCGGCCGGATCGGTGATCGCGGTGAGGTTGAACTGCTTGTTCGTCTCCAGGAGCATGGCGAGGAACAGCCCCATGCGATCGGTGTCGCCGGGGTCGAACGTGATCGCGAACGCCGCGGCGGCTTCGAGGAATTCCTGCGTCGGCTCCAGCGGTGTGCAGTCCATCATGTCCGGGACCTAATCGCGCCCGTCGAAATCGAATGCTTCCCGGGCCAGGTATCGCTGCCGTCGCATCGCGATGTTCAACAGCAGCCCGACCATGATCCACGCCGACACGAGGCTCGATCCGCCGGCGCTGACGAACGGCAGCGTCATGCCGGTGATCGGCATGATGCCGATCGTCATGCCCGTATTGATCGCCATCTGCGAGAACAGGACCGCCACGAGTCCGACGCACACGAGCCGGCCGAACGGGTCCTTGGCCTGCGCGGCGATGAGCAGCCCCCCGCCACAGAGCACGAGGAACACCCCCCACACCGCGGCGGCTCCGAGCACGCCCCATCGGCAGGTGATCACCGCGAAGATCATGTCGTTGTGGTCTTCGGGCAGGGCGTTGTAGGTCACCAGCGCCGCCGCGTGCGTCTTGCCGACGCCGGTCCACTGTCCGGCGCCGACAAGGGTCATCGCGCGGTCGCCCTGGAAGCCGATGTCGTTGATGTACCTGTCGTCGCCGACCACCTGGGCGATCATCGCCCGGATACGGGCCTTCTGATGCGGCTCCAGTATCGGGTACATCGCCGTCGCAAGCGTTACGCCGATCACCATCGCGGCCACGAGGTGCCGCAGCTTCGCGCCCGCCGCGATGAGCATGGCGAACAGCGTGGGCAGGAACAGCAGCGCGGTGCCGAGGTCGGGCTCGACAAAGATCAAGACCATCGGGATGAAGGTGATTGCCAGCGGCAACAGCAGCCCCAGGACCCGCCGGTAGTTCTCGCGGTAACGCAGGTAGCTCGCCAGCGCGAGCACCCACGCGATCTTCGCAAGCTCCGACGGTTGAAAGTCCGTGACGACGACGTTGATCCACCGGCGGGCGCCGTTGCGCGGCCGCACGATCGATTCCGGGACCCACGGGATCAGGACGAAGATGAGCATCATGACGACCACCGCCAGCAGCGGGTAGCTCATCTTCTGTGTGACCCGGTAGTGCGGGACGACCACGACCACCGCCGCGGCGATGCCGATCACGAGGTGCGCGAGGTGGGCCATCGCCAGGTTCGGCTCGCCGGGCTGGGGCGGAACGGTTCCGATGGCGACTGCACCCAGAATGCTCAACAGGCCGGCCGCAACCACGCACAACCACCCCACGCTGCGCATGACCTCCAACCGCGGCCGCGGGATGGCCCGGGCCCGGGGCGGCGCGCGCCGGACGGTGGCGGCAACCTGGCTCACGTCGCGCCGTCCGAAAGGTAGCCGTGCGCCGCCAGGGCCCGGATAATCTCGTTGGCGACCGGGCCGGCGGTCCTGCCGCCGGAACCTCCGTATTCCACCAGGACGGCGATCACGTAACGCGGTCGGGCATGCTCCTCATCGCCGGGCCCGACCAGGCCCACGAACCACGCGTGGGTCGGGTTGTCGAGACGGACGTCGGGCGCTGCATCGCCGTCGAGGTCGAAGGACGCCGCTGTCGCCTGGGCCGTGCCGGTCTTGGCCCAGACCGTCACGCCCGGGACGTTGATGATCGGCACTCGATCACCGCCAGGATACGTAATGTGGTGACCCGTGCCGATGTCCTCGGACACCGATCGACGCATCCCGTCGAGCACCGTGCTGATCATGGTCTTGTCCAGCGACAAGTCCTCCAGCGCCGTAGCCCGCGGGCCGCGGTCGCGCACGAGAGTCGGGCTGCGGACCGCGCCGCCGCGCGCCAGAGTGGCAAACGCGTTGGCGGCATGAACGGGCGTCCACGTCACGGGCCCCTGCCCGATACCCATGATGATGGACGCGAAATGAAGTTCGCCGGCTTTCCGCAGACGCTCCACCAGTTTCGGCGAGGGAACCGCGCCCCCGTTCTCGCCGCGCCCAGCCTCGTCGAGCAACCCGACGTCCAGCGGCCGCCCGACGCCGAAGCGGCGATACCAGTCCGACAGCCGGGCCATGCCGAGGCGGTCGCCCATCGTGTAGAAGTAGATGTTGCACGATCGGGCAATTGCCTCGGCGGCCGTCAGGGGGCCGTGCGAGAGGAAACTCGGCGGCCGGTAGTACCAGCACCGCGCGATGTCGCGGCGTTCGGCCAGATAGTGTCCGACACACTCGATCGGCGTGTTGATGTCGTGCAGCCCTTCGGTGAGCGCCGCGACCATGACCAGCGGCTTTGCGATCGAGCCCGGCGGGTAGGTGGCCTCGACCGGGCGATTGAGGTTCACCGGCCTGCGGCCGTCCTCGCGGTACGGATTCAATGCGGTCGCCCCCGTGGCGAGCGTCGGCATCGAGACCATCGCGAGGATCTCACCGGTTTGAATGTCGAGCACCACCGCGGCGCTGTTGAGGGGCGTTCCGATCGGCAGCCCCGTGTCACGCGGCGTGCCGTTGCGGTTCCAGCCGGCCTGGTACTGCTGCACCGTCGTGAGGCCGTACTCGGCGGACATGATGGCTTGCACCTGTGCCTGCAACTCGATGTCGATGGTGATCCGGAGGTCTTCGCCGGCCCGGTAAGGCACCCGCTGGGTTTCGCCGGTGTCCAGCCGTTTGCGCATGATGCCGCGAAGACCGCGCAGGTGGTCCTCGAACGTACGTTCCAGGCCGCGCGATCCGACCACGTCGCCGAGGCGGTACCCGCCGAGGTCGCTGACCCGCCCATCGGCGCCCAGGAAAGGCCGGCGATCCACGTCGTCCGCCCACAGCTCGTTGCGCATCGCGCCCAGCACGTGGTCGGCAACGCCCTCGACGTGGATGGTCACGGTCTGGGGCGACTGCAGGACGCGCGGCAGCGCCGAGCGGTCCAGCACGACGTCCGCCTGGAGCCAGGGGTACTCGCGACGGTGAGAATCGCGCACGATCAGCCCGGGCAGCCGTTGCGCCTCGCGGCGCAGTTCGTACGCGACGTGATCGGGGACCCGCGGCAGGAGCACGTGCGCCTGTCGCTGCTCCCGGATCGGTCGCGGGCGAAAGTGTGCGGGGTCGGCATTGTCCTGCCCGAACTGGATCATCTGGCGAAGTTGTCGTTCCCACACCACCGCCGCCATGGTCTGGACATCCTTCTTTATCGCGTCGAGCCGCCGATCGAGCTCGGGCCGGTCGATGCCACCGACCCGCATGAGCACGGTCCAGAGCTCATCGATCTTCGCTTCGAAGGCCGGCAGCTGCTCGGTGACGGCGGCGTCGCGATCCTCCGGGCTCATCTCGCCCCACGCCGAGCCGATCTCGGAGCGCGCGACGCGGGCCGCCTGCTGCAGCGACCAGGCGCCCGTGATGACCTCGTACTCCACGGCGACCGCGAAGCTCGGACGGTCCACGGCGAGCGGCACACCGTTGCGGTCGAGGATTCGCCCGCGCGTCGTCGGCAGGTAACGAACAAGGTCAAGGCGGCGCTCGGCGGTCTCGAAGTGCTCGGCCCCCTGGACCACCGCCAGTCGCGTCATCTGGGCGGCGAGCAGCAGGAACCCGAAGGCCATCACGCCCGCCAGCAGCGTCAGCCGGCGGTGAAACATGCTTCCCTGCACCCGAAATCTGCTCATCTATCTCCAGTACCGGACGACGAGAATCAGCCCCGCGGCGAACTCGCCTCAGACGTTGAACAGCATGTGCATGACGTCACCGTCGCGAACCTGGTAACTCTTGCCTTCGGTCCGCAGCCGGCCGGCCGCCTTGATCGCTTTCTCGGAGTGGAACTCGACAAGGTCGTCCACGTGGTAGCACTCGGCCCGGATGAAACCGCGCTGCAGGTCCGTATGAATGACCCCTGCCGCCTCGGGCGCGGTCGCGTCGTCGGCGACGGTCCACGCGCGGACCTCCTTCTCGCCGGCGGTATAAAAGGTTCGCAGTCCAAGCAGCCGGCAGACGGCCCGTGCCATCGGCCCGATCGCGGGCTCGGACAGGCCCATGCCCTCCAGCATCTCGGTGCGGTCGGCTTCGTCGAGTTCCGCCAGTTCGGATTCGAGCATCGCGCAGAGCACCACCGCCTCGCCTCCGGACACGGCGGCATGTTCCACGACGGCCCGGGCAGCCTCCGACTCGCCGGCAAGGTCGTCCTCGCCGACGTTGGCGACATAAAGGATCCGCTTGGCGGTGATCAGCCCGTAGCTGCGGACGATGGCCTGCTCGGCCGCGGTGAAACCGGTGACGGTCCGGACCGGCCGCCCGTCTTCCAGCACCGCCAGGGCCTTCTCCAGCACGGCGACGCGCGCCTTGACCTCGGCGCCGCCGGACCGGGCGGCCCGCCGGCCCTTGTCGAGCACGGGCTCGACGAGGGCCTGGTCGGCCAGGACAAGTTCCTCTTCCAGCCGCGTGATGTCGCGGCGGGCGTCGCTGCCCTCGAAGCATCGTACGACCTCGCAGATCGCGTCGACCTGGCGCACGTGCGCCAGCAGCGGGCCGCTCTTGGCCGAACCGCGCTCGGGGTCGATGCCGGGTATGTCCACGAACGAGATCGTCGCGTGCGTGATCTTGCACGGCTCGATATGGGTGGCGATGATGCCCAGCCGCGGGTCGGGTATCGCCGCGCCGGCGAGGTTGGGCCGGCCGGAGCCGGCGGGATGGATCGTCCGGCTACCGGTGAGCGCGATGAAAAGGCTTGTCTTGCCCGAGGCCGGCAGACCGATGATTCCACATTCCATGATCGGTGATGGTAGCGGCGACAGCCGCGCACGATGCCGGGGATCAAGGCTCGGTGATCGGTGAAAAATCCCCCCAGCTGACGTCGCGATCGACCGCCTCGGCGAGCAGCGGGAGGTAATCCCGGCGGGGAACCTCGATGCAGCCGAACCGGCTGAGGTGATCCGTGCGGAACTGGGTATCCAGCAGCAGGAACCCGCGGTGCCGCAGCCACCGGACCAGGTGTACCAGGCACACCTTCGACGCGTCGGTGCCGCCTTCCCGGGGTCTGCAGAACATCGATTCGCCCATGAACGCCCCGCCGATGTGGACGCCGTAGAGCCCCCCGACGAGCCGGCCTTCGTTCCAGGCCTCGACGCTGTGGGCGTGGCCGCCCGCGTGCAGGGCCGTGTAGGCATCCACCATCCGCTGGTCGATCCAGGTCAGGTCGTCGGTGTCGCGGGGCACGGCGCAGGCCCGCATGACGCCTTCAAAAACGGTGTCGGAGCGGATCTCCAGGCGGCCGCTACGGACAATCCGCGCCAGGCTGCCGGGAACGTGAAATGCCTCCCGGGGAGCCAGGGGAAAGACCGCCCTTGGATCGGGATTGAACCACTCGATCGCGCCGGTGAGCGGATCGGCCATCGGGAACCAGCCTCGGCGGTACGCGGCCAGCAGGCGGGCTGTCGTCAGTGGCGGGCTCGGCGGTCGCATCAGTCCATACGGTATGATCCGCCGGACCCTCCGGACGGCCGCCTTTTCCATGAAATATCGACGACTGGGCATATGGGGACTGAAGCTCTCCGAGATCGGCTTCGGGTCCTGGCTGAACTTCAACAGGCAGGGCGAGGATCTCGCCATGGCGCTGCACCGCGTCGCCTACGAGAGCGGGATCAATTTCTTCGACACCGCCAACGTCTATGGCCGCGGCCGGACCGAAGCCCACGTGGGCAAGGCCCTCAAGCCGTTCCGCCGCGACACGTACGTCCTGGCCACGAAGGTGTACCACCCGTTCGAGGCCGACTGGCCGTTCCCGGAGGCCAACGATCGAGGCCTCGGGCGCAAGCACATCTTCGAACAGTGCGAGGCCTCGTTGAAGCGTCTGGGGACGGACTACATCGACCTGTACCAGTGCCACCGCTACGACGACGACGCGCCGCTGGCCGAGACGTGCCGCGCGATGAACGATCTTGTCGGCCAGGGCAAGATCCTCTACTGGGGCGTCAGCGAGTGGACGGCCGAGCAGATCACCGACGCCGTGGCCCTCTGTGACGACCACGGCTGGCACCGGCCGGTCAGCAACCAACCGCTGTACAACATGCTCGAGCGGCACTGGGAGGCCGACGTATTCCCGACCTGCGCGCGGCTTGGGCTGGGAATCGTGAACTTCTCGCCGCTGGCCGAGGGCGTGCTCAGCGGCAAGTACAACGACGGCGTGCCGCCCGCGTCCCGCGGCGGGCACGAGAAGACGGCCCAGTTCATCACGCCCCGTCTCACCGACGAGAACCTCGCCCGTCTCCGCAAGCTCGCCGATCTCGCCGCCGGCCTCGACGTGCCGCTGGCCACGCTCGCCCTCGCCTGGTGTCTGCGCCGCCCGGAGTTGACAAGCTGCATCATCGGGGCGACGCGCGAGGAGCAGATCGTCCAGAACGTCAAGGCGAGCGACATGCCGCTCGACGACGACGTCCAGGAAACCATCCGCGCTATTCTCGGCGAGTAGCGGGTGGCACGGTTGACGTCGCGAAGCGACGTCGGCCGTGGTTGGACGTTTCAAGACACGGCCGAGCGAGCTTCGCTCGCTCAACCGTGCCACCCCCGGTCGCTGGCGAAGCTACACTGGTTGTCGTGAGGCGTCTTCAGCTCATTGCCGTGCTTGTCGCGATGGCCGTGTTCGTCACGGTCGCGATGGACACCCCCGCGGTTCCCGAACCGGCGGCAGCCGTCCGCGGGATGACCATCTCGTGCCAGACGTGGGGCTGGGAATGGGGCACCGACGAGATGGTCGAGTCGATGCGCGAGCTCAAGAAGCTCGGCGTCAACTGGATCGCCATTCACCCCTACGCGGGGATTCGCGGCGACGGCACCGTGGGGTCGCGTCGCCGCGGCGATGACGCGTTTTCGCATCTCACGCGGCCGATCCGCGAAGCCAAGGCGCTGGGCCTCAAGATCATGATCAAGCCTCACCTGGCGTACTGGGGCAGCCCGTTCAGCTGGCGCGGCGAGATCACGTTCGAGACCGACGAGCAGTGGCAACGGTTCTTCACCGACTACGAGCGATGGATCGTCCGGCTGGCGGAGGTCTGCAGCGATGCCGACGCGTTCGTCGTCGGCACGGAGCTCGACAAGACCGTGGGGCACGAACAGCAGTGGCGCCACATCATCAGTCGGGTCCGCGCCAAGTACAACGGCTCACTCACGTACGCCGCCAACTGGACCCACTACAAAGAAATCCCCTTCTGGGACGACCTCGACGCGATCGGCGTCCAGGCGTATTTCCCGTTGACCGAGCAGTCGGGCCTTCCGGACACCGCCGATCTGGAACTCGCCTGGGCGCGCGTGCTCAACGAACTCGCGGCGTTCTCGCGTCTCCAGGGTCGTCCCGTCGTGCTCTCGGAACTGGGCTACGCGCGTTCCACGACGGCGGCTCTTCGCCCGTGGGAGGGCCGCGAGGGCGGCGAACACGCCCACGAGATCCAGCGGCGATGCCTGTCGGCGGCCCTGGCGGCCCTCGACGACGATTCGTGCATCCTCGGGGCATTCCTGTGGAAGTGGTTCACCGGCCCGCACGGGCGGGAGAACTTCCTGATGTCCACCCCTGCGATGCGTCAGGTGATCGCCGAGCACTGGCGCGACCAATAACGCGCGGGCCGGCCCTCGAACTCAGGCTCCGACGAAACGTCGAGCGTCGGACGGTCGATGGAGAGGGTGGAGGTCCTCGACATGTCCACCCGCAATCGCTGCACCCGGATCGTGACCACGTTGCTGCTGACGGCAGGGCTCGCCGCCCTTGGTTGCGGCCGGGAACAGCCGGGCGCCCGGGCGCAACAGACGAGGCCGGTCGCGGTGACGCCGGCGCCCGTCCCCGCACCGGTCCCGGTCCAGACCGTCGAACCGGACCCCGTGCAGGTCGTCGAAGTCGTCGAGCCCGAGCCCGAGCCTGAAGTCGTGGCCGAACCGGTCGAGCCCCTGAACCTCCTCGCGGCGGCGACCGAAGCCTCCGATCGCGGCGACTGCGCGGCGGCCCTGCGTTACGTGCACACCTACCGCACCGAGCAGACCGACAACATCATGCTCCGAATCCGCGAGGCCGGGCTGGCCAACGATTGCGGGCAGCCGCAGCGCGCGATCGACCTGCTGATCGATCTCGATGCGAGCACACGCGCGCTCGAACCCGTCACCGCCGCACTGGCCGATGCCTACCTGATGACGAATCGTCCCGGCAAGGCCGCTATGACCTGGGAGCTCCGGTACATCATCGACGAAACCGCGTGGGACGCCGCCGTGCACGCCTCGACCTCCTGGCTGGAAGCCGACATGTACAACACGGCGCAGTGGTGGTTCGAGCAGGCTCGCAAGGCCGCCCCCGACTCCCCCCAAGTGCTGATGCTCGCCTCCGTCTTCAACCCCCAAGACGACTCGGACGGCTGATCGCGGTCGTTTGTTTGCCTGCCCGCCCAAGGCGTGGTGACATCGTCGACGAGAAAGCCGGATGTCGTAGCACCGACGGGTGCGTGAGACATCGATGGCGGTTTCTACAGTGTTGGTCGCGTACAATCGGAACCGTCTGTCGAAGCAGTTACGATGCGCGCAACATCTCACACAACTCAGGCCGCCGGTCTTCGACGGATCGCGATGACGGTGGCCCTCGGCGTTCTTGCGGTCACGGTGGACGCCGTCGCACAGGACGGCGACCAGCCCAGGCCCGACCAAGGCGATGCCAGGCACCTCTTTGCCGGGTCGGCGGACGACGTCCTCAGCAGGCTCAGTGACCTGCGGTTCGACCGTAAGAGCGTCACGACGTTCGATCCCTTCACCGGGGTCCGGGCGGAACTCAAGAAGCTGAACAAGACGCTGCAAACCGCTGCCAACCTACGTATCGGATTTGCCTGGACGTCGCTCTACCAGAACGCCAGCGCGTCAATGGGGCCCAACGACGCCGCGACTTCCGACTTCGACTTCTTCGGCCGGTGGATGCCGCTGCGCACGCGAAGCACGCTGGGATACGTCATCTTCGAGGCCCAGGCCAGGAACAACTTTTTCACCGACATCACGCCGAACGATCTGGGCGGCGCAATCGGTTCTCTCTGGGGAACGGTCAACGGCTTCAACAGCCAGACCTTCCACGTCAAGCAGATCTACTGGCAGCAGTTCCTGTTCAGGAACACGTTCACCTATCGCATCGGCAAGGTCGATCAGAGCAACGTGTTCAACATCAACCGGCTCCAGAGCGACAACCTGTACTTCCTCAACGCCGCCTTCTCCGACAACCCGACGATGCCCTATCCGAACAACGGGTTCGGCACGGACCTGACCTGGCGACCGGACCCGCTGTGGTATGTCTCGTACGGGATTTCCAACGCGGACTCGGATTCCGTGGACCGGACGTTCGACAAGTTCCTCACCGACGTCTCGTGGTTCACCGTCGCGGAGGTCGGGCTGACACCGTGGTTCGACGGCGTGGGGGCCGGACAATACCGGCTGACAGCGTGGTATTCCGACGCCCGGTCGGCGTCTGAGCACGACAACAGCAGAGGTTTCGCGCTCAGCTTCGACCAGTCGTTCGGTCCGAAGTGGATCGGGTTCCTGCGGTACGGCCTTGGTGACGGCAACCTCACGACGACCAAGCAGATCGTTGCCGGAGGTTTCGGCATCAGACGCCCCTTCGGAGAAAACGACGACTTCGCCGGTGTCGGTTTCTCATGGGGCAGCCCGACCGACACGTCTCTGCGCGATCAGATGGTGGCCGAAGGGTTCTACCGACTCCAGTGGTCACCCGCCATCCAGATCACGGCGGATGCACAACTGATTATCAATCCGTCGAGTGCGCCGGACCAGGACATGGTCACCGTC
>SMVB01335682.1_pt1 | contig 11136 bp, 8 predicted proteins | sample 2456461 | NCBI WGS metagenome assembly SMVB01 (sample SAMN11095934, study PRJNA526329) | marine sediment metagenome | biome: Marine sediment; feature: Surficial sediment; material: Deep marine sediment; isolation source: Hadal surficial sediment | place: Pacific Ocean | collected 2014-05 | depth 0-1...
CGACTACGATACCGCACAATCGAATCCGAAATTGATCGTCGGCTACTCCGACATCACAGCTCTTCATTGCGCGTTATATCAGCGCGCGGGGTGGACGGCCCTTCACGGCCCGATGGTTGCCGTAGACTGGCCCGAAATTGGTACCGAAACCGAGGAAATCTTTTGGAGTGTAGCCAGCGGTAACATCTTGGCCCCCCTGCCGTCTCCGGGAGGCCACCAACTCGTCTCGTTTCGGAGTGGACAAGCCGAGGGGCCGCTCATTGGTGGCAACCTTTCGACGCTGGTACGGCTGCTGGGAACACCGTATTTTCCTGATCTGAATGGAGCCATTCTGTTTCTCGAGGATGTGGGCGAAGCGCCGTACAGGCTGGACGCGATGTTTGCCCAATTACATCTGGCAGGTGTCCTGGATAAACTGTCGGGTCTTGTTCTGGGAGCATTTACAGAGTGCGAACCCCCGCCCGACCGGCCATCTCTCACATTCAACCGGATTCTGGATGATTATTTCGGGGACGCTCAATACCCTGTAGCCACCGACTTGTTATACGGGCACATCCCGGTTAAATCGGCGATTCCTTTCGGCATCCGGGCGAAGCTCGAAACCAACGAAAACCAGGCTACTCTGTCTATGCTTGAATCCGTCGTTACTTAGAAATTTCGCCGTATTTCACGGTCTCTTTTATAGGTGATTCGAACGCCAGTCAGTACTATAATGCCTCCTTCCCGATTGGCCATTGCGATCGGTTTTTTCCTCTCCGATATCATCATCCGCACGTCTATGCGAGTCGCCGTGTTCGCCTCAGGTGGCGGGTCAAATTTCCAGGCCATTGTCGACGCTCAAAAGAGCGGGTACGCCGCAATCGAAGTCGTATTGTGCGTAACCAATAACGCTGAAGCAGGCGTTCTTCAACGCGCCGCGCGCGAGGGCATAGATTCAATTGTAATATCCTCAACGTCGTATTCAAGGGCGGGCGAATTTGCTCGAGAACTCTTAAACGCACTGGATGAATGCGGAATCGAACTCATCGCGCTGGCAGGATATATGAAAAAAATCCCCGCGGCCATCATTCAGAAATTTCCCGGCAGAATTCTAAATATCCACCCGGCTCTGCTTCCTGAATTTGGCGGAAAAGGTATGTACGGCCACCATGTTCACGAGGCCGTATTAAGAAGTGGCACAGATCGAACTGGTGCTACTGTTCACGTGGTAGATCAGGGGTATGACACGGGAAGGATCGTTTTACAACGCGAAATTCCCGTGTTGCCCGATGATACGCCTGAGACTCTCGCCGCTCGCGTGCTCGACGTTGAACATCAGCTTTACCCGGACGCCATAAACATGGTGCTTCTGAACGAATTTTCATCGTGACCCCATTTATATTCTAACCGGATGATTCAGACCAAAAACCTCCCTGCCCCAGAAAATCTGTACCCCATTCGGCGAGCGTTATTATCCGTTTTCGACAAAACCGGAATCGTAGCGCTGGCTACATATCTCCACGAAATGGGTGTTGAACTCATTTCAACAGGAGGCACGTCGCGGGCGCTTCAGGACGCAGGACTTCCCGTTACATCCGTTTCTGAACTTACCGGATACCCTGAAATTCTGGATGGACGGGTAAAAACCCTGCACCCGATTGTGCATGCAGGTCTGCTGGCCCGTAAGACGGATGCCGAGGATCTCGCCCAACTCGAGAAACACGGTAGTGCCCCTATCGATCTCGTGGTGGTAAACTTATATCCGTTCTCGCAAGCGACGGCTTCACCCGATACAGATGATTCGACCGCGATAGAAAATATCGACATCGGTGGACCAACAATGATTCGTGCCGGTGCTAAGAATTTCTTTTTTACAGCCGCCATTACTTCGCCTGACAGCTACGAGGCGATCGTGACTGAATTGAAGGAAAACAATTGCTCATTGTCCATGGCAACGCGAAGATCGCTCGCCCATAAAGCGTTCCAGCACACGGCTGTGTACGATGCTGCGATTAACCAATATTTTGCAAGGCCGGCTACCTCGATGTCATCGGGATCAGGCACTGAAAAAGACACAATAAAAGACCGGGACGCACTGACATTTTCAGCCCCCAACGCAGGGCAGCTCAGATACGGTGAAAACCCCCATCAGAGCGCTACCCTGTATGGCGATTTATCCCGGTTCGTTGAAAAACTCCACGGTAAAGATCTCTCGTTTAACAACATTATTGATCTTAGCGCTGCCCTTTCCCTGATCGACGAATTTCGGGATCATGGACCAACGTGCGCCATCCTGAAGCACACCAATCCCTGTGGCGTGGCGGTTTCTGACACATTGTCGGGCGCCTATCACGCGGCGTTTTCAACCGACCGACAGTCTCCCTTTGGTGGAATTGTCATTGTGAACAGATCTCTGGATATCGAAACGGCCCGGGCCATTGATGCCGTTTTTACGGAGATCATCATTGCTCCTGATTTCGAAGAAGGGGTACTCGATTTCCTGACTCAGAAAAAAAACAGGCGTCTTCTGAAACAGCGCGCTGATGCCAGGACCGACGATGCCAAAGACCTGCGATCAGTTGTAGGAGGTTGGCTGGTGCAGGACCGTGATTCAGTCTTACCTCCCTTTCAAAAAATGAAGGCACAGTGCGATGAAGTCACATCTCGTTCACCCAGTGATAGTGAATGGGCCGATCTGGACTTTGCCTGGCGCGTTGCAAAACATGTTAAGAGTAATGCGATTGTCTATGCAAAAAATGGTCAGACCATCGGGATCGGTGCAGGGCAAATGAGCCGGATAGACGCCTCTGAAGTGGCCGTAAAAAAAGGTGCTAAATCTGAACTCGATTTCACAGATTGTGTAGTTGCCTCTGACGCGTTTTTCCCTTTTGCTGATGGTTTGCTCGACGCGGTGTCCAGCGGAGCCAGAGCAGCAATCCAGCCCGGTGGTTCCATACGTGACGCGGAAGTAATTGCCGCCGCGGAAGAACACAACGTCGCCATGGTCTTTACAGGTAAAAGACACTTCCGGCACTGAGTATGCCCGAAATACCGTGACTAAACGCTCGATATCATGATTCGACTCTGGAATAAAGTTAGAGACTGGGTGTTGCTGCTTGTGCTGCTGCTGATTTCGATATCGGTATTGTTGTCGGTCAACGACCCGATGGTTCGGGGTCTGCGTGCGAGAGCTCTTGAAACCACGAGCTCAGTCGAAGGCTGGTTTTCCTGGCTTGGCAACTATTACAGGGCGGCAGACGAAAACGAAGCTCTACGAAACGAAAATCATCGATTATCCAGTGATCTCGCCCGTGCAAGGGAGGCATCTGCAGTAAATGATGAGCTTCGTGAGATGTTGAATCTGCCGTTGGTCGAAGAATATGATGTTGTCGCTGCAACTATCATTTATAAGGATATCACGCGCGAGAGAAATTTCATGACCATTGATATAGGCAGCGAACACGGTATATCAGAGAACATGGCGGTCATCGATACCCGGGGGATACTGGGAAAAACCGTAGATGTAGGCGCGCGAGTCTCGCGCGTAATGACGTATCTGAACGGTGATTTTTCAATACCTGTAAAAATTTCAGGCTCCAACAGCGATGGAATTCTTCGGTGGGACGGAGATGCTTTTGATAGACTGGCCGTTGATTTCGTCCCTCTTTCGCAGGAGATCAACGTATCGGATATGATCGTTACATCCGGATATTCGGGCATCTTTCAGCCCGGTCTCCCCGTTGGCGTAATAACCCAGTTTTCTGAGCGCCCGGGACTCATAACGTGGGAGATATCGGTGCGACCATTCGCGAGACTGGACAACGCACAATACGTGTTTGTAATCAGGTCTGTCCCAATCCCGGACATCATGACTTCGGAATCTGTTCAATGAATCCAACGCCATTCGTAACCGCCCGAATAGCTGTCGTTCTGATCGCTGTTTTTCTAACTGCGTGCGGATCATCACGAGAAGCCGCTATCGGGTACGGCCCTTATGATCAGGCCCCCCGAAACCCACAAGAACTTGCGACTGGGATCGAGACGGTCTTGTCTCATCCCGATTTTTTGAACGCCAATTGGGCTGTTCTGGTGGTTGATCTCGATTCCGGGGAACGATTGTACGAGAAAAATGCGGGGAAAAGCTTTCTACCTGCTTCCAACGGAAAAATTTACACTACTGCTGCAGCGCTGGATCAGTTAGGGGTTGATTTCAGGTTCAAAACTCCTCTGTACACCCGTGGTGAAATCGTCGACGGTGTGTTGCACGGCGATATTGTCGTCCGCGGTACCGGTGATCCGGTTATCGGAGGACGGTTCACCGGCGGAGATATTACTCTCTTATTCAGGGCGTGGGCGGACTCACTCAAGGCTCTGGGAATCCATAAAATTCATGGCAGCATCATTGGCGATGACAATGAATTTGATGATATCCCGCTCGGCATTGCGTGGAGCTGGGACGACGAGCCCTTCTGGTATTCTGCCGAAATCAGTGCGCTGTCGCTGAGCGACAACAACGTTGACTTCACGTTTAAGTCCACCACCGAGGGCGAGCCCGTGGAAATATCCTGGGAACCGGGCAATACTGACTATATCTCTGTCACCAACAACCTGCTGACCGTTCCGTCGGACTCGGCTCGGCGCACGACGTACGACAAACGTCGAGGCACAAACCAATTTGTAATCGCAGGCGAATTACCTCGTGGGCGTACCGGCAGCACATCGCTGAGCATCACCAATCCAACACTGTTCTTCGCGCACGTTTTTCGAGAAACTCTCATTTCGGCTGGAATTGAAGTTGATGGCGTTTCGTTGGATGTGGATGCGCTCTCTGATTCGCTTGATTACCAGGCAGACGATATGCGACTGGTGGCCACCCACACGTCAGTTCCCTTATCCGACATCGTGTATGAGCTGAATAAAATCAGCCACAATCTGTATGCAGAAATGCTTCTGAAAAAATTAGGGACGGTATTTCCTGTCGATGACCCGGATTTGGTACCGGGTTCCGCTGCCATGGGAATCGCTCGTGCCATGGATACCTTCGCTGCGGCTGGAGTGGATACCAGTCGAATACATCTGAAGGGAGGATCGGGTTTGTCAAGAATGACTTATGTGACCGCAGAAATGACGGCTTCCGTGCTGACTTTTATGTGGCATCATCCGGATGATGCGGTTAAAGATGCTTTCCTGGATTCGTTGCCTGTAGGAGGCTTTGACGGCACCATAAAATCCAGATTCAAAGCGGGCCGTACACGTGGCAAGGTACGGGCGAAAACTGGCACGATGACGGGTGTCAGCGCCCTCTCAGGATACGTGCCATCGGACGTCGGAACGAATCTACTGTTCGTCATAATGGCAAATCAGTTTACTGTGCCCACTTCGAGGGCCCGGCAGGCTCAAGACGACATCGTGGAACTACTTGCAGCATATAAACAATAGTGGTATCAAGGACCCCGGAAATCGAAAAATAGGCCTGTAACGACAAGAATGCGTGGTTTTACGTATTTCCTTCTCAAGCAAAATTGCCGATATTCGTGTAGAATTATACACTGAGTTAGAATCGACTCTGTCGAGTACGTATAAGTTTATTATTAATTTTGGCTCGATTATTACACTGGTTTGAATACTACTTTCTCCGCTTCAAGTAGAAGCGAACTCCTGATCAAAAGCACAACCGTTGTCGGTATCCGTCACAATGGCCGGGTCGTTCTCGGTTCGGATGGACAGGCCACTATGGGCAACACGATAATGAAACACCACGCCAAAAAAGTACGCACACTTTTTGGTGGGAAAATCATTGCCGGATTCGCCGGAACGACCGCGGATGCGTTCACGTTGTTCGAACGCTTCGAGGAAAAACTCGAGCAATACAATGGACAGCTTACGCGCTCGGCGGTCGAACTTGCAAAGGACTGGCGCACGGATCGGTTTTTGAGAAGGTTGGAAGCCCTGCTGGCTGTTGCTTCGGATGAGAAGCTTCTGTTGATCAGCGGGACCGGTGATGTAATCGAACCGGATGACGATATTCTGGCCATCGGCTCTGGTGGTCCGTTTGCGCAGGCAGCGGCTCGGGCGTTGAAAAAGCACGCACCCGAATTGTCAGCAAGGGAAATGGTAGAAGAATCACTCCGAATTGCTGCAGGAATCTGCATTTACACAAACGAAAACATTACCATACTGGAAATCGATTCCGCTGAATCATAAAAGCCAACAGACTCAGCGCCTCCCCTGACATCAGACAACGCCCATCGATAAATGAATAGATCAACTACTTCCCGGAAAGCCTTCGACCGCGCCATAGTACTGGTCGACTACGACAATATTTGTCATATTATCTCAGACCTTCTCGGCGCTGATCACAATCCCGACGAGCTCGCCGTTCAAATGATTGTCGAGTTACGGAATTATGCGAAAGAAGCCATGCGGATGAATGTGGTGCAGACTTCTGTATTCGACGTAATCTCCTCTGAGGAGCCACGCGCACATCGCGTCGCGGCTGCATGGATAGCCAACGGCATCACTCCGCACCTGCACATGCTCCCGTCCGGGAAAAACGATGCTTCGGTAGACCTCGCATCGGAGGCGACCAAGGCAGCGTTCTCCAACGATCATATAGAAGCGATCATTGTTCTGACCGGAGATCGCTGGTACTCTCCCCTGATTCGGAACTTGAGGATCTCAGGAAAGACGATACTCGTTGCATCTCTCGATGCTCCAGAGTCGCCCCAACACGTACCGTCGGACATACATGACGCATTTTTTGATGCACGAGTGTTATTCGAAAAAGCAGGACTGGCCCGAATGAATGGCGTTGCAGTTTCAGTTGAATCCGATTCTTACCCGGTGGAAGAATTGACGACTTCGCTGCGACCAGAGACAACGGCTCCGGTAACCGAGCCTATCGGCCGGCACGCCCTCGAAATCATCGAGCGTTACTTCGGCCAGTACGAAGAAGTTTACCTCACTCCGCTCTTACGAAGGCTGACTGAGATGGCCAATTCAAGTGAAGAGCCGAAAACTATGATCAATTATCTGGAAGAATGCGGAGCAGTCTGGCTGGAAAAACGTCGAGGATTTCCGCATAACTTTACCGTGCTACTGGTCAACGGAGATCATCCGGATGTGATCGACATCAAGGCTGAATTCGCAGATCAGGACGATCATTTTTATGATGATTTCGAAGGAGAAAGCCAGCAGAATTTTGTTGGGCAGGAACAGTTGATGTAGTCATCGGTGCCTATGAAGTCCGAATCATAGACTGAAAGGAAATCACAGGATGCGCCCGCAGCTTACCCCGCACGAAATCGTCGCTGAACTCGATAAGTATATTATCGGCCAGCAAAATGCCAAGAAGAGTGTCGCCATTGCTCTTCGAAATCGATGGCGCAGGCTGAATGCCGATGCCGAGATTCGCGACGAGATCATGCCTAATAACATTATCATGATCGGTCCGACCGGTGTCGGGAAAACCGAAATAGCCAGGCGTCTCGCGCGTCTTGCCGGTGCTCCGTTCATGAAAGTGGAAGCCACTAAGTTTACGGAGGTGGGCTACGTGGGCCGGGATGTCGAAAGTATGATTCGAGACTTGGTTGATATTGCGATTAACCTTGTCCGGGACGAACATACGGCCAAAGTTACGGAGCGAGCCGGTGTCCTTGCCGAGGAGCGAATTCTGGATCTATTAATCCCTCCAGCCCAGCCGAAGCCCGCGCCCCACGTGACTGGGTCGGGGTTCGTTATGCAGGACAGGCCTTCGACTACGCCTGCTCCGGTTGCAGATCCTACCTCGGACGTCGAGCTGAGGGAACGCACACGCGACAAATTTCGAATTAAGTTGAGAAACGGAGATTTGGATGAGCGTGAGGTTGAGGTAGAAGTCTCAGCCGCCGGATCATCCATGTTGCAGGTTTTCGGCCCCATGGGGATGGAAGAAATGGGCGTTAATCTGCAGGACATGTTCGGAAACATCGGAGGAAAGAAACGCAAGAAACGGCGGATCAGTGTTGCCGAAGCCAGAGAGGTACTTGCCGATGAAGAAGCTCAGAAACTGATTGACATGGATAAAGTTACCCGGGAGGCTATCGACCGGGTGCAGCAGGCCGGGATCGTCTTCATTGACGAAATTGACAAGGTCGTAGGTGGGTCGAAGGACAACAAAGGGGGCCCGGATGTTTCTCGAGAAGGAGTTCAAAGAGATCTTTTGCCGATCGTAGAAGGGTCCGCAGTGATGACCAAATATGGCATGGTTAAAACAGACCACATTCTTTTTATCGCCAGTGGAGCATTTCACAGTTCTAAGCCAAGTGACCTTATTCCTGAACTTCAAGGTCGCTTCCCGATTCGGGTTGAATTATCGAGCCTGCTGGAGGAAGATTTCTACAAAATCCTTACGATCCCGAAGAACGCATTGCTCAAGCAATATGCGGCGTTATTAAAAGCCGAGGGTGTTGAGATTGAGTTCACAGACGAAGCCGTTCGTGATATTGCACGTATCGCAGCGAAAGTTAACGCGGAAGTAGAGGATATCGGTGCGCGACGCCTCCACACGATTCTAACTACCCTTCTGGAAAAGATCCTGTTTGATGTTCCTGAGGCCAATTCTGAGTCACACATTATAATTGACCGCGCGCTCGTAGACGCCCAATTGAGCGAAATCGTAACGAATCGGGATCTCAGTCAATACATCCTCTGATGGCAGTCGAAGTTCTGTCCTGGAATGATCCTGGTACGCGTGAGCGTTGGACGGCGCTCGATCGATCGAGCGTTCTTGCGTCACCTCAAACATCCTCAGAATACCTGAGCGCCCTATCCGAAGCGACAGGGCTCGACCTCGAAGCAACGTTTGTTATCACCGACGGCGTGGACGTCGCAGGATTGTCGATACTCGTAACCAATGTCGGTCCGTTTCGCCGCATTTTGCCGTCTCCCTTGACGTCGTTCTGTGCGCTCAATGCGCTGTCGTTACCTACAGAAGCTCAAATACATGCCAATTCGAGCTGGCTGGATGAATTATTTGAAGTGACAGGTAAACGAAATTCAACAGTTGATCTGATGCTCCCGCCGGCAATCCAAGACGTGCGAGCAGCCCAGTGGAGAGGTTGGTCAACGTCGCCCTTGTACACGTATACCCTGCCACTCGACGAATCCGGGGAACTGGTGTGGTCCGAGGGCACGCGCCGAACGTTTAACAAACATCGATCCTCTTTTATTCTTCGGTCAGACAAGAATGATGCTTCATCCGTTCTGGAGCTTTGGAGGGGCGGATACGAACGAAATACCCGGACCCCGCCTCTCAACAGCACTACCGTAGCAAGTATGACCGGTAGCTTGCTGGATGATGGAATCGCTGAGTGTTGGTCCGTCTCATCCGATTCGGGGGGCGCGCCAGACGCAGGAATTATCTTGCTGACTGGCCGCGAAACTGCCGTCTACTGGTTGGCGGGAAGCAAACCCGGCCCGGCCATGACGGTCCTGATAGGGCTTTTATCGGAGTCACTAAGAACAGCTGGTATGATGCGAATGGATTTCGTTGGTGCTAATACGAGAAACATCGCCGAATTCAAACGCCGATTCAATCCTGAATTGGAGACCTATTATCGTGTCCGATATACTCGGAATCGTATTTTACGATTGATACAGTCTGTGATTCAATCGATCCGATAAACCGGGTGAAAAAGCCGAGATCTATCAAGAGAATTAATTCCGGCAACGGACGACTGATTATCCTCGCTATTTTCAGTTCCATGATCCTTTTTCTTGCCCGATTCGGGTACGATTACGGTTTCAGCGATCAGGATGAGTTTCTTCCACTTCTGATTCGATTCATTGACAGCACCGCCTTCTCCGGGGATTGGTTCGTGAACGCACAGCTCGACGGTTTTAACATCCGTCTTCCACTGATTCTAACTCTGTTACCGTTGGCGATTTTCGTCGGAATCCCGGCAACCGTATTAATCGTGTACCTGGTGTCGTTTTCTCTTCTTGTGTGGGCCGTTTTCCGAATTGGGATGGCGTTAAACGGAAACGCTCCTGCGGCAGTGATAAGCGCAATATTAACGGTTTCCGTAACCACGCTGTGGACGCTCGGAGGAAATGATATTGTTACCGGGATGTTGGTACCCAGCCAGCTTGCGTGGATGTTTGGCCTCTGGGGCCTCGTGTGGACGTTGGAGGGTCGCTCTATTGCTCCCGGGATTTTGTGCGGGCTTGCTGTTGTGTATCAGCCTCTCGTCGGAATTCACCTCACAGTCCTTTGCACCGTAGCGCGATTACTTCTTACCTGGGGCTCGTATCATTCCGGGTCGTTCTGGTCGGCGACAAAAATGGCCGTGTTGTCCGCAGTTTGGCTACCGGCAACCGCTGCTGTGACGGCATCTCCGGTTTTGGCAGCACTCATTTTCGAACAAATGCACAATACGATCAGCGCCGAGTCTATTGCCATTCTAACTCAATTCCGTGCACCACATCATTTTATACCTTCAGCGTTCAACCCGACCATGTCGACTCGATTTTTGGTTTTATTCGGACTCGGCGGTCTATCGATATGGCTGTTTCGAGGACGGTTTCAGCCCAAGATGCGATTCGTACTCGTAGGATTGATACTCATATGCGCAACGTTGCTCGCACTCGGGTATGCCAATGCCTATTGGATTCACGTCGATTTTATTACCAAGCTGCAACTCTTTAAATTTTCTGTCTCGATAAAATTGTTCATGGTGGCAGCCATTGTTACGTGCATCTTTTCCGTAATGCCCAAGTCGATCCTGGAACGAATCGGAAGAATTTTTTCACATCCGGTAACCATTATTATTGTAACTGCAGGGCTTGCTGTTCTGGTGGGTCACGGAATTCGGTCTGAAAACTGGACGTACCGGACGATTCCGACTATTTTCCGCGGGTCCGCCTACAACGAGTTCGTGCAGTCTGACAATCAGGATGCCAGATTATTTGACTGGGTGCAACGCAACACTCCCGCTTCGGCAATTTTCGCAATTCCACCTGATTATTCGGGTTTCCAAACCGCTACATTGCGCGCTCAATTCGTCTCCTTCAAAGCTTTTCCGTATCACGAGGATGATATCAAGGAGTGGTACCGGCGGTTGCTTGTTCAAACCCGATATGACACATTTGAGCCCGGCATCGGGGGCGTAATATTAC
>SMVB01344634.1_pt1 | contig 11133 bp, 14 predicted proteins | sample 2456461 | NCBI WGS metagenome assembly SMVB01 (sample SAMN11095934, study PRJNA526329) | marine sediment metagenome | biome: Marine sediment; feature: Surficial sediment; material: Deep marine sediment; isolation source: Hadal surficial sediment | place: Pacific Ocean | collected 2014-05 | depth...
ACAAACCGCTCATCCGCTTTATCTGGTTTGGCTGCCTGATCATGGCACTGGGTGGCATCGTCGCGGTCAGTGATCCGCGTTACCGACAACGGGCATCGGAATGAAAACCAGCTCGGTTAAATTTTTTCTGCCCATCCTGATTTTCGCCGCCCTCGTGAGCATATTTTACGCAGGCCTCTACAACGACCCGACGTTGGTGCACTCACCCCTGATCGGCAAGCCGGCGCCGGCCTTTGACCTGCCATCGTTGCATGACCCCGATAAACGCATCACCCGTGAGGACCTGCTCGGCCAGGTCAGCCTGGTGAATGTGTGGGCCAGCTGGTGTCCGGGCTGCGCACAAGAACACGCGATGCTGTTGCAGATCGCCCAGCAGGGTCAGGTACCTATCCTGGGCCTCGACTGGAAAGACACGGATCAGGCCGCAAAACAATGGCTGCAGCAACGCGGCAATCCGTACGTGGAAGTCGCCGTCGATCGCGACAACATCACCGGCATTAACTGGGGTGTGTACGGCGCACCGGAAACATTTTTGATCGATCAGAACGGCATCATTCAGTACAAGCATATAGGCCCACTGACACAGGAAATCTGGGAGCAGGAATTTTTGCCGCGGATTCATGCCGCGCAGGGCAACAGCTGATGCGCTGGCTGATGCTTGCCTCAATGCTGCTGGTTCCAGCGGCGTGGGCTATCGATCCTTCTAAAGCATTGGAAGATCCGCAGCAGCAAGCGCTGTACTTAAGCATCACCCAGGAGGTTCGCTGCCTGGTCTGTCAGAACCAGCCCATTGCCGATTCAACCGCGCCACTGGCTGCTGATCTGCGCCGCGAAATACGCCGCATGATTGAGGCTGGGCAAACGGAAGCAGATATCAAAAATTTTCTCGTCGAACGCTACGGCAACTTCATCCTCTACAAACCACTGTTCCGGTCATGGAACCTGGTGTTGTGGCTGGGGCCCGTTGTATTTTTGCTGATAGGCAGTATCGCCTTGGTGCGCATCGTCCGACGCCGCACACAATTACCCATTAATGAGGATGCACCTTGAGTTTACCCATGTATTTCATTGGCTCGTTGCTCACGGTGTTGGCGCTGTTGCTGATAGTCGTTCCCATGCTGAAACACCGGGGTGAGCGCTGGGTCACGCCGGGTCTGTGCACATTGATCGTGCTGTTTCCACTGGCTGTCGCCGCCATCTATATGAACGTCAGCAGTTTCGACTGGGACAGCTCGGCGACACCCGTGCCCGAACAGCAGATGGCCGCACCGGTGGACGCGATGATGACCGAACTGGCCGCCCGCATGCGAACAGAGCCCGACCTTGAAGGCTGGATGCTGCTCGGTCGCAGTTACACCTCTATAGGGCGCTTTGCCGAGGCAGCAGATGCCTGGAACGAGGCGTGGAGAATGACCGAGGGCGAGGACCCCGAGGTTGCCCTCAGCTACGCCGAGGCGCTGGTTCGGGCGGATCAGCGCACCCTGAAAACCAGTGCAGCCGATTTACTGGAAGACGTGCTGATCGTCATGCCTGATGATCAGCGCGCGCTTTGGTACGGCGGCCTGAGTGCGGCGGCCCTGGGCCACAATGAACTGGCAGCGGAACGCTTGACCCGGTTATTGCAGGCTGAACTACCGGATAACATGCGCCTGGTCGTGCAGCAGCAGTTGGCGGCTTTGTCGCTGGATCCGGAAGCCATGGCCACTCTGCAGGCCAAAACTGATGCTGCCGTCACCACCATCAGCGTGCGCATCAGCATCACGCCTGAGTTAGCGAGGCAGGCAAACAAGAATGATCTGCTGTTCTTGATTGCCCGGAACATCGATCAACCGATGCCACCGGTGGCTGTAAAACGGGTGAGAGTCGGCGATTTTCCAGTTTCCTTAAAAATCAGTGATCACGATGTGATGATCCCAGGAAAACGACTTAAAGACATTGTTAATCTGGAACTTATAGCACGTATCTCGAAAAGCAATCAAGCTTTTGCGGCCGCCGGTGACCTGTACGGCGACACGCTGCCGGGCAGTACCGCAGACGGTAACCTCGCTGCCGAAATCCTGATCGACAAGGTCGTCAGTCAGGACTAACCGCGATTATGGCCATCGACACCAGGGCCACGCTTGAGCATATCCGCGAGCTGATTGCGACACCTTCTATCAGCAGCGTGTCACCTGAATGGGACACACCCAACGCACCTGTGATTGCCGGACTCGCTGAACGCCTTGAGGCTAATGGCTGGCAAGTCGAAATCCTGGATATTCCGGATAAACCCGGCAAACAGAACCTGATTGCCACGCTGGGGCCCAAGACTAAACCAGGGCAGGGGAGTGGGCTGGTGCTGTCCGGCCATACCGATACGGTGCCCTGTGATGATGCCCTGTGGACCAGTGACCCCTTTACGCTCACGGAACGGGACCAACGCCTGTACGGTCTGGGCTCCGCCGACATGAAATCATTTCTGGCACTCGCCATGAGTGCCTGTGCGGACTTAAGCCATAAGGATCTGATCGCACCGGTCATCCTGCTGGCCACCGCTGACGAGGAAAGCAGCATGGCCGGCGCACGGGCATTGGTGGAAGCGAACAGGCAAAAGCCTCTGATGAATGCCCGTTACGCCCTGATCGGCGAACCGACCGGTCTCAAACCCATCCGGATGCACAAGGGCATTTTCATGGAAAGTATCCGGATCCAGGGTCAAAGCGGGCATTCCAGTGACCCAAAGTTAGGCAACAATGCTTTGGACGGAATGCACACGCTGATTGGAGAGTTGCATACATGGCGCGATGAACTTCGATCCGGGCCGCTGAATTCAGCTTTTGCCGTACCGTACAGCACGTTAAACCTCGGCCATATCCACGGCGGTGATAATCCAAACCGGATCTGCGGCGAATGTGAATTACAGATAGACCTGCGATTTGTACCGAGTCTAAATAAAGACGAGCTACGGGCAGAATTGCACCAGCGACTGCAGCGTGCATTGGCTCAGCATCACCCGCAACTCAAATTAGACTTCTTAACTCTGTTTGACGGCACCCAACCCATGGCCACAGCGCCTGAATCTGAACTGGTGAAGACGGTTGAAGCATTGACTGGCAGTGACGCCGGTGCCGTGTCGTACGCCACAGAAGCGCCGTTCCTGACATCACTTGGAATGGACGTCGTGGTGCTTGGGCCTGGTTCAATCGACCAGGCGCATCAACCCGATGAGTACATACCGCTGGATCAGCTTAGACCGACCATAGAACTCATCCAGAAGCTCATTCAACGTTTTTGTGGGCGTGATTTACACGACAAACATTCTAATAAGAACGCGTAACTAATTGGTTTACTGGTTTATCGCACAGCCCAATAACGGGAAGACTGACATCTGCTGAGTATATTGGTGAACTGCTGGGAACACGGCTAAACAGGCATTTGTGGCCTGGGCTGGCCTTAAAATCATCTTCTATTTAACATAATATACATTATGCGCAATATGGAGGTAGTTCCAGAGCTGTAATGACCTCTTTCTCCAAAGTAGAAATGTCCGGTTTTAGCCGCTCTGCCTCACTCGGGTGCTCTTTTTCGGGCATACGAGGCCAGCAGGATGTCGACAGCAGAGTTAGTGAATTGAGTCCACAGGAACTGGATTGACTGACGGTGATCGAACGGGCATTGGGCGGTTGGCTGCGGTTAGCCGAGCTTGTTGTCAATCGCGGCCATAGAATCACCGCACTACCAGAATTACTTATTTTAGGGTTACATCTGTGAACTGGGCGTGAGGAGCTGAGCGAGGTCTGCCTTGAGCTTGCGACTTTTGGAACTCAGCGGTTCGTTGTTGGGTTCGACCGTCTCAACGCCATTGTCGACAGTGACCCACTCGGGATCGCCCTCTTCGTTCAGCCGCACCTGCCAGGCGTTGCCCGGCGACATATCGTTGAGGGTGCTTTCGGCAACGGCTCGGCCCAATTCCGGGCTCTCCACTATCAACCCGATCTCGGTGTTCAGGTTCTCCGAGCGCGGGTCAAGGTTGAATGAACCCACAAAGACCGTCCTCCTGTCGAAAACCACCGTTTTCGCATGCAGGCCCAGATGCGGCACGGGCTGCCCCGGAGCGAGTTCGTGAAACAACTCAGTTTGTGCGGCCGCGTCCGGCCGGTATTCATAGAGTTCGGTTAACACGCCAATCTGTTGCTTGCGCTGTTTTCGGTATCCGACGAATGCTGTCGTGTGATTATTGGCTGCCAGAGACCATTGCGCAGAGTGCGGGGCCAGCAAGGGGCGCACTCTGTGGTCAGGAAAATTGTCAGCTGCTGGCAGCACCGAATTGCCACGCCAGCGATACGACTACGTAGTCACCCTCCAACCGGTCGGTGGCGCTCAGGTCGTGCAGCCAGGTTCCGGTAACGCTGAACTCGCCGCCACCTGTTTTCGGTATCCACAAAAACGACGGACCGATGCCGTAGGACTCGCCCTCGAAATCGCCCAGAATCGCGCCGCTGCCACTGTCACCGGTGACTTGCTGGTAATAATAGCCGCAGTCCCAGGGCGAACGTCTCCGAAAAGAACTGATTGAACATCGCGTCGACGTGCAGCTCGTTGCCAGTCCTGTAATCCGTGTCGTTGTTTTCAGTGTTGATCATGTAGCCGACGACCAGTGAAAAATCGCGACCGGTTGTCATATTCAGGTTCGTCACTGCAAATACGCTGTCGAAACTCCAGTAGTTGCGGCCGACATTGACGTTATCGTTGACGTCGTATTCACCCGTCGGCACGACGATGGATTCGTACAAATTGAAATACCAGTTGCCGTCGTTCCAGTAAAAAGAGGCTGGCAGCAATGAACCGTCCCCCAGGCCCGTTGCGCTATCGTCTACAGAATTGGTTGGTGGACCGACCAATAGTGATTCGAGTTCGGCGTAGCCGAGTGACAGGGATGCGCCCATCGCGAATTGGCCGCCCAGCACCGGCTTCTCGAAGACATACATCCCGGTCGAATAGTTTAAGAACGCAGAGGTATCGAGCCCGGCGTTGAGCCGCCCCTGCAGCACTGCGCTCTCGGCTTCCGCGGCGTAGAAAATGCTGGTGTTCACATAGGTCCAGCCCACTGTCGGCGGGACTGCGACTGCGACAGTACCGTAGGCGCCGGGAAAATAGTTGCTGAACGCTCCCTCGGCCGCAACAGCGATACGCCCCACACTCAATATCAGCGCAACACCCAGCGTCGCGGTAATGGTGAACAGTTTGTGCATCACAGCGCTCTCCCTATGAATCCTGCGTAACAGAGTCGGCCTCAGTCTTCGCAAAGTGTCCTGACTTTTATCACCGCCTGTTCTATGGTCTCGTCCGTGTTCGCATTGTTCAGCTCGTCCTTGGCCACCTGACAGTTGCTGGCGGCCGATTTGTGGTGCTCGGGATTCTGCTGGTATTCCGGCTTGCAATTGATACTGCTGACGCGTCGTATATTCACGTACTGGCCTTTCTCCACGACCACGCAATCGCCAACGACCATATCCTCCTGCTCGGTATCGACGGCCACGACTCCCCCGTCCAACAGCTTATCCTATAATTGCTGGAGAGCGTCCTTACTGGTCTGGCTCTTCTCAATGCTGCCGCCGATCAGCCCGCCCGCGAGCATGCCGAGGCCACGGTGGTCGTCGGCAATCGCCGCACCCGCCAATCCGCCAAGCATGGTTCCCGCAGCCCTTTTGCCCTGTGCTTGTACTGTCTGCACGGCTTCGATCGTGCCGTACTCGAGCTTCACAGCCTGACCAGCCTCTTGGGCGATTCCGACGGTGGCAGAAAGAAGCATGCCACTAATGAATAAGATGCGATTAATGATTCTCAATTCTCGAAATCCCCATAAGATGCCAAACCAATCAAATTATCCAACGACACGACGGCGTCGACGCCGATGGCGACGGTGGACGCCTGCAACTGAACCCGGGCTCAGCGGACGGCCGATCGTGTCGATGAACAGGACGGCTTTCCTGCTTTCCACCGGCGGTTCGCCCTCGATCAACTTGACCGATGAGAATACCATGTCGTTGTCTTCCATGCGGGGTTTCGCGGAAAGCTCGAGCACGACTGCGGCAAGTTTGTCGCCTTCGACGACTATCAGCGTGGCATTCGGTGGATCATCCTCGAAGTTGTCGGGACCCTCGTAGACCATATCGACGTATTCCTGGTACGTCATGTATCCCGCGATATCGTCCGGGCGGTCGGCAAAAAACAGCGTCCGGGGTGCGAGGCCGGTTAAGGTTAGCTGACCGTTCTGATAGCGGGCACCGTCGGCTTCCTGCACGAAGAGCAGTTCGACCAGCCCGTCATCCGCAGATGGCTCCGGTTCCATTGCCGTTTGTTGTGGCGGTTCCTGGTCCTTCCCGCAACTCGCCAGCAGTGTTCCGGCCAGCGAAGTCATTCCGATAGTAGTCAGTGCTTTGCGTCGATTCATTGATTAGCCTCCTACGATTCAATGACAGAAATCAGTTACTGTCTGAGTGCGCTGCGAAACGATATCGAGATACGTACTTTCACCTAAATATTTGTACTAAAAACAGAGATATGCTATTGGTTAAGGTTACAGTTAACAAATAGCGATAGCTTACGATAGTAAAGGTAGGTATCGGAGAAATGGCTGTTCACAGCACGGATCGTAATATTGGCTGTACCAAAAATTCTAAAGGCTGATATGAACGTTCTCTGCAGGTACTTCCGAATATGAGCTTTGCAAAAGCTATAGCACGTAAGACAAAAGCTATAGCACGTAAGATCAGGGGCCTTGCATTTTCCAAGTCGTTTTCTGGATGGGAAATTGAGTCTGAGACAGGCGATCTGGGCATTATGCACCTTAGCGTCGATGTCGGCAGCGCAGGCCGAGGAGATTGAACCGACAAGCGAATCGCTCAACCTCGTTGAGGTATTCGCTGGCATTACTCATGATGACAGTGAGAACGAATTTTCATTAGGCGCCACCTATGAGCGCAGATTATCTGATCGATTCGGCACGGGGGTTATCGGCGAATTCACCCAGGATCGGGAGTTCGTACTTGTCGTGCCAATTTTCTGGCATCCGGTCGAACCATGGCGTTTCCTGGTTGGGCCGGGCACGGTGATAGAGGATGGTGATCATGAGTTTCTGCTGCGTGTCGGCGGGTCCTATGAAATTGAATTTTCCGGTTGGTCGCTGTCACCGGAATTAAATCTGGATTTCGTTGACAGTGATGTCGTGTTTGTCATCGGTGCCAGTTTTGGCTGGGAATTTTAACGGTGTTAGGTGCTGTAGTTATTTTATCGACGACTTCGATTTTGGAATGTGTGCTTTTTTCGAAAAATGTATGTTATTGAGGGCGGCTTAACGCGAGGTAATGGCGTCACCATCCGTTAATCATGAGAGCTTACGGAGTAGCTCCCGTTTTTAATTTGGGAATTAATTTGGCGATTGAGGGAGATAATTCAATGAACAGAATAAGACTAATTCTTCTTGTGGTTAGTGCGTTTAGCGCCTCGGTGATTTTTGCCGCGGGTGGGGTTGTGAATTCACCGACCGGAGCAGCTCCGCAAAGATACGTCTACTATCCGGGAACCGAGGAACTCGCCAAGGATGAGATTCGGTTGATCGCATGCGGAACAGGGTTGCCCGCGGCACGTCGTGATCAGGCGGCGACCTGCTACCTGGTCGAAGTCGGCAACGGCGACAAGTTTTTGTTTGACGTCGGTACCGGCTCAATGGCGAACGTAGCAGCCTTAATGATCCCCTATGATTTTCTCGACAAGGTATTCCTGACTCACCTGCATACGGATCACTGGGGTGATTTTTCGACGCTGTGGGCGGGCGGCTGGACCGCGGGACGAACCAAGCCGCTGCGGGTGTGGGGACCCTCCGGTCAGACACCTGATATGGGCACGGCCTACGCGATTGAACATTTTCTCAAGGCTTATAACTGGGATGCCAAGACCAGGGACTTTGTGCTTAGCGCGCAACCCGGCAAGGTTATCGTGAAAGAGTTTGATTACAAAGCGGTCAATGCCGTGGTCTACCAGGAAAACGGCGTGACCATCCGCTCGATTCCCGCGATTCACGCGGGTGACGGTCCGGTGAGCTTTATACTTGAATACGCAGGACTGAAAATTGTGATCGGCGGTGACACGTTTCCGAACAAGTGGTTCATCCAATACGCGACCGGAGCGGATGTGGTAATCCATGAAACGTTCCTGACCCCAACGGACCTGGTCAAGCTCTACGGCCAGTCACCTCAACAGGCAATCGGTGTCGGCACGCAAATTCATACTTCGCCGCCTGCCTTCGGTAAGGTGATGAGTACCATCAAGCCTCGACACGCGATCGGTTATCACTTCTTTAACGAGCAGGCTACCCACGACCATATCTTGCAGGGTGTCAGGTCGACCTACTCGGGCCCGCTGTCGCTGGCAGTCGATAACATGGTCTGGAATATCACCAAAGACCGGATTATCGAGCGCATGATCGTGTCGCCTGATCAGGCCTGGGGCGTAAATGGCCCGAACAAGCCACCGGCGCCACCGGCACCAGGCACCGTACCCGATCCCATCAGCGACTTCATAAAGGCTGGCCGGTGGCAGCCAGCTGAAGTAGCGCAGGCCCCGATGGTTGATCAGTTCAAGAAGGACCACAATATGAAGTAAAGCGCGCTCTTGGCCGATCGCCACAGCGAACACTATGGCGATCGGCCCGAGGAAACCGCTGGTTCAACGGGGCTCCTTACGGGGTTCGCCAAACGGCTCACTGGTGGCTTTGCGACAGTGGCCTTTTGATAGCCTCTATTTTATTTTTTTTCCGTCAGCAAAAAGGGAGAAAGATCATGCTCAAAATCATCACATATCAAAGATTCACCTTGGTCGCCATCATACTTACCGGATTTATGCTTTTAACCGGATGCGTGACCAAGAACACCTACAACGAGGTCGTGGCCGAGCGCGACGAGATCATCATTGAAAACGTGGTATTACGTGGTGAGCTTGCCGATGAGGCAGATTTTGCCGTCGGCTTGAGTGCCGAGCTCATGCTGGCTGAGGTTGAGATAGCCGAGATGCAGCTTGCGGAGCAGGAACTGACCGATGAGGTCGAGGCCTGGGCGTTACGCGGGGCAATCAAGATGCAACTCCTGGCAGACGGTCTGCACATCATGCTGCCGCACGACGTACTGTTCGCAAGCGGCTCAGTGGAATTGAAGCCCGATGGCCGGAAACTGATCGCCGAACTTACAGCGGAAATCAAGCATCAGCCTTACCAGATTGCTGTGCTTGGCTTCACCGACAACGTTCCGGTCGGAGCCAATATGCAGGCGCAATTCCCGTCCAACTGGGAAGTGGCGGGTGCACGGGCGGCCAGTGTGGTCCGGTTGATGCAAGCGGAGGGTGTGCCTCCAGCGCAGCTGGTTGCGGTCTCACGAGGTGAGAACCAGCCGATTGCCTCGAACGACACGGCCGAGGGGCGCGCTCAAAACCGCCGGATCGACGTGCGTATCCGACCGATCATCAAGAACTAGAGGCCCATATGCTCGGTTGGGTGCGGCGAAAAGTAGCATAGACTTGAGATAAAAAGCCGGCCTCGTGCCGGTTTTTTATCTTGCCCGACGAACTACAGCTTTTAAGGAATGATCTTTCTCGAGAAACCAGCACCGCTATAAACTGGAAATAGCATTTAGCACCCTGGTACTGACGGACACCATTTTCATCTTTGCACTCCCCTACCCTTAATAAGATTCCTTTTGAGGGTGTGATATCTGCTTTGCCATTTTAGATGGCCGGTGCTCACACCTGAGTCATATTTGGGCAATCAGGTTATGCCCGCGTTGGTATTGTCGATCCAAAGCACTCAACAAATTTTCGGACGCTACGGTATCATCTTCACGTAAAAGACTGGTGCGAAAAATATGAATAAACGCCTGATTTCCGCTTGTCAGGTTTCCATACTGGTGCTTGCTGTGACGACGTTTGGCTGCAGTGTTCCGGATGACGCCTTTACGACAAGCATAATCTCCAACGACGGTCAACGTCTGGGACAACGCACTGTTTTTCCATGACGGGCGTTTTCATGAATTGCGGGATGCCGTGAAATATATGGTGGAAATGGATGACCTGCCATTATCTGAGAACGACATCGATGCGCTTGTTGAGTACCTGACGACTTTTTGATACGCCAGCGCATCATCATGTGTCCGGTTTCTGAACGCCCCTGATCCGACTATCGGCAATACCATTTATCCCTGCCCCGTTAGCCACTATTCAAGCATTTCCTTAGATGCACCTTCCACATAGTGCTTATCCAGAAAATCCCGTAGTGTGCTTGCCCAGCGACCAAAAATACGGCGTGCTCCCGCACTATTGGAAACGGTGTTACTCCAAGTCCAGACACCAGCCCCATTACGCGATACCCGTCGATCAGATGCCCGACCAAGGATCGCGCCGGTCACGGAGTCATAAAGTTCGATATAGATCGTTGCCGCACCGGCTGAAGCGGTTAACGTGATATTACGTCCGGCCTGTTTCTTGTCGGGCGCAGTAACATCAAGGTTGATAATTGCCGGGCGTAACAGCAACACTTCCTCGCCAAGCGCGTCCACAACCTCATAGCCGTCATCGGCCTCAAGTTTTTCTATAAAGACTTTTCTGAACAACACCGCGACATCGGTTTTGATACGTTCCATATCGCTGTCAGTAATATTGCGGCTTCGAGTTCGATTCTGGTCACGTTTCCAGTTGGGTCGAAACGTAACAAACGGCTCCAATATAGCTACCTGGGTGTACACACTAAAGTCCGCATCAGGATTTATATACGCGACCGCAACTTTGCTGTTTTCCACTAAATGCAGACCATCGAAACTTATTTCCGACGCTGATTCCTGTAATTTCGTTGACTGGGAAGAACACCCTACAACCGCGTACAGTCCGACAATGATGAGAACCTTGATCAAAATTTTCTCCACGGCTTATGCGACCCGCGCGTTCTCGCTGCCCACCTGTGTCTGTAGGTACTCCTCGTATGTACCACTGTAGTCGATGAGTCCGTCGGGAGTCAGTTCAATGATGCGGGTGGCCAGTGAAGAGACAAACTCCCGGTCGTGGCTGATAAAAATCAGCGTGCCGGGGTAGTTTACCAGCGCCAGGTTGAGT
>SMVB01140509.1_pt1 | contig 11129 bp, 5 predicted proteins | sample 2456461 | NCBI WGS metagenome assembly SMVB01 (sample SAMN11095934, study PRJNA526329) | marine sediment metagenome | biome: Marine sediment; feature: Surficial sediment; material: Deep marine sediment; isolation source: Hadal surficial sediment | place: Pacific Ocean | collected 2014-05 | depth 0-1...
GAAAATCCTCCGATCCAAGTGCCGAAGATCGTGGGAACCCCAGCGATGAGGCCGAGGGCCACCAGCTTCACGTACGATGGCCTCGAACGGGCGAGCGGCGCCACGATACCGAGGCCCTCTGTCGTGTTGTGGAGCAGAAACCCGAAGACCAAGCTCGTCCCCAGCGCCACTTCGCCGACCGCATATGAGGAGCCGATCGCGAGCCCCTCTCCCAAGTTGTGAAGCCCGATCCCGATGGCGATCAGGATGGATATGCCCAGAGGAGTGATCGCGGAGTCACCACGGGCTACCCGGCCCACGGCGTGAATGACAAGGGGCGTTCCGACCACTCCCAGGACGATGAGTCCGACCCCCTGAAAGGCCGAGGCCACCTGGCCCGTCAACGCAAAAGCCCCCTCCAGCGCGTCCACCCCGAGGAAGAGCAACAGACCCACGGTGAAGCTCAGGAAGAAGTCGATCCAGCGCTGGCTCACATCAGCGAGAAACGGAAGCCACAACAGCCCCAGAAACACAGGGATGACGCCCACGTACACGCCCAGAAGGGCGAAGGTGAGGACGTAGGACCGGTTGACCTGCGGTGATTGGGTGGCAACGGCCACTTCCTGCGTAAAGGTGACTCCGGTCGAGCTGACGATCGTCACGATCAGCGGGTCGCCATCGACCCACGGGTAGGGGATGTCTATCACGATGTCGTCAAGACGACCGACCTCGCGGTCTGGTACGACGGTGTGCTCCCAGTAGGCGACGTCCACGATCACCTGCGCGACCGTGACGGGCTCAGGGCCGCCGTTGACCAGATGAACACGGACCAGGCCGGGCTCCGGGAAGGCGATCCGCTCGAAGGTAAGTTCCTCGATCGGCGGAAACGCGGCCCGGAATACACCGATGGGCCCGACGCGAACGAACACGGCCAATAAGCCGGCCAGCAAAAGCAGTGGGAACAAGCCCTTGGCTGCCAGGGCCATACGCCCTTGGGGAGCCGAGCGCGCAGCCCCATCCGACGGCGCGGGGCCGGCCGGCGGAGCGTCGCTCGCATACGTGATGCTCGCGGAGGAAGCCTCGGCGCCGTCGTCGTCTTCGTGGTCGTGCGGGTTCATTCTAGGCAGTGCTCGGTTTCGTGAAGTAAGTCAGTGGCTTCTATAAATTCCCTGGCGGACGTCAAACCAGGGTCCGCGGCTTGACGTCGAAGATCCCCATCCAGCCGAGCTCGGCAAATTCGCTCTGGTGGGCATGGAACATGTACTTCCCGGGATAATCGTACGTGAACTCGAGGACGGCGCGTTCGCCCTGACATAACATCACGGTGTCGGTCCATTCGTAGCGTTCGAGATCTGTTCCGGTGCGATAGAGGCGAAAGAAGTTTCCGTGCAGATGGAACGAGTTCAGCAGATCGAACTCGGTCATGTTGCCGAGGTAAACACGCACCAACTCCCCCTGCTCGATTTCGATGGGATGTCTCTGGTAGTGGTGGGCCACCGTGTTGACGGCGTAGACCTCGTTGGCACCGTCGAAGTTGGTGTCGAAGCCGTTCATCAGCATCAGCAATTCGTTGGCTTCTGGTCTTCCCTCCTTTGGATCTACGATGAATGCACCGTATAGGCCTTTGTGCACATGGCGCTTCAAGGGGATGGCGTGGCAGTGATAGAGGTGGAACCCCATCGGGGTCGCGTCGAACTCGTATACGAAGGTCTCCCCAGGCCCGACTATTTCGAAAACGCCGTCCATCTCTGCGGCGTGGACACCGTGGAAGTGGATCGTGTGCGGGTGACTTCCCCCGTTGGTGAAGTTCACCTTCAGTCGATCGCCTTCGGTGCAACGGATCGTCGGTCCGGGAACCGTCCCATTGTAGGTCCACGCAGCGAAGTATACGCCCGGCGCGACCTCGATCTCCCGATCCACTGCGGTGATTTCGTATTCCCGCTGAATCTGGCCGTCTGGGAGCGTCGATACGCGGCCGTAGTCGAAAGTCTTGAGGAATTTGGTGGCATCGAAACCGTCCGGACTCACGTCACCGTTGGCTCCCGCGAGCCCTTGGGCGTGGGCGCCGCCGGCCCCGCCGAGCTTCGGCTCGGCGTCCCCCGGTTTGGATCCGGCGAGTGCTCCCGCCGCGGCAGCCAGGCCTACGGCTCCGGCCACTCCCGATCTCAGAAGGTCGCGACGTGAGATTCCGGCGTGGGCCTGGCCACGCTTTTTGTCCTGTTTGTCTCCCATGCGAATGTCCTGGTTGAAAGAGCCCCAATGTGAAAATTAGCCTTGCCTAATTTTCACCTAAACGAGCTCTTTGTCAAGGGTGTCTCATTGAAAGTGGGGCAAATCGATGTAGACTCGACCGGAGGCGGGCCGAAATAGGGGGTGGATCAGTCCTAACACGGCTCGCCTTACTTCATTCAACAGGCCTTTTATGATCGGGATCGTTGGGGGCGGAATCTCAGGCTTGGTCCTCGCCTACGAGCTTCGCCGTTTAGGTGTCGACGTCACCGTCTGGGAGGCGGCGAGTGTTCCGGGCGGGGTCATGCGATCCCAGCTCCATGGGGACCTCGTGCTGGAGTTGGGCCCTCAGAGAGCGCGGCTGACTGCTCCCTTCCGTCAGCTCGTCGAGAGCGTGGGTCTGATGGAGGAGTTGGTCACGGCACCCACGGATCTTCCTCTTTATGTGTATCATCGAGGCCGACTTCGACGGGCTCCCCTCTCGTTCTCGCAGGCTGTGACCACAGATCTTCTTCCATGGTGGGCCAAGGTACGCGTGCTGGCCGAGCCGTTCACTAGCGGTCCCAGAGCAGGCGAACACGTGGGCCCGTTCTTGCGGAGGAAGTTCGGCAGGGCCGCGTATCGAGCCCTGCTGGGACCCCTCTATGGCGGCCTCTATGCTTCCGATCCTGACCACATGCCCGTGAAACACGCGCTCCAGAGGACCCTGACGGAGCTTGGCGTCCGGAGGAGTATCCTATGGCGGATGTTCCGTGGTGCGGGGCGAGCCGCTGAATCCGCGCTGTGCTCCTTCCAGGGAGGGTTGGGAGCGCTTCCGCTGGCGATCACAAGAAAGCTGGAGGGGAGTGTCCGGCTGGAGTCGCCGGTGCGCATGCTGCGGAGAAGGACGGACGGGTGGGAGGTCACCGTGGACGGCGCCGGAATCGTGCCCGTGGATGCCGTTGTTCTGGCATGCCCCTCCGATGCGGCCGCAGGCCTCCTGGGGGGCGCGTATCCGGAAGAGGCGGCCCGGCTGTCGGCCCTTCGGTATAACCCTCTCGCCCTCGTACACCTCAGGTCTGAAACGAGACTCCGTGGCCTCGGTTTCCAGGTAGCCTTCGGGGAGTCTCTCGAGACGAGGGGTGTGACTTGGAACGACAGTCTTTTCGAGCGCCCCGGCCTGTATACCGCCTACCTCGGCGGAATGAAGAACCCCGAACTGCCCGACTGGGATGATGGCCGGATTACGGAAATCGCTCGCAAGGAGTTCGAAGTCGCCACCGGATACCGGGCGGAGGCGCTTCACGTTTCTAGAACTCGGATCCCTGCATGGGACGATACGTGGGATGCTCTCGAGGGGGTTGAGTGGCCGCCGGACCTACACATTTGCTCGAACTACACGGCCCGTCCGGGGATCTTGGGCAGGATCACCGAGGCTAAACGTTTGGCCGTCACTCTAGCGACGGAGTACCCGCCGGAATGATCGATCAGTCGGCGGCGTTGAGGCAGAAAGTGGTTGGCGAGGCGCGACAGAGGCAGCGGCGCAGACCCAGCTCGCCCATGATCGGCTCGGGCCGAAGCACGTCCTCCACGAGATCCGCGAGAAGCGCCGGGAAAACGGCATCATCATGGGGAATGGGTATGCGGTGGAACTCGAGGCCCGCGTCTTCCGCAATTTCACGGAGTTCGCCATCCAACTCCACCAACGTCTCGGACTGCTCATGCATGAAACTGACCGCATCGACGATGACCCGAGCGGCATCGACCCCCCGAATTACAGTTTCGACTTCGGGAGCCGTCCATGCAATGTCACGGTTCGTATGGTTCTGGTATCCGAGCGCGTAGTTGCTGATGCCGAGTTCCCGAGCCACCATACGGCACACCTCCTCGACATATACCACGTACCGTGGACCGTCGTCCAAGTACTTGAGCGGCGTACCGTGAGCCGAAAAGACGAGCGTGGTGTCCGACGCGTGGAGGTCCACTCCCTCCCGTTTCACGTAGTCGAGAATGGCGTCCGCGCGGAGTCGTTGATACGCCGGGTGCCGATGCCAGCCTGTGATCTCACGGAGGGGCACATCCCACGAGAGCTCGCTCACGGCGGTCCGAACGTCCTCCAGAGCCGCAATCGTGGTGGACTTACCGCACAGAGGGTAGACGGGGAGGGCTATCAACTGCTCGACGCCCTCGGCTTGCGCCTCAGCCACGGCTGCAGCGACTGAGGGTTCCGTAAATTGCATGCCCGAGTAGCACCGCAGGTTCAAACCCCGCCGGCGAAGAACGCGCTCGACCATGCGGGCCTGCTTTCGGGCCTGCCCGCTCAGCGGAGATCCGCCGATCCGCTTGTATTCCTCGATCAGCCCGGGGGCTCGCGCTTTAGCGAGCTTTCGGGCACGACCACTGCCCTTTTCGGACTCGAGGGATGCGTTGCGGGCAAAGATACGCTCCAGGAAGGGGGTGACCTCTTCGAGCGTGGGATTTTCGGGTTCGCCGAAATTGAGCATCAGAACGCCAATCTTCATCGATCAACGATCCGCTTCAATGTCGGACAATCGGCTTAGTTACTAGGGCTCCTCGACAAGGCCCGGTAGTACTCCTCGACCAAGCGCCGGAAGCCCGTGGGCACTTCATCAGAGCCGGAGACGAAGACGCGATCTTGCCCCTCTCCCTCCAGCTCTCGCCGCAGGCCGAACTCGAGTTGCTTCAATCCCTCGACGATCTGCGACTGGAGCCGGTTCAACTCAGCCAGGTCCAGGTAGACATCCTCACGGTCCAACTGCCTCAGAGCCCTGATCACCTCGCCGAGTTGCTGCTGGTTCAGGTCCACTTCCTCGAGGAGGCGCTGCAGCTCGAGCGCCTCCTGGATGCGTTGCCGAGCCTCGCTGCGGAATTGTCGGATGTCCCCCGTCGAGAGACGACCGAGTCTTGAGCCGGCATATGCGCCGCCGCGTGTACCGAAGCCTCCCCGATCTCCGCCGATCTGGCCGTCCTGACCTCCCTGTTGGCCTCCTTGCTGGCCTTGTTGCCCCTGACCCTGCTGGCCGCCCTGTTGACCCTGACCCTGCTGACCTTGGTCGCCCTGTTGGCCCTGCTGACCTTGGTCGCCCTGCTGACCCTGTTGGCCCCGCTCACCGAGCCTGCGTGAGAGTGACTCGACACCCCGCGAGAGGGCCCTCGCCCGGTCGAGTGCCTCCGCACGGCGGTCAGACTGACTCTCGCCTATCGCGTCAACCGCTCTCTCCAACTCCTCCTGGACCTCTTCTAGGATTCGGGTGGTTTCGGCCTCGAACTCTCTCGTGTACTCACGATCCTGGGTGCCGATGAGCACCTGGGAATAACGGACACGTTCCCAGAGCTTGTCGTCCTCGATCGTCCTCGCGGCGTCATCCAACCGGTCCGACGCCTCCCTCTGGTTCGCGCGGGCCTCTCCCCTCACCCGGTTGATCTCTTGCCGCAGGTCTCCGATTTCTTCGACCATCGCTACCTTGCGCTCGAATAGGCGTCTTCCGGCTTCCGAGCCCGGCCCACCCTTCGCCTCTGCGAGGCGGTCCATGGCCGCCTCGACATCACGTTGTTCGCGGGCCAGCTCTTCGGCTCTCGCCTGGACCCCCTCGATATCGGTGGTGAGCCGGTCCTGGCGATCTCGTTCAAGGCGTCGCGTCGCCTCTTCTAACCGGTCTAGGGCCGAGTTGGCGTCAGCGGTAGCGGCGCTCCCGGATGCGGCCGCCGCGCGGCGCATGTCCGCGGCCGCGTCCTGAAGTCGCCGAGAAGCGTCCATCAACTGCTGGTCGTTGGTCTCGCGGGCCAGGCGTTCGAGGCGACGGGCCGCCTCTTCAGTATCGTCAGCGAGTTGACGTTGAGCCTGGTCACTGGCGCCGCCCGACGCGCCTCCTTGCTGGGCGGCTGCCCGGCGCTGCCGCTCTGCCTGCTGCTGCTGCCGCCTGGCAAGCTCCTTCAGCGCCTCCATCTCCTCCTCGAGCTGGTCACCGGCCTGTCGGCGCTCACCTCGTTGGACGGTCTCGTACTGGTTCTGGAGCTTATCGAGTTCGAGCTCGAAGATATCGGCCAGGTCATCCGCTCTCGCACCGCCCCCGCCCCCGCCGCCTCCCTGCTGTCCTTGACTGACCTCTACCTCGTAACTCTCCTCGGCCTTCTGGAGATTCCGAAGTGCTTTCAGTTCAGGTGAGATCGCGTCCTGTAGGTCCCCTTCCTCGAGGAGCTTCTCCGCGACCTCCATCTCGACGATGGCCTTGCGCATCGACTCGGAAATGTCCTGGAACTGGGGATCGTTCCCTAGGCCACGAGCCGTCAGGCGTTCCAAAATTCCGGCCACCTGATCCCTCGCGGCGCCCTGGGCCAGGCTCACGCTGCGTAGGTTTTCCCGGAACTCCGTTTCACTATAACTCTCGCGGTCTCGCAACAGGTTGTACGTGGCTGCGACCACCTGCTCTTGGAGCTCGGAAAGAGCACCGTCGTCCGCACCGCCGCCCCCGCCTCCGCCGCCACCTTGGTCGGCCTGGCGGAAATCCACACGGAAGGGACGGATCTTCAGGAAATAGATGTCGCTCTTGGCGCCGCGGCTATCCGGCCCCTGGTTGCTGTCCTCAACCTGGGCGTAATAGGCAACGAGGTCACCGGACTCGAGGCCGAAATCCTCGAGAAAGAGCGTGTGCGAAGCGGTAACCTCGTGTGTCGCGGGGCCGTCGAACAACCGAACCGTGTCCTCGGGGCCACCGTTGACCGAGTACAGGAGAAGCAACTCGGAGACGCCGTAATCGTCCTCGGCTATCACCTCGAGATAGAATTCCTCGATCGCACTGGCGTTTTCATCGCGCCCGGGCCTGGAAAACGACACAGACGGTGGCTGATCCTTCAGGACGTCGATCGTGTATTGAGGAGAGGCCGGAACAAGTCCTCCCTCTGTCCTCTCCAGAGTGATTTCGTAATACCCCAGGCGCTCAACGGTCAGGCTCGCTGTCCACGTGCCGTCCCCTTCGTCCGTGAGTGCCACCGCCTCACCGTCGACGAGGAGCTGCCCACCCGGCGTGAGCATCGTCGGGAAGACCCTCACCTTCACGACGGTCCCTCTGACCGCGGCGATGTCGCCACCGAATTCGATCGTGCGGGAAGGGAGCTCTGTGTATGCGGGAAAGTCGTACTCCAAATCGAGATGCTCCACGTATGGGAGGTCGGCTACATCGATCCGGTGTGTTTCTGAGCGGATGCCGCCGCCGGCTTCCTGGACGTAGTAATCTGTGGGCTCGTCGAGGCTGAGAAGGAGGAGCTCGAAGCCCCCGGCTCCGTCAGTGAGCATGGAAAGCTGGTCGAACGTATTCCAGGACTCACCCCGGAAGAAGATCTCGACCTCTCCGGCCTCAAATCCCAGGAGTTCGGCCGTGACGAGTTGGTCGGATCCACGGGCAATCGTGACGTCACCGGGATTCACGGAAATCGAATACGGGTTCACCGTCGCGGCGTCCCGTGTCGGGAACAGGAGGGCGGCGGCCCCGCTCTTCAGTTGAGTGGGTCCGAAGAGCAATAAGACGAGTGAGCCGAGCGCCACCGCAGCCAGTGCTCCCGACGCACGGTACAGACCCTTTTGCTCGATCCGGCGCCCGAAATCGATATCATCTGCGCGCAGGAGCGCACTCTCGACGACCCGTTCTGCAAGGGCCTCGGAGGCCGGGTCCACACCGGATGCCGTCTCGAGTGCTGCCAGCACCGAGGCCTCGAGGGACGGCTCGTTCTCTTCCAGATAAAGGGCGGCCTGCTCGTCGGAGACTCTCCGGGTTAGAGGCCAGATGAGGAAACGGGCCGCCAGCGCGGCCATGACGAACCAAAGGATCCCGCGGAACCACAGGACCGACGTGGCGCTGAAACGTGCGACTTCTAGTCCATAGACCGAGAGGAGGAACGCTAATAAACCGGCTCCAAACACGATGGCCATTCCCCGGATCGCGATGCGTGCACGCCACCGCCTGCGAATCTGGCGAACCATGGCGAGGACCCGGTTAGAGCCTTCACGTGTTGCTCGGTACATAACTCCTCCCATGCTCAAATCTCGTTGTCGCAGTCCGAGAAATCCAGTTGGAAATCAAGGTTTCCGTCAACAAAAGCACTATCGCCACCACGAACAGGTAGCGCCACAGGGACTGGCGCCGCTCCTTGTTCCTCGCTTGCGCCTCGGCCGATATGATCTCTCCACCGAGGCCAATCCCGGTGCCTGTGTCCCGAGGAGCAACGGCTGCCGCCAGCTCCACGGGATCCATGGCTTCCAACTCGGACTCCGTGACGTCCACATTCACGGCTACCGCGAAGGGGCGCTCCGGGTTCGTACCCGGCGGCCGGACTTCGTAAATTCCCTGTTCCTCAAGCTCCAAGAAACGGGGTCCGGCCGTCGCCGGCAAGGTAACACTGCCACCGCCCGGCGTCAGCGCGACCTGATCCACGTCGGGAGCCAGCTCGCTCTCCCGGTCCGCGACGAACACAATACCGTCGGGATCAGCGAGGTCGAGAACCTGACCTACGGTGAACCAGGGCACACGTTCCCGGTACCCGGAAAGGTGACGCATCGTCTGTTGGATGAACGGAAGAAATACCGGCTGCACCGCCAGATCGTTCCAAAAGCGGTCCAATGTGCTGGTCCAGACGAGCACATACCCCTCACCCAGGCGGCGCTCGGCAAGAGCGATCGATCCGTCGTCGAACCAGGCGAGCCCTCGTCCCTCCGGCCCCACCTCCAGATCCCGCGACCGGAGGAACCTGGCCAGGGTGAAGTCGCCACTCCCCGGTTCAACGAATAACTCGAAGACCGGATGGGTATAATCGAGCCGCCCCAGTCGGGCCGCTCCCCTGGCGTGGTCCCTGGCTGGGCCGAATCGTCCTGGAAGTATCTCCTCGAGCCCAGTCTGCCATGCGCTCTGTTCTCCGAGGACGAGCAATAGTCCCCCGCCCCCCTCCACAAACCCGCGCAGGCGATCTGCGGTAGCACCCTGTGGGTATCGAATGTCATTAAGAACCACCACGTCCGTCGCCGCGAGGTCGGCCGCCGAAAGGGATGTCGAACGTCTCACATCGACCTGGAAGGCCGACTCCTCGCTGATCTCGAGTGTAGTTTTCAGGAAGAAGCTGGCATCAGGCCGCGGGTTGGTGCCTTCCAACACGAGAATACGCATCGCCCTTCCCGGGGAAAGCACGAAGTGGAGCTCATCGTCCTGGGGAAGTGCATCGGGGTCGAGCCGGATCGAACCGCGGGTGTACCGGTCGGAGAGCGTGAAGGGGTCGAACGTGACGACTGCCGAGCCGGTCGCATCGAGGCTCACGGTCTGGGTCTGAATCTCCTGCCCATCCACTTCGAGCACGATGGTACGCTCTGCGGGTGCTTCTCCCTGACGGCGGACCACACGGGCTGCCGCCGTCATACGTTCTTGCCCGGAGAAGAAATCTCGCCGGAGGGTCACCGACGCCACGGCGGCATTCGGAGTCGTTTCATCGGAGATCAGCACGGGGTTCACCAGCGTTCCGGGGGGGAACGTCACACCCTCGTCGCCGTTCCACCCGTTGCGTTGGAAGTCGCTGATGATGACGGCTTCCCGGTTCTGGTACTCGGACTCTTCCAAGATCGTCTGGGTCAACTTCAGGGCCGGGCCGTACAGAGTACCGTCAGCGCTCAGGTTGGTCGTGTCCAGGGCGGCAAGCAGGCGATCCCGATCGGAGGTCGCCCGGAGGACTGCCTCTGCGCCCCTCGACATCAGGACCAGGCTCGCGCGATCTTGAACGCCCAGGCCCTCGAACACTTCTCGAGCCTGAGTCTTGGCCCGCTCCCAGCGGTCGCCGTAACCCATCGAGTACGAGCGGTCCAACACGACGACTACTTCACGGGGTCCGGAAGAAGATCCGATTCCCACGACGTCGTTCTCGAAGAAGGGGCGGCTGAATGCCGCCACGAGTAGCATCAGGGCCAGAGCCCGGATCGACAACAGTGCCCAGTGGTGGATCTTTTTTCGCCGGCTCGACCGAAAAGGGATCTTCCTGAGGAACATCAAGGATGGGAAGTCCACGACGTTACGGCGCTGTTTCTCAGTCAGGTGGACGACGATCGGCACCACCAGGCCCGCTAGACCCAGCAAGAAGAGGGGGGCGAGAAGACCCATCAGCGCACCCTTGCCATTTTCTCGCGGCTCGAAAGGTACTGGAAGAGGGCATGATCCAGCGGCTTCGACGTGTCGAGCACCGTGTAGTCGATCCTGCTCCCCGTGAAGAGGCGCGCCAACTCCTCGGTATGCTCGCCGACCAGAGCACGATATTCGGCTACGAGTTGATCGGGCACGATCGGGATCATCTTATCGCTCTCCATATCGCGAAAGCTCGCTGCACTCTCGAACGGGAACTCGAGTTCGGCGGGGTCGAGCAGATGGAACACGATCACGTCGTGGCCTCGAGCCCTGAGATGCCGAATGGAGTCCAACACCTGCTCCGGTTCTTCGTAAAAATCCGAAAGAACCACGATGATCCCCCGGTGGTGGAGGTTGTCGCCCAGTCGCATGAGTGGGTCCCGCAGGATGCCGGGTCGCCCGGGCTGCGCGCGGGCCAGCGTGTGTAGAATACGCTGCAGATGGCGGGTGGAGGGAGGTACGTACTCCACGATTTCGTGGTCGAAGGTCGCTAGCCCCACCCGATCTCTCTGCTTCTGCGAGAAGTAAGAGAGACACGCCGCCAGGTAACGGGCGTAGTCCAGTTTGGTGACCGCGTGTGTACCGAAGCTCATGGACTTTGAGATGTCGAGCGCGACGATAAAGTCGGCGCTGGTCTCCGCCTCGAACAGCTTGACGAAAAAACGGTCCGTGCGACCGAAGAGCTTCCAGTCGATGCGCCGGATGTCGTCGCCCGGCATGTATTCGCGGTGTTCTGCGAAGTCGAGCGACATCCCCAGGTGCGGTGAC
>SMVB01314028.1_pt1 | contig 11127 bp, 9 predicted proteins | sample 2456461 | NCBI WGS metagenome assembly SMVB01 (sample SAMN11095934, study PRJNA526329) | marine sediment metagenome | biome: Marine sediment; feature: Surficial sediment; material: Deep marine sediment; isolation source: Hadal surficial sediment | place: Pacific Ocean | collected 2014-05 | depth 0-1...
CGATCCGTTGTTTTGAGCGAGTGACAATCTGGGGGTTTGACAGCACCTCGGAAAATCGTAAATCGGCAATGCCTACTCCGCCCCGCAACTCACCAATAAAGTCACCCTCTACGACTTTCTCACAGTCCAGTTTGACGAATTCATTACAGATGATATCTCGCCAATAATCAAACCGGTCCGGCGGCGCCAGCTCGACCGTCTTTTTTTTATAACCCTCAGAAATCAGGAAAGTCATAGCTATAACCAGTGGCCTCCAGTTGTATCTACTCCCAGCTTACTCTCGTTTTGGGGTGACGACGAATCATGAGTCACCAGCTTCCAGTTTTTTAGCGTAGTCATCCATCGTTATAATTCCGCCTTCATCCTGGGCTCTGCCCCTGTCTTGTGGCCTGAGCGCGTCCTGAATCAGGTCGATTCGCTTCCAGGAGGGGTACGGAGCCTCGCCCGCGCTGTCTGGTACATAGGCTGATGATTCAACACGCGTGTGTTTGTGGATATACCGAGCACAGTTGAGGAAGACTTTATCTACCCGCGCCCGCACGATCATGTTCGCTCCCGGATAGCGGCTCATCATTGGATCCTGATGGCTGATGGTGGCCGTCGCTTGGACGCGTATCCGATTGGGCGTTGCAAAATCGATAAATAACAACCCTATTCTGGCCGTGTCCTCAATGTTACCCATCGAGAGAAACATGCCGTTTCCGTCATAATTTGGAAACACAATCGTCGATGGGTCCAGCACCGAGACCACACCGGGATCGCCACCTTTATACGACACCGTTGGAGACCCTTCGGCGTTGACCGTGGACAGAAAAAAGAAATCTCTCGACTCGATAAAGCTCCGATGCATATCGTCCAACTGCTCGCTGACGATAGTCTCCTGTACCCTCTTTGCAAGAGCCTGAGAGTCAAACTGCTTCTGTAATTTTTCCTGTGACTCCGTGTAAAATTCCATGGGACAACCTCTTGTTACGCATTCCATCCGCTCGTGGCGGACGGATTATCACTAAACCTTCGCGGACTGATCGTTATCTTGTGCTGGCGAACCTTCGTCCTCCAGTTGAATTGAAAATTCCTCTACTTGCAATTGTGGCGTTCTGTTTAATAGCAACCGGGTCACATCCGGTCGGGAGTAATGCCCAACCGGATCAGCAAAAGATTTGGCGATGGCTATGGCGCCCAAATCAATTTCTGCAAATAATAGACCTTCTTCTGCTTCCGGCAATTGCTTGCACATAGGGCTGCCATCAGGCCCATAAATTTGTGCAAAACCACCGCCAACACTTATCAATGCGGCTTGATCTTCATTATCCACCATCAAATCATACATTTCCTGGGAAACCACTCCACAGGGCGATAACACGAAGCACTGCCCCTCTACAGCATAAACCTGTGACACTGCTTGGTTAAGCTCTGCCCCCAGGGCATAGGCTTGCGGATAACAGCTAAATGAAGGCCACGCCGCAACATGTACCTGCTCATGCATACTGTACATGGCGTATTTCGTCAGCGGCTGGATATGTTCCCAACAACATAACTGACCCACTCGACCTAAATCCGTTTCAAAAACATCAATATGACTGCCATCACCATCGCCATACACTGTTCTTTCCATATGAGTAGGCTTTAGTTTTCTGCGTGCCTGTAGGAGATCACCCTTATTATCAAATAGAAACTGTGCAATGTATAAAGAACCATGACTTCTCTCGCTGGCACCTGCGGAAACAAAGATGTCATTCTCCCTGGCAGCCTGACTTAATCGATTGAAAGCATCGCCGTCGATGACAATCGAGTTTTCATGGTATTGCTGGAAATATTTGATATTGTACGCGGCGGCCGAAAGCCACATCCACCAGGGATAGCCGGGAAACCAACACTCGGGAAATGCAACTATTCGCGCACCCTCGCCAGCTGCTTTCTCGATTATGCCGACAGCCTTTTCCACACAGCCATCCAGATCCATAAATACCGGAGCGGCCTGGACGACGGCGGCTTTAAAATTGATGCTCATCATATAATCCTCTATCTAAAAAATTCAACTGACATCCCACACAAAGTCTCACGGTGCATGCCCAGACGCTTTCTAGGACCAATACCTGAAGGTTTCACCGTATTCTCTTGGGCGGTTGTAATAATTTCTTCCAGCGTCCTAGCTTCGGCAAATACATTTCCGGCGGTGAGCGGCATAGGGCTTAAAACAGCGAAACCAGAAGTTATCTACTCCAAAGTCGCTTGTTTAGATTTCTCTGTCCTACAGTAAACATACGTATTCCCTGCCAATAGTTAGAATCTTTGCACAGTGCGTTTACCATGCTGTATAGACTCTATCTCAACATCAGCTTCCGCCCCATGTCCTGAAGGGAACTACAGCTTATCTATTTGGGAACCAGGGATCTAGCGAATTCAATGTCATGCAGCGGGTCGAGACAGGGCTTATTGCTCATCTGGGCTGCAATCACATTGTTAGGGTTATCTTAAACGAAGACAAAAATAGTGCAGTCCATTGATATAATTGGTAATTTTTGTATCGTTTAACTTGTAATCGAAGGAATTTAAAAAGTGGGAAGATGGAGGGCACCGGTAAATTTTGAGAAATATCCACATGATAGCCCATGTATCTCAACTCTAAAACAGAGCAGGCGATATGGCACAGCCCTTTTCGCCCCTTCTTTCTACTCGGGGCGCTGTACGGGCCAATACTGGAAATGACCGGGATCCCTCACTACACCGGGTTGATTCCGTCCATGGGCAGCCCATCAGTCAGCCTCCCCACCCTGTGGCACCAGCATGAGATTGTATTTGGCTTTTCCACCGCCATCATATTCGGGTTCATACTGACCGCCCTGCCCAGTTGGGCGGGAACCGATGAGCTAAAAAAGAACAGCCTTATATTGTTGGTGTGTAGCTGGCTCCCAGGCAGGCTTGCTGTCGCCTTTTCAGGCCTGCTACCCCTACCCTTGGTCGCCTTTGCGGATCGCAGTTTTCTACCTGTATTTGTGCTGCAGTTCGCTCCCGGGTTGCGTAATGTCAACTTCCGAACATCCATGGGGCTGCTGGTAATAGCAGCCGACTTCTTCGCTGGCAACCCCTGCTACTACCTGGGTGTATTGCAGCAGGATCAGCAACTTTGGCAGGGAGGCCTGCGTATTGGCCTCTACGCCATGATTTTCCACTGCTCGGTGACTCTGGGAATCCTGGGGTCTATTTTTACTGAAAATGCCTTGCTGGAAGATGGCCGGCCCACGGATATAGGCCATGTAGCCATCCTGAAGCGGCTATCTGCTGCGTCCATAATCGCCCTCGCAGTGGCAGATATTGGTGCCGCCTCCGCCCCGATCGGCGGCGCCCTCGGTTTGATGTCGCTGGGTTTGATGACCCTTGTTACCTTGCACCACACAGGACGTGAACTTCGACCCCACCCGGCTATGGTGGCCGCCTATTTGGTCCTCGCTGCAGCAGCATTATTGCGGGTGGCCGTCCCCGTGGGATCCCTGGGGCGGGAACTGTTGCTACTCTCGGCACTGCTTTGGGTAGCACCGTATTTGATTTACCTGCACTCTACAGCCACATGCTGTTGGCACCCAGCCTGGCTGAGTAGTCCCACAGTTTTGATGCCACCACGGTGTCCATGTAGAATAGACAATCGCAAATATGGAGAGCTCTGATGAATACCTTTGTAGCGTCTTTCGATAGCTGGATCCGCAGCAGTTTTGTAGAAATGAACACCGAACTGGAGCAACTTTATTTTGCTCAGGATGATCGCTCCGAAACTCAGGACATTGGGGACAGCATCAAGTCACAGCTTGTGGAAGAAGGCCGTGGATACATTGTCGATCTATTGGCCGAGGGCAATACTGATGAGGGCTTCGACCAGGCCTTTGATTTACTGGGGAATGTTGGCCTGTACATGGCCGCCTGCCGCCGCCATGAGATTACCGAGCCCTCCCGGGAAACCACCTCTCCCCTGCTGGAAGCCTCCGGCCTGGCACTGCACCTGGGCTCATCCCTAGGGGTCACCCCGCGCTTTGCCACCAGCCATATCTCTACTCACAACACTGCCATCAACGGCCAGTACAAGGCTTTCACAGCACTGCAAGACGAACATCTATTCCTCGAGTACAACACCCGGGGAGTATTTGCCTACAAACGCGCTGCGGATGCACTGGTTCGGATGCTGCCCCTGGGTGTCTCCCACCCTGTCAGCTACCATCTTTTGATGGATGCCAAAAACGCACTGCTCGACGTAGCAAAGGTTAATGCTGAGCTATTTGAAAAACTGGACACCGACCGCTTCTTCTTCTGTGTTCGACCCTATTACAAACCCTACCGGGTGGGACAGCACGAATACCGCGGTGCCAACGCCGGAGATTTCGCCGGCATCAACGAGATAGATATACTTTTGGGTTTATGCAGCGCCAATAACCTTTCCTACTCCCAGCTGCTGGTCGATAAATTGCTGTACATGATGCCCTACGATCAGGAGCGCTTGCGCGACGTGATGCGTAGAACCAGCCTGCTGGATCATTTTCTGGCGGCCAGCGATCAACATAAAGGGGAAGAGTGGTATCAACGCAATGCCAGCCTCTTCCTGGAAGTGTGCGAGGCTCACGGCGAGACCGCAACACAGCATCACGACCAGCTGGTCAGTAAATTTATCGAGCTTCCCGCCGCCGCAATACCCGAACAGCGATTGAAAAATATTACGGCCAGCGGCCCCCCGCTACCGGTGCTGCTCCGGGCGCTGGAAAAACTACGCGACCTGCGTACGGCAGCCAGACGAGATGACATTCCCAGCCGCTACGCTGACTTTGACCGGCTGCGGAAGAGTTTGAAATGAACCTATAAACTTGGCTTTACTACCCTGTCTACACTGAACTTTCGAATGTTTTAAGCAGTGCCTTAAACGCCAAGGTCACGCAACCATGCCGGCTTTTATGCCGGGCGACCGGCTCGAATAAAGCCAGAAATTCCCAACCAGCGGGCGGCCATGCGCTATGCTCTTCACCTCTCAGCATCGCTGTCAATGCAGCGCTGACATGGTCAATCTCCTCCCGGGACAAACCAATCGCAGACTCCCCAAGCCCATTGGCAGATGCATGGCATAACATACAGCCACGCACCTCATGAGCCAGTGCAGTCAGCCTCCCCTTCTCAATATTAATGTCAAGGTCAACCCTGTCACCACAGAAAGGATTATCCACACTTGCGCTCTGATCCGGCCTGGCCAGCGATTTTAAAGTGGAGTTGCACGAGGCCAGTGCCTTGATTCCATCCTGATACATGCCACTGCTCATCGCAGAACTTCCAGCACTTTGTTCAGGGCGAGCAATAGCGCATCAATATCGTCTTCGTTGTTAAACACGCCAATGCTGGCACGACTGGTAGCCACCAGGCCCAGGGCATCCATCAGCGGTTGTGCACAATGGTGCCCTCCCCGCAGCGCTACGCCGTAGTCATCCAGTATCTGGCAGACATCGTGGGAGTGACAACCATCGATATCAAAAGAAAATATTGGCACACGATGCGCCGGGGAGTGCTCGCCAAGCAAACTCAAACCGTCGATATCAAGAAGTCTACGCAGTAATTTCTTTGACAGTTTCTGTTGGTACGGACGAATTTTTTGCCAGGGCAATGCCCTCAACCAATCCAACGCCACCCCCAGTCCAATAGCCTGGGCTATCGGCGGCGTACCCGCTTCAAAGCGTCGATTGCCCGACATATAGCGCGTCTCTTGAGCGGTGACTCGCTCTATCATTCCCCCTCCCGTCAGGAAAGGAGGCAGTTTTTCCAGTAGCTCTTGTCTTCCCCACAATACACCGACCCCTGTGGGGCCGTAGCTCTTGTGGCCTGAAAAGGCATAGAAATCAACGTCGAGTGCCTGTACATCGATCGGGCCGTGAGGTGCAGCCTGAGCACCGTCGATAAAAACCAGTGCACCGTGATGATGTGCTGCGGTGGTGATGCAATCCAGATCTGTTATTGAACCGGTGACATTGGAGATATGGCTAACAGCCACCAGCCGACATCGAGGGGTGATCAATTCGTCCAGCTGACTCAAGTCCAGGCTCCCGTTTGCCAACACCGGAATCAGTTTCATCTCTACACCGCACTGTGCGCACAGGCGCTGCCACGGAATAAAGTTACTGTGATGTTCGGCAAGCGACACAACGATCTCATCCCCCGGCTCCAGGGACTGGCCGAAACAGTGGGCTACCAGGTTTACAGAAAACGTTGTGCCCGGGGTAAAAATAATCTCCTCATCGGAGCGCGCGTTCAGGTATGTTGCAGCGCTCAACCGCGCCCCTTCATAGGCCTCGGTAGACTCTGCTCCCAATTGGTACACGCCTCGCTGCACGTTAGAACGATAGTGGTTCTCATAGCGAGCCATTGCCACCTGCACGCACTCTGGGCTAAAGGTCGTCGCTGCATTGTCCAGGTAATGCAATGCGTGTCCGTGAACCTCCCGCTGTAATATGGGAAACTGCCCGCGCAGGGCTTGCGGCGACCAGCTCATGCTCCCCCCTCGCTCAGGCTGTTTGCCTCCCGCAGCTCTTCCAAAGTATCAACATCCATAAAAATAGCGTCATCTCCCATCGGCACTTCCCAGACATTGGCGGCAAACTCATCCAACAGAGGCTTGGCACCCCGGTCACCGGTAAGTTTCTTCATTGCCTCTATATAGCGAGCAGACCAGATAACAGGATTGCCCAGCCGACCTGCCCGTATGGGCGCTACGATATCCCGCTCTGTAGCGGGGTTGAATTCTGCCAAGAGTTCATTGATGTGGGCCGCTGTAATAAAGGGCATATCTGCCAACAGAATCATCACACCATCCAGGTCAGCGGGCAAAGAGGACAAGCCCCGCTTAAGAGAGCTGGCTATTCCTTCACGGTAGTCGGAATTTTCAACGATCGATACATTGCAGTCCTGCAATTCCCTCACCACAGCCTCCGCGCCGGCCCCGGTCACAACCGTCAGCGAGAAAACTTCGGACTTCAAACCCGCCTCAACCACTCGTCTTATCATGGCAACCCCACCCACGGGAGCCAGCACCTTGTGTTGATCGCCCATTCGGCTGGAGTAACCTGCCGCCAACACAATGGCCGCCACTTTGTGTGGTGACTGAAACTGCTCTATCAGTTCAGCCTGCTCGCGCATACGCCAGCGGTGGCTAATATCCTTTATCAGCCCACCTACTCCCATAGACAGAATCGTTTTTTTCCCGGGGGACATACCCGCCGCAATTCTCTGTAGAACCCAATCCAGCCCGTTGAGTTTGGGCGAGCGACTACAGCCGGGAAGGTTGATTACAGGACAATCATCAATATGTGCTAATAGCAGCATATTCCCCGGCTCCACCGGCATGCCGAAGTGCTCAATGACACCACCACAATTCACTATAGCTGAAGGGATAATGTCAGCGGGGTCAACCGTAATACTGGCTCCACAAATTAATATCATATCGGGATGCCTTGCCTGCGCAGAGCTAATAGCCAGGCTGACCGCCGCTGGCGTATGGCTACAGCGCGTATCAAACACCAATTGGCCACCCAGCTTGGCGATACGTTGGCGCGTGACCCGGGAAGTGGTATCGAGTAAAGACTCCTTGAGGCCTGCTGTCTCCGTCAGAATAAGCGCAGCGGAGAAGGGCCGATATGGATGCAAATCAATAGACGGCACGGCTTGGGTGGTAATTACCAGGGCACGATCGAGTTGCTCACGAGAAACCGCAAAAGGAATGATTTTGATACTGGCGACTGCTTGCTGCTGCACACATTCGGCGTACTCCGACAAGGTAGCGATCACAATCCCCGTGTCGCACAGGTTAATCCTGTCAATCACTGCTCGTTCAATCTTCGCCAGGCCATCCGAGCCCGCGTACAAATTACAACGCCCAGCCACGGGCTTACCAAGCAGCAATTCTGGGCCGGCAAGAGCCCGCGCCAGTTCAAGCGCCGCCTGGTTTTCATCTACGTCCCCCGACTCAAGCCGCACCCCTGACACCTGATCAATGCCATTTTTTTGCATTTCAATCAGGTCACCCCTAGACAGCACTCTGCCCTTTTTAAAGGTTTTACCGGGAATTCTTACGGTGTGCGCGAGAATAACTCCCTCCGCGACGCCACAGTCAAAACGATCGAATACCATAACTCAGCAGCTGTACCTTGCCTGAATCAATTGTGCCAGAATGGCAACTGCAATTTCAGCGTGGGAGCGCCCACCCAGGTTTAGTCCCACCGGGGCATTTATTCGCTGCAGTTTACTCTCCAGGCCCAGTTCGGTAAGCCGCTCGGCCCGCTTGGCATGGGTACGGCGACTGCCCAGGGCACCAATATAGAATGCTTCGCTGTTGAGAGCAGCGATCAGTGCGGGATCATCAATTTTCGGATCGTGCGCCAGAGTCACAACGGCTGTCTGCGCATCGGGAGACAGCGCGGCCATAGCATCATCCGGCCACTGGTCACAAATTTTAATATTCCGAAACCGCTCCTGCGTGGCAAATGCCCGACGCGGATCAATAATTGTCACCTCATAGCCACACTCCAGTGCCAACGTAGACAGGGCCTGTGCAATATGAACGGCACCAACGATGAGCAGGCGATACGCAGGAACGTAACTGCGTACAAAAATCTCTCCATCGGCAAGCATCCCACTACGCGCGGCGCGTAAACACTCGCGAATTTCGCTGAGCAAGGATGAATTAAAATCGAAATTTGACAGACGGCGATCATCGCCATAAACAAGGCACTGGCTACCATCTTCTATACGGGTAACTACGGCAGCGGGAATTTTTTTCGCTCTGGCACGCTGCAGTTCTTCCAGAAGAGCAGCCTTCCGCACCCGCTCGACATAGACTTTAATAGCACCGCCGCAGGATAAGCCCACGTCCCAGGCCTCTTCATTACTCACACCAAACTCCAACACCCTGGGTTCACCGTCTGCCATAACTTCCATCGCTTCTGCTACGACGGCGCCCTCGATACAACCGCCTGAAACGGACCCCAGAAATTCGCCTTTATCATTGATAACAAGGTGACTGCCCACGGGCCGGGGCGAAGAACCCCAGGTACTCACAACCGTAGCCAGGGCCGCGTTATGGCCCGCTGTCAGCCATTCGCTCAGGCGGATCAGTTCGTCGATAGTTTGCTCTGAGCTCATTGCCTTCAACTCCATTCCAAACAGGTATTGTGCGGCCTTGGCCCTGCGCAGCCATTATACCAGTTTAGTACGCCTATCAGACATAGCTAACGCCTTTTGATGCTGCCCACTAATGATGGACACCCTGCTAAGCGCAGTAAATTACGCTACAGAGGTGAACCACGACAAGACTATTAGGAAAGAAAAAAGCATCCCGGAGGCAGCAGTCGCCGGAATTCAGGAAGGAAACTTTGGCTCTGGCGTAGAAAGTCGGCATACCGAAGGCCGCCAAGGAACTGGGGCTTCATGACTCGCAGCTCTATGGTTGGCCGTCGAAAGCCTGGGCTAAGCACGATCAGAGTGATCTGGAACAAAGCCTTGCCCCAGAAAATGCCTGGCGCAAACGGCGAGACAACCCCTCACCCCAGCAACAGCGCCGGATACAACTCGACACAGCTTCAATGGCATTATCAGCCCAGAAGCTTTCGAGGGAAAAAATGTCGCTTAACAATGGGGCCACTGTGGGTGGGCGGATCATTCTGGGTAATCAGGGCTCAAGGCGGCCGTCGCGGCCGCATGCGTTTCAGCGAAACTTGGCGCTATCATCCAATGTTCCAACGCCGTATTCCTCACCAGTATGCCTGGGCAATTACTATTTTCGCGTCTCGGACAGGGCCGGCCGTGCCCCCGTCACCTGGGGGAGAGTGAGCTCAGCTCACACTGAGGGCAGATTTTTTAATGCACGCTCTACTTCAGCTGCTTCGTACTCGTGGTCTTGCAACTTTCCATCATTGAAGTCCATGTAGGCCTGCATATCCAGGTGACCGTGGCCCGACAGATTGAACAGAATCACTTCACTGCGCCCCTCTGACTTGCAACGCAAAGCCTCATTAATTGCTGACCGAATAGCGTGAGTGGACTCAGGCGCTGGCACAATGCCCTCTGCCCGAGCGAACTGTATGCCCGCTTCAAAACACGTATTTTGTGGGTAGGCCTGCGCCTCAATCTGACCCAGTTCGTGCAGGTGACTGACAATGGGTGACATCCCGTGATAACGCAGGCCACCCGCATGAATTGACTCGGGGATAAAGTCATGGCCCAGGGTATGCATTTTCATCATGGGCGTCAGTCCGGCCACATCGCCATAATCGTAAGCGTAGCGGCCCTTTGTCAGAGTCGGGCAGGAGGCCGGCTCCACGGCAATGATTCGAGTTTGCTTTCCATCGCGCAGCTTTTCCCCGATGAAGGGAAAGCTGATTCCGGCAAAATTACTACCACCCCCGGAACAGGCAATGACGACATCCGGGTACTCACCGGCCATTTCCATCTGCAACAGGGCCTCTTTGCCAATCACCGTCTGGTGTAGCATCACGTGATTCAGGACGCTGCCCAGACTGTAATTAACGTCATCACGCATACGGGCAATTTCTACAGCTTCGGAAATCGCTATGCCAAGGCTGCCAGATGAATCCGGGTGCTCTGCCAATATCTTGCGCCCCGCCTCGGTCTCCATACTGGGACTGGCGACGACTTGACCTCCGTAGGTTTCTATCATCGCCCGCCGGTAAGGTTTCTGGTCATAGCTGATTCTGACCATGAATACCTTGACGTCAATACCCATGGCAGAACCTGCCAGGGACAATGCAGTGCCCCACTGACCCGCACCGGTTTCTGTCACCAGGTGTTTTATGCCCGCTTCCCGGTTGTAATACGCCTGCGCAATGGCCGTGTTGAGTTTGTGCGAACCCACTGGGCTGCTGCCCTCATACTTGTAATAGATATGAGCCGGCGTATCCAGGGCCTTTTCTAGTTGGTGGGCCCGGTGCAATGCCGAGGGGCGCCACTGGCGATAATACTGTTGGACCTCTTCTGGAATTTCGATCTCCCGTTGGTCACTGGCTTCCTGCTCTATCAACGCCATGGGAAAAATTCCAGCCAGATCCTCGGGGACAACCGGTTCGCGTGTCTGGGGATTCAGTGATGGCGCCA
>SMVB01238777.1_pt1 | contig 11126 bp, 10 predicted proteins | sample 2456461 | NCBI WGS metagenome assembly SMVB01 (sample SAMN11095934, study PRJNA526329) | marine sediment metagenome | biome: Marine sediment; feature: Surficial sediment; material: Deep marine sediment; isolation source: Hadal surficial sediment | place: Pacific Ocean | collected 2014-05 | depth...
ATTCTATACTATTAATAAAATTAATTATATAGTTCCATCTATGACACGATTGGTTTGGATACTCTTAAAAAATCATTAGGTTGGATGTATAAATGAATGAACAGGCAAATCATATAATTAAGGATAAGCAGTACTATAAATTCTGTTTATATGGATTTCTCAAGAATCTAAGATTTTTTGAGCCTTTCCTTATCATATTCTTTTTACAAAAGGATCTCACATATATTGAAATTGCCAGTCTCTACGCCATCCGCGCAGTAGCAATTAATTTCTTCGAAATTCCATCTGGTATCATTGCTGACGCCTTTGGCCGAAGAATGACACTAGCATCTACCTTTCTTATTTATATAGTCTCTTTCCTGCTATTCTTTATCGGCCAGGGCTTTTTACTATTTGCCGCTGCCATGTTAATATATGCATTAGGCGATGCAGCGCGTTCCGGAATTAACAAAGCAATGATTGTTAGTTATCTGGTACGAACAAATCAATCCGATCTTCGGGTTGATTATTATGGGCATACAAGGTCATGGTCACAAGCAGGAAGTGCTATTTCCAGTCTCCTGGCCGGTGTATTAGTCTTCTTTAGTAATAATCTTAATATTATATTTTTATTCTCAATTGTTCCTTATATCATCGATTTCTTTATTGTCTTATCTTATCCTAAATACCTCGACGACCAACAAGATAAACCTGTTAAAATCTCCGAAAGACTGCGTAGCACATTTTCACTTTTTATAAATGCTATGAAGCATATAAGGCTGCTGAGAACACTGGTAAACGCCGCCATTTACAGTGGATATTATAAGAGCATAAAAGATTTTATTCAGCCGTTTTTAAAATCCACTATTTTGATAATGCCATTCTTGCTTATGCTGTCAGATCATGAAAAGCTTGCCGTGGTTCTGGGATTAACCTACTTCCTGATGTTTATGGCCAGCGCAATAGCATCACGTAATGCAGAAAAAATAAAGACGTGGTTTGGCAGTCGAACAAAACTGCTTAATGGCACGCTTTTAATCGGGGCACTCCTTGGTATATTAAGTGGACTTATGATGAGTTATTGGCTATACCCGATTTTAATTATTTTACTCTTTATTATTTTACTATTACTCGAAAACCTCCGGAAACCTTCTGCGGTAGCTGAAATAACTATCACCAGCCGGGACGAAGTTCATACAAGCGTGCTATCGGTTATGTCGCAACTTGCATCAATATTTACTGCCTTTCTGGTTATTATTATTGGCATTGTCGCTGATAAATATGGCCTCGGATTAGGCATAGCAGCGACCAGTGGAATTTTATTGCTATTATATCCCTTAGCCAGATTAAAGCCGGTGAATGAGAAATAACAGAACTTCCCGGAGCTAGCCTACACATTAACCATAGGCAACAAATTTATCGACTTTCTGGAACTGAAATATGCTGCCCCAGAAAAATGGCATTCAGAAAGAGTCGGTTCGTCCCATACCATGAGCCTCTGAAGTTAGGGTTATCCGCGAACATAACTACCCTACCCCGGCCTACACTGCTGACAATTAATGATGCCGATGGCTTGAGGTATTTATCCATGTTTTCACTTGTGATAAAACCGTCAATATGTGGATTGCTGGTATACTTAGCAACCGTTGAATACTCATTTTTACTTGGGGCTAGCCAAATATTACTATTTCTGTAAACCGGTAAAAATCTATCGTGATAACCAAAAGCCAGTGGATGAGTCAAATCAAGGTCAACCTGAAAAATGGCCCCTCCTACCCTTTTCTTGCCTGAATTCTCAGGGGCATTTATATAGGGTTTACGCTCAACCACTTTTTCCTCGTCATCATCATCTTTCTTCTTATCAGGATCCTCAACCAGTGACTCCTTCACTATCTTGTTTTTTATAACCCATTCAGAAGCACTACGCGTGGTGATCAAGGTATTACCCTTGCTAACCCACGCCTTAAGCTCCTGCTGCTTAGCCGAGTCAAGTACTGAGTATCCTCCTGAAACCATTATAATAACGTTATAATTATTAAGATCAGCTCGACTAAACATACTTAGTTTAAGTTTGGTAATTGGCATGTCTATTCTCGTATCCAGCAAATGCCAAACTTCGCCAGCCTCATAGGATGAGACGCCTTCATCGATAAACATTAGGGCTTTTGGCTTCTCCAAAGCTCTTATATTATTACTGCCCAAATCAATACCTTGTGAGCTCATACCACTACTGACATCATAAACCTCTACACCATATTTTTTACTGCCCGTATTTAATATATAATAAAGAGAGTCTGCCGAAATTTCCTGGCGATTCACATGAGCTAGCAGGGTGCCATAACTAAATGATCTACTCTGGCCTCCGGCGTTAATTGTAAACGGCTTAAAGGCACTACCTAAATTCGCCCCATGATCCTGAAGATAATAGGTGAAGGCAGTAGCATTATAATCATCCCAGTTAATTAAATAACCGTAAGAGGACCTTTCCACAGCCACGGTTTGCTTAACATTCGTTGCCCTGGTCACTTCAGCACCTTTTTTAAGACTACCAGTAACAGAGGCATATTTCATATTATAAAAATTAGCTACCGACCATGCCGAAGCATCATAATAAACACTATCCGAATAATCGCTATAGGTTTCAAACATCGACTGCACCATACGATACTGGGGTTGCACAGTTGGTACAATATAGGCTTTTCCAGGCTGGTAGTTGTATCCCCCAAGTGATGTAGTACCAGATAGCTCATAAACCTTAATCCGATGAATTAAGAGCTTATCAATAAAGGCCCGGGTCCGGTTCTCATCATAATTATCACCAAACACGTAACCGGTAATTTTAGCGCTACGTGCATTTGTCAAGGCCGACTTAAAAAATGCTTTCTGATAATCATAGAGCAACTTTTTATTTTCGACGGCAGCCTCAATGGTAGCGATACTCGAGGTATATTGATTACGGATGGTGAAAGCAAAGGTAATTTTACCTGTACTCGTTTGCTGAACATGACCCCGTGAGCTGGCTTGCTCAAAAAGAAGGGCTAATGCTCCCTGAAGATCAGGATATGAAGATCCGTATCCAGGATAGGTGCCATCAAATGACTCTTTGGTGTAATAAAGTGAGCCAATATTATCTAAATGCTTGGTGAAATAGCGAGCGAAGGTGTTATTCAAAGTAGTATAATTTTCTTTAGGCATGATTGGATCCTTGGAGGCAATCGGCTTCATTGGCTCAAAGAAGTAAGTGGCATTCGAGCCCATTTCATGAAAATCAGTAACCACATTCGGGTACCACTCGTGTATCCAGTTAAGCTTACCCCGGCTTTCAGGGTTTATTGCCAATAACCAATCACGGTTCAAATCAAACCAATAATGATTAGTTCTCCCTCGAGGCCAGGCTTCATTATGCTCAACGTCCAGCGGATCATCTACAAGTGGCGATCCCTGATATTGGTTTGCCCACTGGGTATGCCGGTCCCGACCATCGGGGTTGATGGTAGGATCTATAAAGACAATTGCATCTTTTAAATAATTTAATACCGACTGGTTATTAGAGGCAACCAGCGTATAAGCGGTTAGCATGGCTGCTTCTGAACTGGAGGGCTCATTTCCGTGTACATTATAAGCCAGATTGATAAATACCGGCAGATTGGTTATATCAGGTGACGCAGCAGCAGGGTCTACAAACGACAAATGCTGTTGCTTGAGATTATCCAGGTTTTTAAGGTTATCAGAATTTGTTATGGTAAGAATAACCAATTCACGATGCTCATGAGTTTTACCATAACGGGCAATTTGAGCCCTATCAGAAACTTCTGCAAGTTTATCCAGGTAGGCGACAATTCTATCGTGCCGGGTATGCTGGCTGCCAATAGGATAACCAAGAAACTCTTCTGGAGAAGGAACACCTTTATCAAATGGTTCAAAGGCTTTAAAAAAATAGGACTGAGCAAACATTTGTACAGATACAAATGATAATAGGGCGACAAGTATCAGTTTTATAGGTTTCATTATAATCAATATAAGGTTTTGAATAAAAATAAGCACAGCTAGGCAAAAATGCAGCACCCATCGTACATCTATGATGCCACCTGTCAAATAAGTTATCTAATATCAATTGACAGGAGGATAGAAATGATTTAAATACATCGTGTTAGCTTTACGCATGACCTCACAAAAAATAGGCCTTGTAAAGGATGATCCATGGCTTGAGCCATACGAAGAAGATATCAGTCAGCGACTAAACCATTATAAGGATGAGCGGACGAAAATAGAAAAAGCCCATGGTTCCCTTGAGAAATATGCCTCTGCATATGATTATTACGGGCTTAATTAAGATGCGCTAAAAAAAGGCTGGAGATGGAATTTCCATTGCTAAAGGTAATTTTCCGTAATTAGCAGATATCAATTATTTCATACTTTTCTTCTCTAAAACTAGCTGTATTGCCTTTTTCATGGCCAATAAGTAGTTGAGCCAGTGGTGCCATTGGAGAAATTACTAAAACCTTTTTCCCATCTATTTCCAGAGGTCCCAGACTTATGGAAATATGAATCCAATCCTTATTAGTTTTGATCAGGCTGCCGGTTGCAATTTTGGCTGAGACATTATTAGGTAGCTGGCTAAGAGCCGAAAGCGATTTATTAAACCCCAACGCCTGTACATGTAGTTTTTCCTTTTCGAGGTTAGCCATTTCACGGCCAGTTTCATATTTATCTCCTGCAGAGCTTTTGGTATCCTCAGCAATAGCCTGTGATAAATGTTTGATTTCATCATCAATAATCAATAGTTTCTTTTGCAAAATATCACGACAACGTTCTATTATCTTGCTTCTTAAATCAGTACAATCCATGTTTTATTCGTTTATCACGAAATTACTTTTCGATCTTGGTAAAACAAACCAGTGGCAATATTCTCTTCAGTCGCAGGCCATACTGCTGTATCTGCATTGGTTCATCCAACTGTTGTACATAGATAGCCAGGGGCAGGTCTTTGGCGACTAATTTACCCTTGGCCAAATCACTGCTTCCCATAATCACTTTATGCCCGAGTATGGCCAACTGGAGTCATATTTCAAGGCCTACACCACGATTTCCACCAGTAACAAGTATTGATATTTCATAAATACTAATTTAACAGCTGGAATGTCATCAACCTATAATTATTTGGTTCGGCTTGTTTTATTACTTAAAAGTAATTCATCAATGACGAAGCTGTTTCTACAATATTCTTCATCTTTAACTTATTAATAACCCCACGGTGATATGCTGAAATCTTACTGCTCTTTACTAATTATTCTAACCGTTCTTGGCTGTGAGCAACCAAAATCAAATGAAGAAACGAGCCATGCCCCTGTGCAATTGGTTGATGGTCGATATAATGTCGCCTTTCTCATAATGGACGGGACCTTTAATACTGAATTTACGGCACCATTCGATATTTTTCAGCATACCATTTTTCGTGAGGGAATAAAATCGATGAATGTTTTTACTGTCGCCGCAACATTGGCGCCAATTACGACCTTTGAGGGAGTTCGAATCCTCCCGGATTTTAGTTATCGTGATGAAAACTTGCCTAAAATTGATATTCTCGTTGTACCAAGTGCCGAGCATCATCTTGATAGCGATTTAGAAAATCAGGAGCTAATTGATTTTGTTAGGAAAACTGCCGACAAGGCGGAATATGTTACTTCTCACTGTGATGGTGCCTTTGTCCTTGCCCAGAGTGGTATCTTAGATGGTATAGAGTCTACTACCTTCCCAGGGGATATTGAAAAATACAAGACTAGATTTCCCCAATTAACGGTACACAAAGATGTATTTTTCGTACATGATGGAAGGTTTATTACCTCAGCAGGCGGTGCCAAGTCGTTTGAAGCTGCCTTGTACTTAACCGAAGTGCTTTATGGTAAAGAAATTGCCCAAAGTCTAGCGGGTGGCCTGGTTATTGACTGGAATCTTGAAACTGTTCCACATATTATCGTTGCCAATGAATAAATTGAATAATGAATAACGATTAACGAATTGGGATCTTAGATATGAATAAATATGATTTAGAAGATAGGTTAATTGACTTCTCAGTACTGATTATTGAAATTGTTCATGAAACTCCGAATTCGAAGGCTGGTAATCATTTATCCGGATAATTGGTTCGTTCTGGAACTTCTGTTTCTTTAAACTATGGTGAAGCACAAAGTGGAGAATCAAGAAAAGATTTTATTCACAAAATGAAAATTGTACTGAAAGAGCTACGTGAAACACATGTTTGTCTTAAGATTATTTACCGTGCTAAACTGGTCAAAACAAAATCGAAAATTTTAGCTGCTATAAAAGAAGCCAATGAACTTATATCAATTTTTGTTAAGAGTGTTGAGACTGTACGAAACAGCCTGTTAAAAGAGGCAAATAAATAATTTTAGTCCAAAAGTCGTAAATCGGAGTTCTTTGTTCTGAAATAAGCTAATGCGCTAGTTTTAATAATATTTATAAAAATAATTGTTAGTAGGAAGGTTCAATATTGGCTGGAATGTTGAAACTGTTCCACACATAATCATTGAGTAATTAAATTCTTATGTTACTTACAGTATGCAATTAATTGTCAATACATTATATTTTTGTGGCTGCAAACCTGAAGTAAAAAATTAATGAGTCAGTTAGAGGATTACTTTGCCAAGTACCGTAATAATATTATAGGCGTAGAACAAAAATTTGATAGCCCTTATGGTGAGCAAAAAATTGTTTATGCCGACTGGACTGCCAGTGGCAGATTATATGAGCCAATAGAGAGAAAGCTGCGAGAAGATTTTTATCCGCTTGTGGGCAACACCCATACGGAAACTAACATTACCGGCTCATCAATGACGCTGGCATATCATAATGCTTTGCACATTATTAAGCATCATGTAAATGCCGGCCCGGAAGACTTAATAATATCAACCGGTTCGGGAATGACCGGAGTAGTCAATAAATTTCAGAGAATTCTGGGATTAAAGGTTTATGAAAAACATAGAAAATTTATTAACCTTCCGGAAGAAGAACAACCTTTGGTTTTCATTACCCATATGGAACATCATTCTAACCAGACAACCTGGCTGGAGACTATTGCTGATGTAGAGATTATTAATGCTGATATGGATGGGCAGTGTAACTTGCACCATCTTAAGGAATTATTGGAGAAGTATAAAAATCGGCAGGTTAAATATGCGGCGGTAACCTCATGTTCTAATGTAACAGGTTTAATTACCCCATATTTCGAAATGGCCGAATTAATGCATGCTGCCGGTGGCCATATTTTTGTCGATTTTGCTTGCTCGGCTCCCTACGTCGATATTAATATGCATCCAGAAAAAGAAGCACAGAAATTGGATGCTATATATTTTTCACCGCATAAATTTCTTGGTGGACCTGGTTCTACCGGCATCCTAATATTCTGCAAATCACTCTACAATAACACTATCCCTGACAACCCGGGCGGTGGAACCGTAGATTGGACAAACCCATGGGGCAAACATAAATACCTCGACGATATCGAAATGCGTGAAGATGGCGGAACTCCATCATTTTTGCAAACTATTAAAACGGCCTTATGTGTAAAATTAAAAGAAGAAATTGGTACTGATAATATAGTTGCTCGCGAAAAAGAACAGTTAGAAATACTCTGGTATGGATTAGAAAAAATACCAAATCTCAATTTACTTGCCGCAAATCAACCCGAACGCCTGGGAGTTATATCTTTCTACATTGACGATCTGCATTATAATCTTGGTGTACGCCTGCTAAACGACCGCTTTGGCATTCAGGTTCGTGGAGGTTGCTCCTGTGCCGGTACTTATGGCCATTACCTGCTTCATGTGGATCAGGACATGTCGGACCAAATTACGGATGCCATTACCCTTGGTGATTTATCAGCGAAGCCAGGCTGGATTCGTTTATCGATACATCCGACAATGAATAATGATGAGATAAATTATCTGCTCGCATCGGTAAAAGAATTGGCAGAAAAGTTTCCACTCTGGGCCGAAGACTATGAATACAGCTCAAAGACTAATGAATATGCTTTCAAGAATGCTGATGTTGCCGCTGAACTACAAGCGAAAATTAATGGTATGTTCGAATCACCTTTGGTATAGGGTTGCGGGCTAAGATCTCGCCAAAATAAAGCCCCCCCAGGCTAAGGCAACACCAAAAATGAAACTAAGGCTGGTATATCAGAAGAGTTGGTGATAATTGCCATCTTTTATCAATTGTAAATTATCGAAGGCAAAAGTTGAGAACGTGGTAAAACTTCCGCAAAAACCAATTGCCAAAAATAGCCGCCACTCCTGAGTCATCCACTGATACCGATCCGCAAGACCAAAAATAACCCTATTATTAGGCTGCCAATAATATTTATGGCGAATGTACCAATCGGAAAAACAGTAATAAATCTTGTTAACCACCACATTTTGAATGAGGTAGCGAGAGACACTCCCGGCGACCCCTCCAATGCCCACAATTAGGATTTCCTTCATTCTTCTTCTACAAAATCAAACTATATACAATCATAATTATTTATTACGCTTTTGGGCAAATTTTTTCTTTAAATAATTAACTGCCTCCTGGTAATGTGAATTCTCCTGAATACTCATTTTTATAGTTCTCTTAGGATAAACTATCTCAAGCTGCTTAAAAACACCGGTCTTAGTTTGTATAATAGTTTCCTCCCAGTATTCCATATCTTGAAGAGGTGCCCTTATAGTTCGGAAGCGCAATGGATACCAGACTTGTATCTTATTGTTGCCTATGGAAATGATTTTATAATTGAACAACTGTCGTAACAGTAGAATATGGGCTATAAGTAAAAATATTATGGCCATTAAATAATTAAAAAACCAGGTACTGCCTTTGGCTATCAAGGTGAAGTTATAGCCACCAAGGCCGAAACATATTAATACAAAAACGCCAATGGCAAATAGCGCCCTGGATTTAGGTTTAGAAACTATCATTCAATTGTTGGAATTTTATTGTGCACGAACGCCTCTAGGATAGGAAAAAACTCTCTGAACTCAGCTTCAAATTCATCATAGTAGAGCTCTAGTTCTTCAACGCCATGTTCCATATGCGAATTAAATTTAGCCCGCCTGGCCATGCCTTTCAACACCCTGCCTATCCCTTCAAGATGAGCATAATTTAACAGCCAATTCTGAGGAATCATGTACTTGAGCATAAATCTGATTCTTTCCGGTAATATTTCATTATTTTCTTCGAGTAGGTTATAGAGCCACTCGGTATACGCTGCCAGGGATACGCCGGAATAATCGAGCCAATTCCTGGCTAAAAAATGGTCATAGTAAATATCAACTAAAACACCTGAATAATGACCATATCGGGTGTGAAGTTTAGCGCGACTTGCTTTATGCAGTAAATGGTTATCGGTAAATTCATCGATAAACCGATGCAGAACAATACCACGACGCACCTCACTGGAGAAATCATTCATTGTTTTGCCTTTGACAGCATCAGCAATAAAATTTCCTATAAGTATACCTTCATCTTTGCCGGATAAATATGCGTGCGCCAAATAATTCACCCGTCAAAATTAAAATGAAAATAATTAATTCTCGAGAGAAAAATATTCTTTCAGAAAATCAAGCCAAATTGATGATGTCGGCTGCTTTATAGCTTGTAATTCCAGTTAAACTTATCCTCTGTTCGGCCAGTTTTAATATTATTTAATGCCTCCAATACCTTAATGGAAAAATCCCTTTTACTCATATCCAACTGATAGTCATTATCGCGATAGCCTATGAGCTCGATATTGGCAATAGTAGCCGCTGTGCCAACACCAAATGCTTCCTGGAGTTCATTAGATTCAATAGCCGAGACCAGCTCAACGACGCTAATAGGTCTTACTTCTACATTCATTCCCCAATCACGGGCAAGTGCAAGTACACTATCCCTGGTAATTCCATTTAATATGGTGTCTCCTGTAGGCGCTGTTATCAGGGTATCATTAACCACAAACATAATATTCATCGTGCCCGATTCTTCAATATACTTATGAGACTGACCGTCTGTCCAAAGCAACTGGTCGTAACCATCTTTCTGAGCCAGATAGGCTGGGTATAAAGACGCTGCGTAATTACCAGCGGTTTTGGCAAAGCCTGTTCCGCCCTTCACTGCCCGGGTATAATTTTCTTCTATTCTAACCTTAACCGGTTTAGAGTAATAGGCGCCAACGGGGCAGGTAATAATCATAAACCGGTAAGTATCCGATTTACGAATACCAATATATTCATCCATGGCGAACATGAATGGGCGGATATAAAGCGAGGTGCCTTCAATGCCAGGCACCCAATTTTTATCAAGACTAACCAATTCGTGCATCCCATCCATAAAAATTTCTTCAGGTATCTCTGGCATCATTAGGCGTTTTGCTGAGATATTCAATCGCTGAAAATTCATCTCAGGTCTGAAAATTAGTACCTCATTGTTTTCATCCTTATAAGCCTTAAGCCCTTCAAAAACAGATTGCCCATAATGAATTGTCGGATTGGCTGGACTAAGGCTTATATTTTGATAAGGTACGATTTTAAAATTTTGCCAATCCTTACCGTCGTAATCGGCAATGAACATGTGGTCTGCGTATTGCCTGCCAAACTTGATATTATTGAAATCTACTTCTGCCAGCCTCGATTCCCCTACTTTTTCAATCTTAATATCTATTGTACCTACCATTATTTATAAGCCTTCCTTAACGTGCACAATTACAAAAAATCAGTATTAATACTAGTATTCTGGCTTCCAAGGCAACTCTTTGGCACCAACAGATTGAGCAATAACCCGGCCAAGCACGAACAAGAAATCCGATAACCGGTTAAGGTATATAATGATATTCGGATTTACTTCACTTTCCTTATTAAGGGCAATTACCAGTCGCTCTGCCCTACGGCAAACCACACGCCCCAGATGGCAAAATGAAACATCCTTATGCCCCCCTGGCAGTATAAAAGAAGTGAGCGCAGGGAGTGATTGCTCCATCATATCAATTGCCTCTTCAAGGTCTGCAACCTTTTCAGGATGTATTATGGGTAATTTAATATCTTTCTTATCCGGATCAGCGGCAAGGTGAGAGCCGAAAGTGAAAAGCTGATTCTGAATTTGTTCTAACAGAA
>SMVB01219820.1_pt1 | contig 11125 bp, 8 predicted proteins | sample 2456461 | NCBI WGS metagenome assembly SMVB01 (sample SAMN11095934, study PRJNA526329) | marine sediment metagenome | biome: Marine sediment; feature: Surficial sediment; material: Deep marine sediment; isolation source: Hadal surficial sediment | place: Pacific Ocean | collected 2014-05 | depth 0-1...
GCATCTTTGGCCGGCCCGGTGATGCGGTCGCGGACCCGGGCGGCTCCGTCGGGAGCAATGACCAGCCCTTCGAGCTGCAACTGCCGCCCCTTGACTTGCGCATGGGCGGCGATCGGGACGTGGCATCCACCGCCAAGGACTGACAGGAAGGCGCGCTCACTGGTCACGGAGCGGCGAGTGTTGAGGTCTCCGATCGGGCGGAGCGTGTCACGTGTCGTTTTATCGCCCCTTCGACCGGTGATGGCCAAAGCACCCTGGCCGACAGCTGGCAGCACGACATTGGGCTCGAACGTCTCCGTGATTTGCTCTTCTAGCCCCAGCCGCCGCAGGCCCGCAGCTGCCAGAACGAGAGCATCATAGTCGCCGTGCGTGAGTTTCTTGATTCGAGTGTCCACATTGCCGCGGATGTCCGCATATTTCAAATCATCTCGGATGCACCGCAACTGCGCCATACGGCGTAAACTGCCGGTGCCGACCGTCGCGCCCCTCGGCAACTCTAGGAATCTCAAGCCTTCCCGACTGATCAAGGCATCGTGCGGCTTTTCGCGATCCGGTACTGCGAGGATGGTAATGCCTTCAGGCAGTTCGGTGGGCAAGTCCTTCATGCTGTGCACGGCACAGTCGATCTTGCCGTCGAGCAACTCCTGGTCCAGCTCTTGCGTGAACAGTCCTTTGCTCCCGATCGCGGGCAGCGCTGTGGTTTGGTCGCGGTCACCGGTGGTTCGGATGACCTTGATTTCGATGGATATTCTCGTGTGCGCTTCTCTCAATCGGTCCGCGACCCATTCCGTTTGCGTCCGAGCCAGCTTGCTGCCACGAGTCCCAATGACCAGCCTTTTCATGTCGGTAGCATATGCTGATATGATGCGGTCTCGCAAGGGACGGCACGGCAATTGCATCTCCATTGGCGGTGATGTGCGGTGAATCGACAGAACTGTGAATATGTCGTAATCGGTGGCGGGGTCAGCGGGCTGGCCACTGCGTTGTACCTCCGAAAAGCCGGTTGTGATGTCCGTCTGCTGGAGAAGAGTCCTCGCGTTGGCGGGTGCATGCGCACGATTCGCCAAGATGGCTTCCTGCTGGAACAGGGTCCTTTCAACGTGCTGGTTCGCGATCCGGCCTTCGAGCAGTTGCTCTGCGCTCTCGGAAATGACATCGAAGTTGAATCGGCGAGTCCGGACGCCAAAATGCGGTATTTGTATCTCCGCGGACGTCTGGTGCCACTGCCGTCGGGTCCGGTGTCTCTCGTGACGAGTCGCTTTCTCTCCGCGATCGGCAAGATGCGACTGCTCGCAGAGCCGATTTGTACGCGGCGGCCGAAGAGTGATGATCCGACGATCGGGGACTTTGCGACCCGGCATTTTGGAGCCGAATTCTCCCAGAACGTGATCAGTGCGCTCGTCACCGGCGTTTACGGCGGCGACGCGGATCGCCTGAGTCTCAAGTCCTGCTTTCCATCCCTTGCCAAGCTGGATCGTGAGCACCGTTCGCTGTTCCTGCACGGATTGAGTCTTGCGTTCCGCCGCATCGGCAAGCCGAAAGAGCCGCGCCGCCGATGGAAAGGCCTGATCAACTTCGTCGGCGGATTAGGGGAAATGTCGGACGTCATCGCCCGGAGCTTGGGCGACAGGGTGGCCACGAATTGCGAAGTAACTTCTGTTGATCGTCGTGGCGACGGCTATTGTGTTGCATACAATGCGTCTGGTGTTTCGCGGAGCCTCGATACGGGGCACGTGGTCCTGGCCACGCCGATCGGGCCGGCGATTGGTTTGCTGGAGACCATGGCAGATGAATCGGCGGGCAAGATCGCGGAGTCGCTCACATCGGTTGAGAGCCTGCCCTTGGCCGTTCTGAATCTAGGATTTCGGAGAGAAGATATCGGGCATGATTTGAAGGGCTTTGGATTCCTCGTTCCTTCCAAGGAGGAGGGGCTCTCAATCCTGGGTGTGCTGTGGGCGAGTTCGATTTTTCCCAGCCATGCCCCGCCGGATCGCCATCTTCTGCGTGTGTTTGTGGGCGGCGCAAAGCGGCCGGAATTGGCACATAAGAATGATGATGAACTGGTGGCTCTGGCGATGGACGAACTACGGGACTTGCTCGAACTTCGCGGCGATCCCGTGTTGGTGAACTCTTGTCGGTATGCGGACGCCGTACCGCAATACTATCCAGGCCACACGGAGATCGTGCGGTGCGTCCGCGCGCAGCTATCTTCCATCCCGAATCTGCATTTGGTCGGCAACTATCTGGAGGGTGTGTCGATCAACGATTGTGTGCGGCAGGCGCGCGAGACAGTGGAAAAGATCGTGGCATTGCCGGCTGAAGCGGCCGCCCTGTCAAGCGCTTAGCGCCAATCGTGTCTCTTTGCAAATATCGACAACGAGTCGCACGTTCTCGAACGGCGTTTCGCGGAGCAATCCGTGGTTCAAGTTCAGGATGTGCCCCTGATGATTGCCGGCTGCGATGCATCTCCGCGCGGCCTGCTCGATGCTCTGCGCTGAGCCGACCGCCAGCAGGCGGTTGTCTAGATTGCCTTGAAATGCGGTACGTTGCCCATGTGCGCGGACCGCTGATTCAAGATTAACGCACGTTCCCACGCTCAACACGTCCGCCCCGCTCCGCACCATCAGGTCGATGTCCTGTTGCTCTTTGGCGAAGAGGATTCTCGGTACACTGCTGCCGAGTTCGTCGAAGATTCGGACATGATAGGGATGGGCGAATTCTCGATATTCCACGGGCGTCAACAGGTCCGCCATCGATTCGAACAACTGGATAGCGTGAGCACCATTCTCGATCTGATAGTTAAGGTATCGGATGGTCATATCGGTGAGCTTGCCGAGCAATTCGTGCAACAAGGCAGGTTGTTCGCGCATGAGGCCCCGGCTGGCCATCGCTCGATCGCCGGGGCTCCTGCCTTCGAGCAAGAAGAATGCGAGGGTCAACGGCGCGCCAGCGAAGCCCAGGATGGGCAGCTCGTTGCCAATTGCGCGCTCGAGCTGCTGCAAAGTTCGGCCTACATAGGGCAGTTCCTCCTCGGGCTCGTAGAGTCGCAGTGCCTCGATCTGAGATTTCGTGCGGATTGGGTTGGCCAGGACAGGCCCGGGATGGAATTCGAAATGCGCCCCCATCGGCGAAAGCAGAGTGAGAATGTCCTGGAACATGATGATCGCGTCGACGCCGATTCGTGCGGGCAGCAGTGAGATCTCGGTGGCCAGTTCCGAGTGCCGAAAAAGGTCGTGGAGCGCCAGGCCGCACCTTTCGCGCAGTTTGACGTATTCCGGGTCGGATCGGCCGGCCTGGCGCATGAACCACACCGGCGTACGCTCCGTTCGTTCACGCCGGGCGGCCCGCAACAGCAAATCGTTCGTGGGAGGTGTGCGGTCCATTCACGCATTGGCCGAGAAGTAGTCTCGGTCTCCTGTTTGATAAGCGTCCGGCCTGAGATAAACATCAAACACCGCAGCTACGTTCCGCATTAACACGCGGCCGAGTGGGAAAGTGATCTCGATGCGACCGGCACCGGTGCCGTCCGGCTCGATCCGGACCAGGCCGTCATCTTCAAGTTCTTGAAGCACTTGCAGTTCTCGAGCGAAGTATTCCCGAAATGAAATACCAAATCGATGTTCCAGGAGTTCGGGTCTGATCTGGGCATCGCAGTAAATCTGATTCATCACAGCCTGACGGATGATGTCATCATTGGTCAGCCGCTTGCCACGAACTACGGACCACTTATTAGCAGCAGCACACTTCTGATAGGCCTCCACATCCTTGGTGTTCTGCACGAAACCGACCTCCAGAAAGTGGCTGATCGAAGATGCGCCGATGCCGATAAGGTCCAGGCCACCGCCGGTGGTCATGCCCTGGAAATTCCGCTGCAGCGTGCCACTCTCCGAAGCCTGCGCAAGCATTTCGTCGGCCTTCGCGAAATGATCCAGGCCGACGAACTCGTAGCCGGCCTGCGTGAAGAGTCGGTGACCGAGAAGAAACATCTCCAGTTTGGTTTCACTGTCGGGCAACTTGGTATAGTCCATGCCACGCTGGGTCGCGATCTTGTGTGGAATTTGGGCGTAGTGGTAAAAAGCGACGCGATCCGGCTGAAGCCGGATGGTAAGCTCAACCGTCTTGCGTATGGTTTGGGGGGTCTGGTACGGCATGCCGTAGATCAAGTCGAAGTTGATCGATTCAAATCCCGCTGCTCGTGAAGCGCGGACCACATCACGGACCATCTCGAACGGCTGAATGCGCATGACGTGCTCTTGGGCCTGGGCATCGAAGTCCTGAACTCCCATTGATAGACGGGTGAACCCAAGGCGTTTGAGCAAGTGCAGCAATTCCGGCGTTGTGTGGCGCGGGTCCATCTCCATCGAGACTTCCGCGTCTTCCGCGAGATTGAGATGCTCTTTGATTGCAGTTGCGATTTGCTCAATCATCTCCGGCGTGAGGTAGGTCGGACTGCCGCCGCCCCAATGTACCTGCCGAAGCTCACGGTCCGGCGAGACGATCCCCGGCAGACGCCCTACGTCGCGACGCAGCAAGTCCATATACCGGGTCGTTGGTTCGATCCAGTTGTCGCCATATTTCTTGGGGACGATCACGCGGTTGCAAGCGCAGAACTTGCAGAGGGCCTCGCAGAAGGGAATGTGCAGGTAGAGCGACCACCCGCGTTTGAGGAACCGCTCCTGGCTGTCCCGCAGCATCTCTGCAAAATACTTCTCGCCCATGTCCTGCCAGCCGGTCGGCATGGGGTACGACACGTGGCGTGGCAGCGACAGCCCGGCATATTTGCGAAAGATTTCGATGTCAAGTTCGGCGTCCGCGATGGTTGTTGTCGCCGTCATAGCCTCCGCTCCTTTCGGTCGTCGAATCACACGGCGACGCGCTCCGATCGTCGTTTCTCGCCGGCGTCAATCGCACCGGCGTTGCGCAGCGACGGAAATTGATCGAGCAAGTGTTGGGCGCATTGCTCGATTCTGTCCTCAACATCGGCCACCACCTTCTGGAAGGCGTCGTCGCTGCACAGGCCCAGAGCGTACTGAGCCAGTTCTTTGTTGATACGGTGAATGTCCCACAGCGTCATGTCAGGCACTTCGTCCAGATGCGCCGTCGATCCGAATGAATTGAAGTCCATGATGATCCGGTGCTTGGGGTTGGCCGCAAGGCAGGATTTCAGGGATCGACCGTCGAGGACCACCCCGCGCTGGTCGATGCCATAGACCACGAGGTCGCAATCTTCCACAGCTGCCAGGACCGCGGGGTCGTCGTATGATTCCACGCGGATCTTGTGCGCCTTGGGAACGAGTCGCCGCATCTTCTTGATTTGGCCGTCACGACGGCTGCCTTTGTGAATGAACGTAATGTGTTCCGAGGGCACATCGTGCTGATCCACGAGCTCCTGGAGCATCGATTCACACGTGGTCGATCGGCCAATCACCGCAATGCGTTTCTTGCGCCAGTCGCAGTCATATTCCTGGCGCAGGCGCCCGAGCATGGCAGAGCAGTAGGAGGGTGCGTATCGGCCCCAAGCTGTTTCCTTCCTCAGGCGCGACGCGCTTTCGATCACTTGTGTGAGCAGGGTCAGGGTGCGTTCCCCGGAAGTCCCCGCGGCGAGGGCCACGCGCAGAGAAGTATTCAGTTGACCGACAATGTCGGTCTCGCCGGGCAATACACTGTTGAGCCCGATGGCTGTTCGCAACAAGTGGTGAATCACGTCAAAGCCCTGGAGCGAGTTCATGGCCAATTGAGAATGGTCCCGGTCTCCAAAAACACGTCGCATGATTTCCATCCATAGAGTCTCGCGATCCAGGCGACAGGCCCCGATGGGCACCCAAGCGTAGACCTCGAAGCGGTTGCACGTGTTCAGCACCCAAGCTTCCAATACCAATCCATCCGAACAGAGTTCGTGCAGGAGCGGAGTTATTTGTTCCGCAGGCAGTTTGACGCTCTGGAGACCGCTGAGGTCATCATGCCGAAGTTCCGGACCGCGGGAAGACTTCAAGTAGTTGGGAACGGAGATACCAACCATCAAGAGAGAGGCGGCATCGCAGGAATCAACCGAGCAGGGACTCGATATTCGCGGCTCGGGGCAGTCCGCGATTTCCACCCGTTGTGGGCCTCGAAGGACAAGACTGCGCAGAGCCGAAATGAACGTCGGATGAGTGTTCAGTGCGGGGCAGAGGTGGAACCGGCCGCCGAGTTCTTTCTCGAACAAGTCGCGGTACAACATGCCGAGTTCCTGAATTGTTTCGAGGCAGTCGGTGGTGAAGCTAACCGGGCAGACCAGCACTTGCTTGTCGCCCGCTTCTGCCAATTGGCGCAGCGTAGTTTCGATGTTGGGGGAGAGCCATTCAACGGGACCAAGTTTGCTCTGGAAGCACAGCCCCTGGCGATCTTCAGGCCACTGTAGTTTGCCGCGCACAAGTCCGATCGATCGCGTGATGTGATCGAGGTACGGATCGCCCTGTTGAATGTAAGACACCGGCATGCTGTGCGCGCAAAACAGCAGAAACGTGTTTTCCGGCCCGAGGCCATGCTCCGTGACTTGGTTCTGAATTACAGCTGCCTGGGCGGCGATGTAGGAGGCGTCGTCGTACCACGCAGTGCGCACGGTCATGCTGATGTTGAGTCCAACCTCCTGAACGCTCTTGTAGAATAACTCCAGGGCAGTGCCCGTGGTCGGCCCCGCGAAGTGGGGATACATGGGAACAACGACCAACTCGGTGATTCCGCGATCTCGAATTTCTTCGAGGACTCGCCGGATGCTCGGCTCGCCGTAGCGCATGGCCAGGAACACGTTCCATCCCGGCGGCAGAAGATCCTGCAGTGCTCTGGATTGTTGTTGAGACAAAGTTCGCAACGGCGATCCGTCGGTCGTCCATATGCTGCGATAGAGTTCGGCGGACTTCGCGGCGCGCAATCGGGCGATCAGTCTGCCCAGCAGCGGGTTCATCCATGCGAGCCGGCGCGGCAACCGAACGACATACGGATCACTGAGGAATTCACGCAGATACTTACGTACAGCGCCTGTGTCGGGCGCTGACGGTGTCCCAAGATTGATCAAAAGAACGCTCTTGCTCGAGTGAAGAGGATTGTTAGCGGCGCCGTTCTTTGCCGAGTCGCCAGCCGGCGCCGTCGTCATAAGATTCATGTTTTACGCTCCCACGTCGCTTCCGGCCCCGCCGCGTTCACGCCGGGCGGGGCGGTCGCCAGACCTCAAGGTACTGGATGTCGGATTGCGTTCGTCGCAGTTCGCGATCAAGTACACAGGGGCGGCGCGCGAGGGATTGTAGGCGCGAAAAAGGAGAACTGCGGCACAAGTTGATCAACGGTCGGGATGATGCGCCCGAGAGGAGCGGCCTTGACCTTCGTGGCGTACTCCGGTCGGCGGAGCCGAGCGAGTGCCCGTCGCATGATTCCGCGGACACTTGCCAGATTCGTAACCATGAGGACGTGGGCGATCACGAGCGGCTGCACTGGATCGGCAAGCCCGTCGCCGGCATGGCGCATGAGGTTGACATGGACCAAGGCCACGGTCAGAGCGAGGGTGAAGAGGGAACGGCAATCAGTCTTAAATCTCAACCATGGAAGATCGAGAATCTTCAGGACGAAGAATACGCAGGCCAACAGCAAGCCAACGAAGGCGACGATGTTGCGCTCCGGCGAAACGGGGCCGGATTGCCCCCAAAGACATTTCAGGACGGCAGGGATATGGGCGGCGAGCATCAGCAGCCAAAGGACGCGCAGCAACCTGGCGCGAGTCGCCACAAATAGCAAAGCCTTCAACATCCTCATCACCGCTGCCTTCGCGCCCGAATCCCTCGAACGATTCGTCGGCTGAACCTGACCCAACCCCGCAAGACCGGGGGATCACAGCTGCCAGTATACGCTTCGACTTCCCGAACCGCCAAGCACAATCAGACTGATTTCGATCCACGCGCGGACGGTCCGGCTCATTCAATCGACGTACGACTTTGGGTGGCACGTCACGCTGGTTCACAGCATGCCGGCGAGTTGCCTCGCATAGTAGGTGATGATCATATCCGCACCTGCCCTGATCACCGCCGTATGTGATTCGAGCACGGCCTGGGTCTCATCAAGCCAGCCGCGCTCGGCGGCCGCCTTGATCTGCGCGTACTCGCCGCTCACGAAATAGGCGGCAGTCGGCATGCCAAACTCCTGCTTCGTGCGATAGATAATGTCCAAAAAGTGTATGGCGGGCTTGATCATAACAATGTCGGCGCCCTCGGCTACATCCAAGGCCACTTCTCTCATGGCTTCGTCCGAATTGGCTGGATCCATCTGGTACGCTCGGCGATCCCCGAATGCCGGCGGCGACTCCGCGGCCTCGCGAAACGGTCCATAGAAGCTGCTGGCGTACTTGGCGGCATAAGCCATGATGGGAATGTGCGGAAAACTACGCTCGTCTAGCGCATTCCTCAATGCCTGGACCTGGCCATCCATCATCGCCGACGGTGCGACCATGTCGGCCCCCGCTTGGGCGTGCGATACAGCTTCGGCTGCCAGGAATGGCAGCGTGGCATCATTGTCGACCGTGCCGGCCCGCGGATCGTCGGACACGATGCCACAATGGCCATGGTCGGTGTATTCGCACAAACAGACGTCGGTGATCACCAGGAGTTTCGGGCAGCGCTGCTTGATCGCCTCGATCGCGCGCTGCACGATGCCGTCCTCAGCATAGCCGCCGGTGCCCTTGGCATCTTTCGTTTCGGGAATCCCAAAAAGCAGAACGGCGGGCAGCCCGTCCTGTTCCGTCGCCTGGCACTCTTCGACGAGCGTATCTACGGAAAACTGGAACTGGCCTGGCATGGAAGTAATGGGCTTGCGCTGGCCACTCCCGGGACAGACGAAATACGGGCAAATGAGTTGCTCTTTGCGCAGCCGGGTTTCGGCAGTCATGGCGCGCAAGAGTGGGTGCCAACGCAGCCGCCGAGGTCGTTCATCCGGAAACCCCATCCTCTGACTCCTTTCTACGCGCAAGATTGACGGGCCGTACGGTCGTTTGGTCGCTCGTGCCGGGAACGACGGCTAGTGCGCAGGACAACCGGCGGGTGCGGAAGCCGGGTCCTGCTTGTCGCTCGCTGTCTCGTACACTTCGTGTTTCGGCCGGGCGGAGAGTACTTCTTCCTTTCCCCAGTTGGTGACATTCTTGAAGCGATCCGAAGCAATAAACGCATCGAACGCGGACCGATCCGACCATTCACTGATAATCAGGTAGGAGCAGCGATCGCTGACGTCCTGGTAAAGGAACGACTCGCTATGACCCTTCATGTCGTTCATGACGCCCAGTACCTTCTTGAACACCGATTCGAACAGTTCGCCCTTGCCCTCGATGATCTTGTAGTTCATTCCGACAGTAACCATGCGATACTCCTTCAAAATCCCTTGGTTCAATTACGTTATCAATCCCCTTCGACGCAAGCGCAGCAGCATCGGCAAAGTGATCAGGGCGCACAAGACTTCCGCGGCCCCAGCCAAGCCGAGCGTGAGGCGGTAACCGCTTGCGTTGCCGGCAGCCGGCATGAGGACAGTACACAGTATTCCGCCGAGGAGCGGTCCACAGAGAAAGCCCAGCGAGCCCGCCATGTTGAACCCCGCAAATGCTGTGGCGCTGAATCCTTTGGGGCACAGGTCCGCGCACAGCGCCAAGTTTGGTGCGAACATCGCCGCACTCAACACACCGGAGATGACCATCGCGACGATCAGCATGTCATGGCTCCAGAGGCCGTAGGTCGCGAACACAGCGCCGAACGCCGTACTGCCGAGCGCGATGGGCCAAACTCGGCCGAAGCGGTCGATGAGCCGACCGGCGGGATAAGTCAGAGCGGCAAACGGCAACATGAAACAGGCCATCATCATACCGATTTGATGCGGGGTGAGCGACAAAATGTCGTGCAAGTATAGGACGAACGTGCTGATGATCACTCCGACGCAGAGGCGATCGATGAACGCATAGGCGTAGGGTACAGCCAGAGCACCTCGCGTACGGACCAGATTGCGAATATCGCCCAATGTGATTCCGTTTCTGCAATCATCGGTTTCGCGGACGAAGAGCATGACGAGCAGGCCCGCAGCAAGAGCGATCAGTGCACCGATCGGAAACACAAGCAGCGGCGCCACCTGGCCGACGGCGCCACCAAGCGGAGAACCGACGGTCGTACCAAACATCATCGAGGCGCCGATCACGCCCATCATCCGGCCACGACCACCTGACGGCGCCCAATCCGAAGCGATGGCCATGAGTGCCGTCAAAGCCAGGATGTGGGACATCCCCTCGAACAGCCGTAGTGCCATGAACAGTGGGAAGCTCCTCACGTTCCCGAGGGCCCAAAGCAAAATGCCGTCGCACAGAAGCGCGGCTACGAGGATCGATTTACGCTTGCCCAGACGGTCGGCGAGGATTCCGCCCAGCGGCGCCGCCACAACGGCACCCACCATGTTGATGGACATAAAGCTATGCGTCCAAAACGTGGATACGGCAAAGCGGTCGGCCACGACCTGTGTGAGCAAGGGCACGAGCATCGTAACAGGGAGCATGATCAAGAACGTGGCCACGCTGATGGGTACCACGATCCGTCGCACAGACACTGGCTCGCGGGCGGTCGGCGCAGAGTCCGCCAAGAGCGGAGCTGGGAATCTTGAGGTTGGATAATGGTTCATGAACGATGGCCCGGTCGTTGCAGTGGCTTCTAGCTCTAACAAAGGATACCCGCAAACTCGGCCCGTAAGCAATCTTACCTGAAGTGGCAAATATGGAGTCCTGATCGCTGCCGACTCTCACATGATTCGCAAGTTGATACAAACTCACCTCGAAAGCGCCGGCTTTAACGTCACTGTGGTGGCGGATGGGCAGCACGCTTGGGAGAAGATCGAGGAGCACGCCGGGCCAGCCCGCCTCGCGGGCGCCGGGATGCGTCAATTCGACTTGCGGGTCTCGGACATCGAGATGCCCCGGATGGATGGGTTGTTCCTGACGCGAAAGCTGCGGGAATCCCGCATGGCATCGGATCTCCCGATTGTCCTGCGCAGCTTGCGGATCAAACGGGACAATCTCAAGAAGGGTCAGTCCGTGGGCGCCAACCTCCAGATCAGCAAGCCCAGCATCCATCAAATA